>OQVZ01000861.1_pt1 | contig 11458 bp, 5 predicted proteins | sample 1691571 | NCBI WGS metagenome assembly OQVZ01 (sample SAMN03418261, study PRJEB22391) | human gut metagenome | biome: human-gut; feature: organic feature; material: feces | host: Homo sapiens | place: Tanzania | collected 2013-01
GGACACGGTCATATACCATAATGACATATATACCAAGTTCAGGTCGGAATATGAAAGGGCAATGGCGGATTCTGCCGCTGCCGACACGTTGGGGCTTGACAGCGCAGAGGTGTTCATTTCTGCCAGGGATACGATGAAAGTTCCTGATTCATTGCGATATACGGATCCGTTCAGATTCAAGTACTACGTCGCCATAAAGGATTCATTGACCCATGTCATTGTCCGGGATTCATTGAAACAGGCCGGCGACAGCCTGGATTGGCCGAAGCTGGATTCGCTTTATCTGGCGGACTCGACGGAAACTGCGATACGCAAGTTCAATGAGTGGTATGCCTCGCTCGACAAGGCAGCCCGCAAGAAATACGACTTCGAGCAGAAGATGAAGGCCCGCCAGGTGATGATAGACAGCATCCTGAACGCCAAGGACAGCCTCATCGCCATACGGGACAGCATCAGGGAAAATACCCCGAGAATCCTCGAGACATTTGCCGTGCCGGACTCCATGTTCTACAAACGCATCCTTACATGGAAGAAAGATGAGCACTTCAATGATTTGAAACTCAAAGACTTGGATACCTCGTACAACTATTGGTACAACGACTATCCGTTCTTCAGGGAGAATGTCAATGTCTCATACCTCGGAACTATCGGCTCAGCAGCCCAGCCATATGACTTCAAAAAGAGAATCGGCAAGGAAGGCGTCTCATTCTACGCACCGTACGAAAGCTACACATATAGCCCTTACACCCTTCCGATGTACAACACCAAGACCCCGTACACGGAACTGGCGTATTGGGGAACACTTTTCGCCAATGCCGAGAGAGAAGAAGACGAACTGCACATCATGACGACACAGAACATCTTCCCGTCATTGAACTTCACATTGGAGTACGACCGATTTGGCTCCAACGGCATGCTCGAAAACGAAAAGACTGACAACAGGACATTTGTCGCATCCACGAACTACATGGGACGGAGATACCTCATGCACGCCGGATACATATACAACAAGATGTCGCGCGGCGAAAACGGAGGTATCATTGACAATTTCTGGATCAGGGACACCACGGTGGGCTCGAGGGAAATCGACGTCAGACTGAAAGACGCATCGACATTGATAAAGAAAAACACCATTTTCCTGGACCAGACATACAGGATTCCGTTCACGTTCATCCGCAACATGCAGGAACGCAAAGTCCTGAAACGCGAGAATATGTACCGCGACAGCGTCCTCGCCACGGGGGACAGCCTGGCAATCATGAAGATGGAAGAACTGCTGGCCGAGAAGCAGGAAATGCGCGACGAGAAGGCCGCTGCGGACACTCTGGACACCGATATCACGACCGCGTTCATCGGCCACACCAGCGAATATTCCGTCTATAGGAAGATATACAAAGACAAGATAGGCGCGAACGATACCGATGCTAAAGAACTGTACCACAACAAGTTCTACCTGAATCCGAACGCGACCTCCGACTCGCTGAGGGTGATGAAATTCGAGAACAAAGTGTTCCTGAAGCTCCAGCCGTGGGCCACGGACGCCATCGTTTCGTCCATCAACGTCGGAATCGGCGACAAACTCCTGAACTACTACATGTTCACGCCGGACAGCTACCTGAAAACGAAGGGCGGCAACACCGTCTGGAACTCCGCCTACATCTACGGCGGCGCGAAAGGCCAGTTCCGCAACTACTTCCACTGGAACGCCGACGCGAACTACACCTTCCTCGGAAAGGAAATCAACGACCTTGAGGTCAATGCCAATGTAGGTTTCAACCTGTATCCGTTCCGCCGCCACCGCAAGAGCCCGATGTCTTTCAATGTCCATTTCGGAACCTCTCTCGACGAGCCGGAATACTACCAGCAGCATTATTACTCGAACCACTACAAGTGGGACAATAACTTCAAGAAGATATCCAGAACTGAAGTTTCAGGAGCGATAACCGTTCCTCATTGGAAACTGGGCATCGACGCAGGCTGGACCCTCATGAAGAACCATGTGTATTACAACGGGGAGGCGATGGCTGCCCAGCACGGGAGCGCAGTCAGCGTTCTCAACATTGGCCTGAACAAGAATTTCAAGTTGTGGGGACTCCATTTCGACAACAGGCTGCTCTTCCAGGTCTCATCTGACGAAGACGTGATACCTGTGCCGATGCTCGCCGTCAACTCCAGATGGTACTGGCAGTTCAATGTCGTCAAGAACGTGATGCAGATGCAGTTAGGTGCCAATGTTACCTATACCACCAAGTGGTACGAACCCGGCTACAGCCCTGCACTCGGCATGTTCTACAACCAGCAAGAAGAGAAATACGGCAACTGCCCGTACATCGACGCCTTCGTGAACATCCAGTGGAAGAGGGCGTGCATCTTCGTTAAATTTGTCAATGTCGGAATGGGCTGGCCAATGGACAAGGCCGACTATTTCAGCGCCCACGGATATATCAGACCACAGAGAGCCATAAAATTCGGAATTTTCTGGCCATTCTATATGCAGCCATCCAGAAACAAAGCTGTAAGTGCTTCAGGATCATTGGGCGGCGGCAACTCATCCTCATCCGGAAGATCATCGGAAGGCGGAATGATGTCAGGATTCGGAGGAGGCGGAAGAAGCGGTGGACTTAACCGCGGCGGCGGATTTGGCGGCTCATTTTAGTAACATAAACCGGCATGTGTATGATACCGGACAAACTTAGAATAATTCTGAAGTATCTCGTACCTCCAGTAGCTATCATACTTGGAGTACCCCTTCTGCAAAGGTCGATCTCACAAAGAGGGGAGTTCGAGGGGGACAGACTCCGCTGCGCCATAGCGGCCACGGGAGGAAAGGGAATGAGATATTCCGTCGGTTACAACTACGAGATGCTCAGCCTGTTCTCATGGCAGATCGACAAGGAATCAGACATATTTCTGGCGGACGAGACATGGCTGGACTCGCTGGAGACAGGCGCTGTGGACATCGTCGTGGTGCCATACTCTGATTCATTGGTCTATGACCAGGATTACTATGCGTCGGTGCCACTCGCTGACAGTTCGGCCTGGATTGTCAATGGCAGGATGACGGCTGCCCATAAGGAAGTAAACCTCTGGCTGTCAAGATTTTGCATTACGGACGAACATGCCAAGCTTGCCAGCAGGTTCAAGCCGGGATATGAACCGCACAGGAGATACCGGGAAGGCTGGAAGTACAATACGCTGAGCCCTTACGACGACCTGATCCGTAAATATTCCGCAGAACTTGGCTGGGAAAGGGAAATGCTCACGGCATTGATCTGGCACGAATCACAGTTCCGTATCGAGGCCCATTCCCGCAGGGGAGCGGTAGGCCTCATGCAGATGATGCCGCGCACCGCGAACCGGTTCGAGGCTGACAATCTGCTTGACCCTGAGGAGAATATACGCGCCGCTGTGAAATATCTGAAACTCCTCCAGCGGATGTTCTCGCATTATACCAAAGATAAAACGGAACTGGCCAAATTCACCCTGGCCGCCTACAATGCGGGAGAGGGACGTATAAAGGACTGCATAAACTATGCGGCTTCCATCGGAGCTCCACATCACACGTGGAATGACATTGTCGCGATTATTCCTGACATGAGGGAAGATTCGATTCTGAATGCCGATACCGTGAAACTGGGTAAGTTCAAGGGCTATGAGACAATCAGTTACGTCAAAAAAATGACTTCTCTGTACGACTTGTTCTCCGCCCTGTCCGGCAGAAAATCTTCTAGCGCGCCCGCACCGTCGAAGCCGGATCCACACCCGACACGAAAAGACACGGCAAAAGGAGCAGCAGCATTATCACAAGATAAGAAATAACGTCCGCCGCAATGACATTGACAAGGTCAATGCTGACCGGAACGAAGGATACGAAGTAGTTTTCAGGGTTCAGTCCGATTATGTGAGTGCGGCTCTGGATGAAGCAGAAAAGGAGGGCGAGGGCGTTGCCTGCCAACATTCCCTTGATCACGACTGACGACGCCACGCGAAGGAAAACTGAAGCGATGGACCTGTCCGTCATACCCATTGATTTCAGGATTCCGATGGTGGAGATGTTTCTGAAAAGCATTATCAGGAGGGAGGAAATCATGTTGAACCCCGCCACTATCGTCATGAGTATCAGGATGAAAAGGACATTGAAATCGATCAGCTCGAGCCATGAGAAAATCTCCGGATACATGTTCAATGCAGATGAGGCCACGACAGTGCTCTCGTCTTCCGGGGTGTTGAAAAGTACGCTTGCCCCGACTTCCTGAGTCATTTCGCGCATCATTTCCGCGGAGCGCAATTTGTCGTCCAGAGTGATTTCGATAGCGGATACCTCATTCAGGTCCCAGCCATTCACGCGTTGCAGGTCTTCAATGCCTGCGTAAACTATCAGCCTGTCGTCGCTTCCGAGGATGTCGTCGTAGATGGATGCGATGCGGAACTTCCTGGCTTTCACTGATTTGCCGACAAAGTAAGTCAGCATTGAATCGCCCTCTTTCAGTCCCAGCATCGATGATAACCTGCGTGGAACCGACACTTTCAGGCTGTCGCCGCCTCCCGGAATGCCTTTGAAAAGGACGCCTTGGATGTCGGTGTCGGATTTGATGATGCCCGCGCGGTAAACGGCGGGTGTGATTCGGTCAATGCCTGTCAATGAGTCGAGTGACGGCATGTATGATGCGTCGCTTCTTATCGGGCTTGACTCGTTTATATAATTCAAATCCGGGGACGTCAGTCTGATATCCCCGGATATTGATGCGATTCCGCCGCGAAGTTCTTTTCTGAATCCCGCTGACACGGCAACCGCAAGTATTATAATGAAGGAGGCGATGGCTATGGTGGCCACCGCTATCCTTCCTTGGAAACGTAATTTCCTGGCTATGAATGCAGAAGCGTTCACTACCAGATGTGTACTCTTTCGCTTTCAGGGCGATACATCTTGTCGCCTTCCTTGATACCGAACGCGTCGAAGAACTGCTGGAAGTTACGCAGGGAAACATTGACCCTGTTCACTGCGAGCGAGTGTACGTCGAGTTTGGTCAGGCGTGCCTTTTCCGCGTCGCGGATGTTCTGGGCCCATACTGCCGCGTATGCGAGGAAGAATCTCTGGTCGGTGGTGAAGCCGTCCATGACGGTGTTCTCGCCGTTGGTCGCGTTCTTAAGTGCAGAGTATGCGATGCTGATTCCGCCGTGGTCGCCAATGTTCTCACCTACAGTGAGTTTGCCGTTTGCCATGAGGCCTGGGAGAATCTCGACCTCGTCGAATTGCTTGATGAGGATCGCTGCTTTGGCATTGAACTTATCCGCATCTTCCTTTGTCCACCATGAAATCATGTTGCCGTCCTTGTCGAAGAGGCGTCCCTGGTCGTCGAAGCCGTGTGACATCTCGTGTCCGATTACGACTCCGATTGCGCCGTAGTTCATCGCGTCGTCAGCCTCAGGGTTGAAGAATGGCGGCTGGAGGATGGCTGCCGGGAAGCAGATTTCGTTGGTAGAAGGGTTATAGTAGGCATTGACAGTCTGCGGAGACATACCCCACTCCTCTTTGTCTGTCGGTTTGCCGAGTTTGCTGAGATTGTCTGCGGTGTACCATCTGCTGGCTGCGCGGAGGTTCTCATAATAAGAAAGGGCAGGATCAATGTCAAGAGAAGAGTAGTCTTTCCACTTGTCAGGGTATCCTACTTTCACGGTGAATGCGTCGAGCTTCTCGTGAGCCTTTGCCTTTGTGGTGTCGCTCATCCAGTCGAGTTCGTCAATGTGCTGTCCGAGGGCTACCTGGAGGTTTCTTACCATCTCGACCATTCTCTTCTTGGATGACTCAGGGAAGTATTTTGCAACGTACATCTTGCCGACTGCCTCTCCGAGGATGCTGTTAGGAACGCGCATTGCCCTCTTCCAGCGTGGCTTAGGTTCGGTGACTCCTGACATCTGTGTTCCGAAGAAGTCGAATGATGCCTTATAGAAGTCGTCGCTTGTAGAGCCGCATGAACCGCTGATGAGTCTGCCTGCCACATAGTCCTTCAGGACATTGAGGTCGGTCTTTTCGATGAGCTTGCTGAATCCTTCGAAGAATGAAGGCTCGTTCACGTTCATGTGCTCCTGGTCAGGAATGTTCATCGCTGCGAAGTAGGTCTTGAAATCGAAGCCAGGGTACTTGGCCTCGAACTCTGCTGTGGAGATAGGGTTATAGAGTTTTTCCATATCTCTCTCCTGAACGCTTGTCCATGAGATGTTTGCGAGTTCGTCCTCTACGCTGAGTGCGTTTGCGGCTGCCTTCTCAGGGTTTTCAACACCTGCGAGTGTGAAGATCTTGGTGAGGAAGTTCTTGTAGCCTTTCTTGATTTCGGCATTGGCAGGGTCTGTATAGTAGTCTCTGTCGCCGATTCCGAGTCCGTCCTGGCCCACGTAGAGTATCTGGTTGTCGCTGTCCATCAGGTCTGACATCACGAATGTTCCGAAGAATGGAGCCTCGCCGTTCTGGTGGAGTTCAGCAACGAGTTTTGCGAGTTCGCTCTTGTCCTTGATTGCGTAAACTTCGTCGAGGTATTTCTTCACAGGAGCGAATCCTTCAGCGTTCAGCCTTGTGGAATCAAGTCCCATCTTGTAGATGTCTGAAATCTTCTGTTCTACAGAGCCTTTCTCGGCGGTCATCTGTGTCATTTCCTTGAAGAGCTGGTTCAGTCGGTCCTCGTTGTTGTCATTGAGGTAGTCGAATGAGCCGAATCTTGCGTATTCCGGTTTCAGCGGGTTGTTTTTCTGCCATCCGCCTGTCGCATACTGATAGAAGTCAGTAGCCGGTGACACTGTCGTGTCAAGGTATGACAGGTCAATGCCGGAGATCTTGGCCTGTTTCCCGCCGGTGCAGCTGGCCGCCATTGCAGCTACTGCCATGAGCATAGTTATTTTTTTCATATAAACTGTGTTTATTGTTTGTTTCAATGTTAGTGTCCTTCGGATGTTTTCCCAGTGGATTTTCCGTGATCGGTATCGTCCCGGCGTCCAACTGGAGTTTCCAATCCAATTTGCGAAGTTAGTAAATTTATGCGATATTTGCCCGCTTTGTTAAAATCTGCGGTGTTTCCGCACAATTCGTTAAACAGTACAAAACAATGGTTAATTCAATAAAATCCGGTGCCGCCCGCTACGGCACAGGCACACTCGGCCTCATCCTGGTCGCCATCGGTGTTGCCCTTTCTATCAAATCTGATCTCGGCACGGCTCCTATCTCGTGTCCTCCATACGTGGTATCATTGGCCGGATCCTTCAATATCGGATCCTTCACAATCGGAACAGTCGGCCAGTACACGATGCTTATGCACTTGATTTTCATCCTGTTCCAGCTCTGCCTCCTGCGCAGCAAGTTCAAGCTCGAGCATCTCATGCAGATTCCTGCAGCCGTAGTTTTCGGAGTCCTCACCGACTGCGCAATCTGGGCTTTCGACTGGGTCAATGCCGGTTCGTATCTCATGCAGCTGGTTCTCATGTGCCTCTCCATCTTGGTGACAGCACTCGGTATCAGTCTCGAAGTCAAGGGCAATGCTTGGATGCTTGCAGGCGAGATGACCAATGCCGCCCTGGCCGATGTTCTCAATGTCAAGTTCCGTAATGTCAAAATCGCTTTCGATATCTTCCTGGTAGTCGCTGCAGCCGCCATCGCCTGGTTCGCTTTCGGCAATTTGCTGGGCAACGGTTCCGAGAACGTGATCCGTGAAGGCACCATCATGTCAGCCCTCCTGACAGGACTCTGCATGAGGTTCACCGACAAGCTGGCCGATGTTATGGTTCCCGCTTCCGTAAAGAAATATCTGTAGGGGGGCGTGGCGGCAGTGAGCGTCTTCGGAGTTACCGACGCACGCAGTTATCAGCGCCTGGACGCGTGGCGGGACGATGCCACGGGCGGTCTTGTAACACCTTGATAATCAGATACCATTTTATTTTAGTGTGGATTTTCGAACTTTTTTTTGCCGGAAATCCACACTGCGTTTTATAATTATCTGTGTGTCAATGTTTTATAATCGAGAGCGTGGCGCCGTCCCGACAGGAGGGGTAATATGCATGGAATCGCGACGTCGTCCTTTCACGATGCCATGCCATGATTCAGATTTTCTCTGATATAGATTTAATCCATGTGGCACCTGTTTCGTACGACTTGTGAACTGACACCTTGCTGAGTCGAAAGTGCGTGCTAATTATTCAAAAAGTTGGAAGTTGTGTTACTAAAGCATTGGTAATCAATGCTATAATGGTTGGGGGGGGGGTAAATGCCTGGGCTGCAGGCGCTAAACATGAAATCTAAATGAACCAGAAATGAACCATTTTCATGCGCTGAAATGTTAGGCTATGTGACATATTTTGACTACCTTTGCAACCGGGTTTGTCAATCACACAGTGAGTTAGGCAAACGGTGATTATTATTGTTAAATCGAAGGCGATTATTTCGAGAGGAGAGGATGGTATGAGAAAACTGATAGAAAGTAAAACTTCGAAACCGTCTGGAATTGAAGTGGCCGGAGGTAGAGACATAAAATAGATTGTCAATGAGGCAACTGGATAGTTCAATTGGTCAGTCTATAGCCGAGGAGCAGAAAATCGCGACCACAAATGTGGCAAACGACGAAAAAACTCTGAGTGGCATCAGTGCTATTGAACAGGGCGAGTCCTGTCCAAGATTATTGGTGTACCCTGACGGTCCGCAGGAGGGACTGCCCGGTAATGAGTTAGGTGATCTGTCCCATGAGGCGGATATGAAAAACTTTGGGGAACCAGACATGGAAACGCCTGCGAGCACGGATATGGAACCGACTCGCGACAAGAGTCAGGTCCCGGTGCCGTGGAGTTATCTTTTCATCCGAAAACGGGACGCCGAATATTTCTCGTTGAAAGCTGAGACTGAGGGCGGATTCAGGACATTCATCCATCGGACGATAATTACAGACGCATCAGGAAAGTCCGAGAAAGGCAAACCGAACGGCAGTGCCCAAGACAGGGAAGCCAGTAATGGCACCACCGAGGGCCGACCGACAATCTCCGGCCTCATCTTCATCCAGGGCAAGACCAAAGTCATCAGGAAATATCTTTGGGAACGGTTCCCGCAATACCACCTTGTGAACGATTGCAGCACACGCAAGGCCGCGGTCATCCCCGACAGCGTCATGCAGCCGTTCATGAGAATCGCGAACACCGACCCGTCACGGATACGATTCCTCGTCAACCCGTTGACACACTATGCCGAAGGCAACACCCTCGTCGAAATCATGACCGGACCCCTAGCCGGACTGCAAGGATACATCATCCGCATTGACCGAGACCGGAAACTCGTCATCGGCGTCGGCGATATGACAGTCGCCATCGGCGGCGTCCACAAGGAAAACTTTGAAAAAGTCGAGGAAGTCGCTCGAGCCGTCAACATCAGGCAGCGCGCCCGGCGACAAGCGGAACAACGACGCTTGCGCGAAAGGATTGAGGCCAATGTCAATGCCGACGTGGCGTCCCAGCCTCCGGACCCGCGCCTCCTGACTCCAATCCAGCAAAAAGTCGATACCGCCTTCTTCACCCCGGAGACTTTCAATGACATCCTCGTCATCACGACCAACATTGAACTCTGGACAGAACGTGCCCGGCGACTCATACAGGCCGGCAACTTGGCCGACGCCTCAGAGATATTGACCTTTCTCCTCGAAGAGATAGGTTATTGGTTTACAGACATTTATAAGAAGAAAAGCATTGACCTGATGCCCGTGAAAAAGGCCGGGAACAACGCATACAAAACTGCATTGATTATCCTGGACAACAAACATTTACCTGAACGTACGAGACAAGATCTCGAAACAAATCTGGACTCACAAATATTGAGACACGGATATTTATTCATTGCTTAAATCTCGCTAGTTATCGACTTGCTGATTGCTTGCGTGAATTGGAGGCCCTGTTCTCGCACGAGGGCTGTAAGGCCCACGCACTTTTTTGTGCACGTTACCCTCACCCTAAATCCCTCCCCTCGGGGAAGGGACTTACCCTCGCCCTCTCGGGCTCCAAAAGTTGTGTTTCGCAAGAGCGAAACTTATATTCATTATGAAATAAACTGACAATATGATACTTCAAAGAATCTCAAACTGGTATTTTACCAAAAAAGCACTGCCACACCTCTGCATTTTGTTGATAGACTGCGCGATAGTCGCATTCTCCGGCTACGTCGGCTACTACATTGACAAAGGCGGTGACATCTTTGTGGACAGTTTCTGGCAGATTACATTCGGGCTCATGGTCGGGCTCGTGCCATTCATCGTCGCATTCAGACTCCTTCACACATACTCAGGCATTGTCAGATACTCATCATTCGTGGACCTGCAGCGTGTCATGATAGCCACATTGTCCGGCTCCGTCGCATGCTACCTCCTCGGACTCGGCATAAACGGCATCTGGCCTGAGCAGCATACCATCATGGTACCGGACCTGCAGACCGTATTCATAATCTTCGTAGGCAGCTCACTCTTCCTGTGGGTTGAACGCGTGGTCGTGAAACGCCTCTTCGACTCATTCAACCTGGACAATGCCACACCTGTCGCCATCTACGGTACCAAAGCCGGAGGCATCAGCATTGCCAAGAGCATAACAGCTGTCAAGGATAAGAAATATTCCCTTCAGGCCTTCATTTCCGATGGAAAAGAAATGAAAGGCTCATATCTCATGGGCAAGCCGGTATTTCTGAATGAAAAGGGACTTGCCGAGAGGCTCAGACGAGAAGGCGTCAAAGCCTTACTTGTATCCCCGTTGAAAACCGAGAAGTTCCGTAACAATGCCGAAATGGTGGACGAGTTCATCTCAGCCGGGATCACCATCATGATGATGAACAACGGCGAAGAATGGGACGGAAAAGAAGAAAACCTCACACACCAGAACCTCCGTCCGGTGGACATCGAGGACCTTCTGCCACGCGAGAAAATCGAAGTGGACATGAACGCCATCGGCAAGCTCCTGACAGGAAAACGCATCCTCATAACCGGAGCGGCAGGATCCATCGGTTCCGAAATGGTCCGTCAGGTAGCCAAATTCAACCCTTCCGAAATGACCCTCATCGACCAGGCGGAGACCCCGATGCACAATATCCGAATGATGATGGCCCACGATTTCGGACACATCAGCAACAGGACCATCGTCACCAGCATCACCAACAAAGAACACATGGAGCGCATCTTCGCGGCCTACAAACCGGAATACGTGTTCCACGCAGCAGCATACAAACACGTGCCAATGATGGAGGACGACCCGGCAATCGCGGTCCAGAACAACATCTACGGTACCCGCGTCATCGCGGACCTCGCAGTGAAATACGGTACCAAGAAATTCGTGATGATATCCACCGACAAGGCCGTGAATCCGACCAATGTTATGGGCTGCAGCAAGCGAATCTGCGAAATCTATTGCCAGAGCCTTAACCAGGCCATCGCAGAAGGTAAGGTACAGGGTATAA
>OQVZ01000863.1_pt1 | contig 11443 bp, 10 predicted proteins | sample 1691571 | NCBI WGS metagenome assembly OQVZ01 (sample SAMN03418261, study PRJEB22391) | human gut metagenome | biome: human-gut; feature: organic feature; material: feces | host: Homo sapiens | place: Tanzania | collected 2013-01
TGATGATCTCCTGATTCTTCAAGATGTCACCGCTCTCGCAAGCCTTGTTGATCTTTACGAGGTCCTGATAAACGATGCGACCAGCACCGATGTTGAGGTGACCTACCTCCGAGTTACCCATCTGTCCTTCGGGCAGACCAACGTCTTCGCCGCAGGTGAGGAGCTGTGAGTGAGCGCTAACAGCTGTGAGATAGTCGAGATAAGGAGTAGGTGTGTTGTAGATAACGTCTCCCTTGCCATGCTGGCCGATGCCCCATCCGTCGAGGATCATCAATAATGCTTTCTTTGCCATAATTATTATAAAATCTTATAAATGAATTGTTCTGCGATATAAAGGCTCCTCAATGCTTTACACATTGTCACCTTATTATATACAATGTCACCTTATTATATACAATATGCAAAATTACAATTTTCGATTTAATTGGCAAAATAACACAAAACAAGTTTAACAACAATTATATAGAACCTCTTTAGCCCTGCATTTCGCGCCATTCGCGTGGCGACATGCCCGTATTGTCGTTGAAAATCTTGTACAGTTGGCTGCGCGATGAGAATCCGCAATATACCGATATTGTATCGTTGTTGTATTCGGGGTGTGCCTTGACAAGGCGTTGTGCTTCGGCAAAGCGTATGCCCGAAAGCCATATGCGGAATGTTGAGTTAAGATATTGATCGAAGTATTGGCTCAATCGTATGCGTGATACTCCCGTCTGTTGTGCCAGTTTGCCTATGTTGGCAGAGGTGTCTCTGAATCCTCCGTCTGTCACCCAGCGTTCCAGTATATTGTTTATTCTTTCTATCTGTCCTTCTGATATTATTGCCGGGTCGTCGTTTGCAAAATCGTCGCAATAGTTTGATGACGTGTTGCAATTGTCGTCATCTGTCAATACGTCTTCAACGGGAGCCATGTTGAAGCCTAATGCCACGAAGCTTGAAATGAACAGAAACATGGTGAACAGCAGCAACGGACCGACAACAAACAGGGCAGGTAGCCAGGTGATGGCGAATATAAGTGTGAGCGACAGCATACACAGCAGCAGATAGCTTGCCAATGTATAGCGGCCGTATGTGGAAATGTCGCCTCCCGTCTCGTTGCTGATGCGTTGGTAGGTGCGACGTATTATAATGATGGGCGATGCCACAAAGTAAATCATGGTAAGAGTGAACATGATGTACATAACTCTTCGGGTTTGTCCAAGCGCCATGCTGCCACTTGTGTACCATCCGAATGCAAATATACCTATTATAGCCAGACAAGCCAATGAGCCTACAATGGCATAGCGCCGCATTGTTTTGCGTGAGGTTTGTATCTGTACTATCGAACTTGCCAGGAAGAAATCGGCTATTGGATAGAATAGCATGTTGAATACTGTGCCCACATTGTCGTCGTTGGCTCGCAGTTCTAATGATATCTGCAAGGCGTAGTGTACAACCAATATAAGCGTTGTGGCAACAAGCAGCAGTCGCGACTTCTCGTATTGCGGAGTGGTAGAATTCTGATACAGTCGTGATACAAGCAGTTGCAGCATAAGCATTGCGAATACAAGCAAGCAGGTGTATTGAAGTGTAAATAGTGAATCCATAACTTAACGGAATTATTTAAAAGCAGTATTGTTGTAAACTTTCTCTTATCTTTACAGTTACAAAATTACCATTTATTTTCAAAAAACTGACTCTTGTAACCAAATTTTATTCTTTTTTTAACTTGCTGTTCTGATTGTTAATCTCCCAAATGAACTATCCTGAATATGGATATAAAAAATGAGGGTGTTCAAAACATTTCTGTTTTGACACCCTCACCCTTCATTTTGACCTTTATATATAGTGTTGTTGTCCTATGATTGTATACTACGTTTTAGCGACGGCTTCCGAATGAGCCATGGCTTCCGCCACTATTGTTGCTTCTGCTTCCACCATTTGAGCGCGAACCGCCTCCGAATGATGCTCCTCCATTGCTGCGTGAACCTCCGAATGAGCTACGTGAGCCGAACGAAGAACTGTTGTTAGAGCGCGAACCGCTTCCGAATGAAAAACCGTTAGAGCGTGAACCGCTTCCGAATGATGATGAGTTGTTGCGGCTGCTGTTGCCGAACGACGGTCTTGACTGATTGGAAGAGTTGGGACGTGTGAATGTATTGCGTGGTGTGCTATATACGTCGTCACCTCCACGTCGAGAACCAAACTGTCCGCGATTAGTGCTGTTGTCGTTCAGTTGCTGTCTTACTGTAGTACGTGTGCTGCTGCCACGGCTGCCGAACGAACTCTGCTGACGGTTGTTATTGTTGCCGAACGAACCGTACTGACGGTTTGTTATAGGTTGCGGATTGCGTGAACCGAACGACTGTCTGTTGCCACGTCCATAGTCGCCACGGTCAAATCCGTCGCGCATTCCAAAGTGGTTGTCGCCACGACGCGGACCATAGTCACGTCCATGATACCAAGAACGTCCACGGTTCATGCCCCATGAGTGTCCGCCACAATAGCTTACGTACACAGTAGGACGATTGAAGTAGAAGTAGTCGCGATGCGGATAGCGTGCGTAAATGCCAAAGTGCCAGTAGCCTGCGTTGAAGTAAAGCGGGCGATAGAAGTAGGCTGCATCACAGAATGCACGATACTGCCAGTCGAGCAGAACATAGCTCATGTCGAGATTGCGGTAGCGCCAATAGGCACCATACAGATCGTCGACGGTATTTACACTCATAAGGTAGTCGAGGTTTATCTCGTATGCTGCCTCATACTGGTCGTTGGTCAGATTCAGTTCATAAGCCATCTTGTCCGTCAGGAACAAAGCCTGCTGGCGAGCCTGTTCATAACTCATGGCGTTTGACGACATCGTGAACGCCATCAGAAGCATTAGTATGGAAATCAGCTTTTTCATAATGTATATGTTTTATATTGTTCGACAAATGTTTTCTTTTTACACTTGCAAAGGTACATACACATTATGGGTTGGCAAAAGGATTTTCCCTAAACCCCTGTGGGAAAATCCCTATTGTGTTGTTTCCAGCCTTTTATAATATAGGTTTAAGCCTTTTGAAATGTTGGTTTAAGCCTTTACGGTTATTGGTTCGGGGCTTTTGGTTGCTGCTCGTCTTCCTTTACGTCAGTACTTACGCTACGCTCTATGCTGCGACGCAACTGGTGCAGTTTGATGGCGTTGGTCAGTTCCACAACACCATAGACAATCATGGTCCAGCCTATAACGAATAACGGAGCCGATGCAATAGACGATGGCGAAACAATAGCTACAATACCTATAAGCAGAGTAAGAGCCGGCATAATCCAATAGTAGAACCCGATGCGTGCCATGCGTGATGCTGCTACAAGATTAGCCATTTGGCTTACGGCTCCCAGTATGAGTATAGCTGCAAGAATGTACATCAGGCTCTGCACGAATGTGTTGGGCATAAGAGCCAGGATGAGTCCAAGGATGAGGCTGCCCAGTCCGACGATTGGAAACGTTGGCTTCATGCCGGTCAGCTGTCTGCCGTCAGCATCAAACACCTGCACGTCATTCTTCTTGCCTCGTGCTATGAAATATGTTACGCACGAGAACACTCCCGACAGGAAAAACAGCACGCCGATAGCAATAGTTATCCACGTTACGGTAAGTTCACGATACTTTACGATGAGCGCTCCTACTATTATGGCGCACAAAGCGCGCACAACAGAACTTTGAAATACTTTCATATATTCTCCTTTTTTGATTGTATACAATAATAATGTGTATGGCAAATTTATACATTATTATCTATATAGGCAACAGTAATGTCGTTTTTATGAATGATAAAGTAGCAAATAGGGATTTCCCTACTTACTATTATGGTTTTTATACATTGCCGTATTGTTTGGTTTTTCTATCTTTGCACCAGAAAACAATTAAAACACATACATTATGAAACGAATTTATACTTTCCTTACAATGTTCATGTTGGCATTAATGCCGGCAATGATGACAAGTTGCGATACTGACGATTGGTATGACGATTATGATTGGTTTAACGATCCGTATAATGAAGGTAGCGATGATTTGATATCGATGGCTCGCACCCTTAACGGCACTTGGACTGGTGATGCCAAGAGCGATTATAAAAAGGATGGCCAGTTGTATGAGGCAAACTTCGATGTTGAGTTCACCTTCACGCAGTACACCTCTTATTCATGCAACGGTACAGGTTACGAGACGGATTTTGATGATACGGGCTATTCAGAGGTTAGACGCTTCAAGTGGTATATCGACCCTCGTACATACGACATTTATATAGAGTACATCTCGAGCGGATCCCGATACGTTCTCGATGCCAATAGCAATTCCGATAGATCTGGTTTCTTCCTCGGATGGAGTGATAAAGAAAAGCAGGATTTGTTCAACGGAGTTATGGAAGGCATCAACGTTGACGAGCACATAACGTTCGATTGCGAGCGTGTCACAGGTCGCAGCACACGTGCTCTTGGTTCTGATTCTACACAGACAACATTGCAGGGCAAGTCGTATGGCAAGGGATTCACATTGAAGCGCATTGAAAATAATGTCCCGAAGACTCTGCGTCGCAGATAATATAGGAACGGCTGACTCCAGTCCGATGCGCAGCAAGAATATTGAAACAGCAAACTTTAGTAGCGGAGGCCGAAAGACCTCCGCTATTGTTATTGTGTAAAATCCCATTCTTTTTCATTGTTTATTTTCCTTAATTCCGTAACTTTGCACATAACAAACAAAGTGAACGACAATGGATAAAGAAAAAGATATATTCCAGAGAGCCGAATTGCTCTTGGGCAACGATGTGATGAATCAGATAGCCTCCAAGCGTGTTATCGTATTTGGAGTAGGAGGCGTTGGCAGTTGGTGTGTCGAGTGTCTGGTACGTTCGGGCATACGTCGCATTACGATAGTCGACTTCGACAGCGTGTGTGCATCTAATGTCAACCGTCAGCTTATGGCCACAACCAACACTATAGGTCGCGTCAAGGTTGAAGCTTTAAAGGAGCGATTGCTCCAGATCAACCCTGATTGCGAGGTCACAGCCTTGCAGAAGGTGTTCACCGAGGAGACAGCCGACGAGTTCAGTCTCGACCAGTATGACTATATTATCGATGCCATTGACTCGCTAAAGGACAAGGTGGCGCTCATTATGCGCGCTTGTCAGACCCCAGCCGTATTCTTCTCTTCTATGGGAGCAGCCTTAAAGATGGACCCCACCAGAATACGTGTTGCTGAGTTTTGGAAAGTGCGTGGCTGTCCGCTTGGTTCAGCCTTACGCAAGCGTATGAAGCGGGCCCAACTTAAGCCAGCCCATAAGTTCCAGTGTGTGTATAGCGAGGAATTGCTTGACAATGTCGGTCCGCAACCTGAACCTGAATCAAACAAGCAGACCAACGGCAGTATGTCGCACATTACAGCCATCTTTGGCTTCACTATAGCAGGATTGGTGCTCAACGATATTCGCGATAAAGCACTAAAAGTCGACAACGAACACAACAATTAATCCGTTTTGCAGTTATATATATTATATAATGTATAGATATAACAGTTTAACGTATTAACATAATAATTCATAATGAGACGATACATAGTATACATATTGCTCGCTTTTCTGATGCCTTTGGCGGCAGCAGCACAGTCAATGACCGACGATCAGGTTATGGCATTTGTAGCCAAGGAGCATGCAGCCGGCACGTCAAATGCCCAGATAGTAACCAAACTCATGCAGCGTGGAGTCGACATATCACAGATACGTCGCGTGCGCACCAAGTACGAGAGCCAGATGAATCAAGGCTCGATGAGTTCTATGTCAGGCAAGGGCGCAAGTGAAGCTTCACGTATGCGCACCAACAACGGCAAGAAACGTCAGGACTATGGCAAGAAGGTTGATGCTGAGGCTGCCGAATATTCTTCGCAGCGCGTAAAAGCGCAACCCGACCGCAGCTATACTCACACCTATGATGATAACGATGAGGAGTATGTCGACTTTCAGAAGGAAATGTCTGGATTGATTAAGAACGACATAGATAATAAGGCTGACGGCACGTCGAAGAGCGCAAACCGTGTCTTTGGTCGCGACATCTTCAACAGCAAGCTGCTCTCGTTCGAGCCCAACATGAACATAGCCACACCTCAGAACTATCGTCTTGGTCCCGGCGATGCCGTAATTATCGACATCTATGGAGCATCGCAGAAGACCGAGCAATGTACCGTATCGCCCGATGGCGATGTGACAATCGAAGGTTACGGACCCGTTCAAGTGTCAGGACTCACCGTGGCACAGGCCAATGCGCGCCTGCGTTCTACGCTCGGCAGTCGCTATACAAGCAGCCGTGTACGCCTTACGGTAGGTCAGACACGTACTATTATGGTCAATGTGATGGGCGAGGTGCGTCTGCCAGGCACATATACTTTGTCGGCTTTCGCTACAGTATTCCACGCCCTATACATGGCAGGAGGCACCAACGACCTTGGTACGTTGCGTAACATCAAGGTATATCGTAGCGGTCGGCTCGTCACGGTTGTCGATATTTATGACTACATACTCAACGGTCGACTTACAGGCAATGTGCGTCTTGCCGAAGGCGATGTCATCGTAGTAGGTCCCTACGACTGTCTTGTCAACATTTCGGGCAAGGTGAAGCGTCCTATGTTCTACGAGATGAAGAAGAACGAGTCGGTAGCTTCACTTCTCAAATATGCAGGTTCGTTCACAGGCGATGCCTACACCAAGGCTGTTCGTGTCAATCGCAAGACCGGACGCGAGTATTCAGTCTATAATGTAGGCGAGTTCGACTTCTCAAGTTTCCAGATAGCCGATGGCGACTCGGTTGAGGTAGACTCCATCTTGCCTCGTTTTGCCAATACCGTAGAGGTACGTGGCGCAGTATTCCGTCCCGGCAAGTACAATCTTGGCGAACAAGTCAATAGTGTGCGCACTCTTCTTGCCCAGGCAGAAGGCGTTAACGAGAAAGCCTTTACAGTACGTGCCGTAATGCATCGTATGAAGTCCGACCGCTCGCTTGAGGCAATACGTGTAGATGTAGCAGGCATCATGAGCGGACGTGTAGCCGACATACCGTTGAAGGAGAATGATGTTCTCTTCATTCCTACACGTTCTGAAGAGATACAGGAGCGTACCATCACCATACGTGGTGAGGTAAACTATCCCGGTACATATCGTTATGCCGAGAATGAGACCGTTGAAGACTTCGTGCTTCAGGCAGGCGGACTTACCGATCGCGCTTCGTCTGTTAATGTTAATATCAGTCGACGCGTTACCGATCCTAAAGCCTTGCGTCCCGACTCAGTCATAGCCCAGACCTTTACCGTGTCGTTGAAGGACGGGTTTGCAGTAGATGGACAACCCGAGTTCAAGCTTATGCCATTCGACGAAGTGTATGTAATGCGCAGTCCAGCCTATAGCGAACAGCAGAATGTAAGTGTTGAGGGTGAGGTAGTGTTTGCAGGAATGTACACTTTGCCTAAGGACAATGTACGATTGAGCGAGCTGTTCCGCAAGTCAGGCGGTTCTAACGGACTTGCCTATATCAAGGGAGCACGCCTCATGCGTCGTGCCAACGAGACCGAGAAGGAGCGTATGCGTGCTGTATTGCGTATGCAGCAGGAGCAGTTGCAGAAGAATCTGCTACAGCTTTCAGCAAGCAGCAACAATGCTGGCGGTCTGCAGCAGGCAGCTGAGGGAGCCAAGAATGCCGAACTTGCCAAGTTTAATGTGCCCGACGAATATCCTGTTGGCATCGACCTTCAGGCTGCACTCGACAAGCCGGGCAGCGATGCCGACGTAGTGCTGCGCGAGGGCGACCGCCTCATCGTGCCCAAGTACAACGGAACGGTCAAGGTGAACGGTGCCGTGATGTATGCCAACACCATTGCCTATGAGAAAGGCAAACGTGCCTCGTACTATATCGACCAGGCAGGCGGCTATGCCACCGATGCCGTCAAGAACCGCGCCTACATCATATATATGAACGGTCGTGTAGCCAAGGTGAGCCACGGTGCACGCGTAATGCCAGGTTGCGAGATTGTAGTGCCAGCCAAACTGAAGCGCAAGATGAGCATCGCTGAGACTATGAGTCTCGGAACAAGCATGTCGTCGATAGCTGCCATGATAGCTACGATAGCCAATCTGACGAAGTAAAGAGTTAATAAGCATAGTAAGCACCTTATTATAAGGAAGAGTAATTATGAGATATCCAGTAGGAATACAGAATTTTGAGAAACTGAGAAAAGATAAGTTCTTGTATGTCGATAAGACGAAGTTGATATATCGTCTTGTTGACGAGGGACAGTATTATTTTCTTAGCCGTCCAAGGAGATTTGGTAAAAGTCTGCTAATATCAACACTTGAAGCCTATTTCAGCGGAAAGAAAGAACTCTTCGAAGGGCTTGCTATATACGATTTGGAGCAAGATTGGCTCGAATATCCCATCCTTCACATCGACTTGAATACAGCCAACTTCAGAGAGAAGGGCAGTCTGTATGCAATACTCAACGATTATCTGTGCAACTGGGAGAAGGAATATGGCAAGTCTGAGTCGGAAACAACACTCGCTCTACGCTTCAAGGGAGTTGTAGAGCGTGCTGCCCAAAAGAAAGGACGCAATGTGGTGATTCTTGTCGACGAATACGACAAGCCTATTTTGCAGACCTTTCATGATAAGGAATTGCAGGAGAACTATCGTAATGAGTTGAAGGCATTCTACTCTGTATTGAAAACTCAGGACAAATATATCCGATTTGCATTCCTTACTGGTGTAACTAAGTTTGGCAAGGTGAGCGTGTTCAGCGACCTCAACAATCTTATGGACATCTCGATGGATAGCCGCTTTATCAGTATTTGTGGAATCACGGAGAAGGAACTGAAGGCTAACTTCAAAGAGGGAATTGAAGAACTGAGCGATGCTACCGGTAAGACGGAAGAGGAGACACTTGAAGAGTTGAGGATTAATTATGATGGGTATCATTTTAAGTCAGGCAGCATAGGAATATATAATCCGTATAGTGTGCTGAACACAATGTCAAAGTTGGAGTATGATGCATATTGGTTTGAAATCGGTACTCCAACATTCCTTGTAGAACTCTTAAAACTTCATCATTACGAGTTGGAGAACCTCACAAAGGAGCAGATATCTGCCGACGTTATAAACAGCGTTGATTCGATGTCGACCAATCCAATACCTGTGATATATCAGAGTGGTTATCTTACCATAAAGGGTTACGATGAGCGTTTCAAGAAATACCGACTTGGTTTTCCTAACAAGGAAGTAGAAGAAGGCTTCCTCAATTTCCTTTTGCCGTTCTATTCTACTGCAGGTTTCAAGTCTCCCTATTTCATAGAGGAGTTTGTGAAGGATGTAGAGTCTGGAAATCCGGAGCGTTTTATGAAGCGTCTCTCCACAATGCTTGCTGATACCGACTATAAGGTTATAGGCAATGCCGAACTGTATTTCCATAATGTGATGTATCTGGTCTTCAAGATAATGGGATTCTACACTCAGGTGGAGCGTCCCACAAGCGATGGTCGCATCGATGCAGTCATTCAGACTCCCGACTATATTTATATTATAGAGTGCAAACTCGACTGTACGGCTGAGGAAGCATTACGCCAAATCAATGACTCCAATTATGCTGCTCCCTTCGCAATGGACAAACGCCGTATATATAAAATAGGTGTCAACTTCTCAAGCCAGACACGTGGGGTAGAGCAGTGGATTATTGAATAAGGGCAGGTGGTAATAAATAAAAAGTAATAAAGACATGCAAGAAAGAAGATTGCCGTTAGGCATACAGGACTTTGAGGAGCTGCGTAAGGGAAACTATCTTTACGTGGACAAGACCGATATGGTGTGGGCTGTGGCTAACAACCGCAAATACAATTACCTCAGTCGCCCTCGTCGTTTCGGCAAATCACTTTTTGCGTCTACTTTGAAATGCTATTTCGAAGGCAGAAAGGAATTGTTTGATGGCCTCAAGATAATGTCCATTGAGAAAGAATGGGTTGTGCGTCCAGTCATATATTTAAGTATGAGTTTAGGAGGTTCTGATGCTCAATCGTTGAAGGAATATCTCAACGAACGTTTGAGTTATTACGAGTCTGTATATGGAAAGGTACAATCTGAGCAATCATTGGGCAATCGTTTCAATGGTGTGATTCGTCGTGCGTACGAAAAGTCTGGAGTACAGATAGCTGTAATAGTAGACGAGTATGACGTGCCGTTGCAGCATACGTACGATACAGAACAGCATGAGGAATGTCGAACTATATATCGTGATTTCTTTACGGGGTTGAAAGATTTTGGCTATTGTATAAAATGTGTCTTCATAACAGGCATTACTAAGTTTACGCAGATAAGCCTGTTTAGTACTTTGAATACTATTGCCAATATAAGCTTTGACGAATCGTTGGCTGCCGTTTGCGGTATCACGTATAGCGAATTGACAGACAATTTTCAGAATGAGATAAAGAGATTGGCTGACAAATGCAATATGAGCGAAGAGGCGACAATCAATGAGATGCAATCCTTGTACGACGGTTATCACTTTGCCTCCAACATGTTGAATGTGTACAATCCCTATAGTGTGTTGTCGGCATTCTCTCGTGGACGTCTTAATTCTTATTGGATAGCATCTGGTTCTAACGAGATGTTGTTTAAGGTGTTGAAGAAGTTCGCCAAGGATATCCCCATGCTTGATGGTTGTCTTATTGATGCCGACTATCTGGAAGAGAGCGATGTGAATATGATTGACCCGAAGCTGTTCCTCTATCAAGCGGGCTATCTGACAATAAAGTCAGTAGATGGTAATACTTATGTTTTGGGCTATCCGAATCGTGAGGTGAAGAAGGCTGTAAGCGAATTAATACTTCCTATGCTTCTTTCCAAGAGTATTCCTGACGTGAGCAATGAGATACTGCAGATGCGTACAGCTTTAAATGCGGAGGATGTGGACAGGGCTATGCTCAATCTAAAACAGCTTATAGCCAATACTCCTTATAGTACACAAAAGAGAGAAAATTTTGTTTTGGAGGAACATTTTAGATTTATCCTTAAGAATATTTTTTATCTTTGTGGCTATGACATAAACGAAGAAAAGCAAGTGGCAGCAGGAAGAATTGACCTTGTTGCTAAGTCGGATTCCATCATATATATCATGGAACTAAAAATGAATGATGAAGGAGGCGTAAAGTCTGCTACACGACAAATCGCAACTCGGCATTACGCCGACTCTTATGCTGCTTCTGATAAAAGAGTGATTTGCATGGCTCTTGAATTCGGAAGAGATAGCAGAGGACTGGAACGATGGGCTGTCATATAATAAAAAAGTATGTAAACAAGCCAAAGAACGCGTCTGGGCATTGCAAAGGTAATGACTGGCGCAAGGGAATGCAAGGGAAAGAGAATTTTGTAGTAATAAAAAGTGTTTGAATGAATA
>OQVZ01000865.1_pt1 | contig 11436 bp, 6 predicted proteins | sample 1691571 | NCBI WGS metagenome assembly OQVZ01 (sample SAMN03418261, study PRJEB22391) | human gut metagenome | biome: human-gut; feature: organic feature; material: feces | host: Homo sapiens | place: Tanzania | collected 2013-01
TATCGTTGACGACAATTTTCAAGACACCACCCTACTAAATGACTGCATAAGATTCTATGAAAAGAAAAATGATAAAGAGAAACTGGCTCGTTCATACTATTACAAAGGTGAATGCTGTTTCAGAAACAAAGACATACAAAAAGCTCTTTTCTATGAAAAATATGCTGAGTACATATTAAAAAAAGGCGATCTTACAAACAAAAGAAACCTTATATTATATCAGAAGATATGCGAAGGCTTAGCCTTCATCAATATACAATTTGGTGAATACCGCTTAGCCCTACATTATGCAAAACTGGCTTTGCATAGCCTCAAGAAACTCGACGACAAAAGATACCAAGCCTACGAGTTAGGCATGATGTCGGCATGTTATAAGCAACTGAAACAATTGGACAGTACAGCCATCTGCCTGTCTGAATGTGTGTCACTGCTTCCTCATACCGATGTTAATTGCAGAGGATATATATTCAGCATTCTAACACATTACTATTTAGATAAGGACAAAAGAATTGCAAAGCAATATCTGGACAGTTCGTTTTGCTACACCAAAGACGCACTGACTTATCTTGGATCAGGAAACTATTACTATGCTATAAACAACAAGAAAAAGGCAGAAACAGAATGGAAAAGCGGACTCGTTTATGCTGACCAGCATTTTATTACTGCACAAATATACAGGAAACTGGCAGAAATGCATAAAGAGAATGGCGATATGGCTGGCTACTCCTACAATATAGAGAAAGAAGTAAAAGAAAAAAGTAAGATTTATGAAATAAACAACGGGGTAAAAGTAGGAGAAATACAGTTAGGAGCAACCAACTCTTTCTTCATAAAAAGACTTTTAAGCAATGTTGAATGTATTATATATACAATTATCGCCGCTTTTTTGTGCATAGCAATTATTGCTTATATAAAATTCCGATTATACAAAAAGGGCATAAAACGGAAACATAACAAATCAATGTCTGAAAAAACAGAAGAATTACAAACAACCTCTACAGAACTGAAGCTGGCTAAGGCGCAGATCAAGTCGCTGAAAAAGGAAAGTGCAAAGAAATCGGACAGGATAGAGAGGCTGAACAACGACATAATGGTGGCATCGCAAAGCAGCGAAGAGAACGCACGATGCGGCAAGGAACTATACCTACATATCAAGAACGGCGGCACAACCGTGACGTGGACCAAGCAAGACTACGAGCTGTGCATGGCTTACTGCAAGATAGAGTTTGCGGAGACAATGGCGGAGATTGAACGCTGCTACTGCAATATCGCTCCTCGAAAGCAACTGATCATGCTGCTGCAACACCTTAACTACGACTACGCTGCCATAGGCAAAGTGCTCGGCATAAACAGCGACTCTGTAAGAAAGAACATAGCACGCATCACTCCGCTTACGAAATAAGCGTGATGTGCGCAGACCGATAAGAACGAACGAAACCGAAATAAGGTATTGGCTTTAGCGGCTTCTACAAAAAAAGACTTGGGATGTAACGATTTGCACCGTTGCATCCCAAGTCTTTTTTATGTTTTATGATATGTGAGTCTTAGAAGAAGAGGTAGCGGTTGTCAACTACGTTTGCCTTGATGTAAAGCTCGTTCATGAAGTTGCCAGCCATCTGCATCTGACGCTGACGGAGACGCTGCATCTCCGACTTCTCGTCGTACTTAGCAGGACGCTGTGTCTTGTTTGTTACCTGGAACACGTAAACACCAGCGTTGCCCTTAACCGGATGCTTAGAGAACTTGCCCTTTGCTGTAGCCGCGATAGCACCGCTCAGAGCCGGCTCGCTTGCGCCTGTTGCTGCTACGAACACCGGAGCAGCGAATGTAACCTGGTTAACCGGAGCTACTGTAGCACCCTTTGCCTTAGCGTCAGCCACTGACTTGGCTGTCTTTGCCTTAGCGAGGAGCTGCTCAGCCTTCTTGTCCTTGATAACCTCTGCCTTTACGAACTCCTTAACCTGAGCGTCGTCGAGCGAGCGATAGCCGATCGGGTTGATGTTGTCGAGAACCACAATGAGGAGGTGGTCGTTGTCGCCGCACTCGTAGAGTGAAGAAACGGCACCCTTCTTAGCCTCGAACAACCAACGGAGAGCATCTCGTGTAGAGTGGATGCCTGCGAGGTAGTGCTCGGCTGTTGTGATGTCCTTGCGCTCCTGAACGTTGTAGCCGCTCTTTGCAGCGTTCTTCAGGAGGTCCTCTGCTGTGAGGTTAGCGCTTACGAATGAGCTGAACTTGTTGTAAGCTGCAGAGTATGTATCCTTTGTGAAGGTGATGTTCTTCTTAACAACGGCTGCTACGTACTTTATAGTCATTGCCTTGCGGTCTACTACCTGGAGCACGAGGTTGCCCTGAGCGAGTGTGAGGTTCTTGAGCTCGCCAGAAGCCATTGTGTTGAGGCTCTCGATGTAGTTCTTTGTGTCCTTGTCGATAGACGGAGCACTCTGATACTGACGTGTTGTCATCCATGTCTTCTCGCCAGTCTGACCGTACTTCTTGGCTACAACCTCGAAGTCGGCACCTGCCTTAATGGCGTTGAGGATAGAGTCGGCGCGTGTAGCTGCCTCGGCTGCTGTAGCACCGCCTACCTGGATGGCGCGGAACTGGATTGAGTCGGGAAGTTCGCGCTTTGCAACGAGTTTCACGAGGTTGAGTGTGTTATCGTTCTTGTTCTCGATCACCTTGCTTGTAGAGCCTACAGCCATTGAGTCGAGACGCTGTGCGATGTCGGAAGGAAGGGCTTCCTTCTTAACTGGAACGCCGAGGTAGCTAACGAGCGATGTGCTCTTGCGCACTACGTCAGACGGGTCGGCTGCGGCTGCGAGCTCTGCGCTGTAGCCTGCGAACTCCTTCTGGAGAGCTGCGCGGTCGGCTGCAGAAGCCTTTACCTGAACGTCGATGTACTTGATGTCGCGTGTCTCTACGTACTGCTTGAAGCGCGGCTTCATCTCGTCGTACTTAGCCTTGAGGTCGGCGTCGCTTACTTTGATTTTGCTGTCGTCGATGCTTGAGTAAGGGAAGGCTGCGAGCTGCACCTGGCTCTCCTGGTTCTGCTCGTCGAACGCCATCTTAGCCTCTATCTTGTTTGAGAGGAAGCAGTGAGCGAACAGACCCTGGTACTTCTGAGAGAGGAGCTGCTGGCGCAGAGTCTTCTCTACGAATGTCCAGTACTTGTAAATTGTATCGTACTGCTTAGCCATCTGCGGGTTGGCTGTCTGCTGTGTCTTGTACTCGGCGAGGAACTTCTTAAGAGCGTTCACGTCGAAACGACCTGTCTGCTGGTTGAAGAACGGAGTCTGCTGAAGCATAGGGTTGGTACCCTCGGTGAGAACCTGCTGGAGCTCAGCGTCTGTTACTGTAAGACCGAGCTTGTGTGCCTCGTTCTCTATGATCTTGGTCTGAACGTATGTGTTCCAAACCATGTCCTTAACCTGGTTGAGCTGGTCTTCGTTGAGGTTTTCCTGTCCCTGCTGCATCTTGAGCACTTCTGTGTACTCGTCTACAAGTTTCTGGAACTCTGTTACATTGATTTTCTCGCCCAACACCTCGCCTACCTGCTGATGCTTGTCAGCGCTTGCAGAGTCGCATGAGCGGAACGCCTCTTCGGCGATGAAAGAGAAAAGGCCTAAGCCGATAATGCCTATCAGCAGTGCGCCTTTGCTTCTGATTTTTCCTAATGCTGCCATTTTTTTGTTTTTATTTTTTATTTATTATTTCGTTAGATGTAGGTTCGTGCATCTGTCCTGCAGCTGCTGCGAAGCCTGCCCTGCAAGGCGGCTCGCGGCGTAATGCCACAAAATGCGTACAAAAATACTAATTTATTGCCAAACAAGGGCACGTTTGCACGAAAAAGTGAGTTTAGCGGTTAACTTTTAGCTTTACCAACTCTATTTTCGTCATAGTGCTCTTGATAATGCGGAACTCGTAACGGCCTATGGTTATCACTTCGTTGAGCTTCGGGAAGCTCTGGTACTCGTGCAGTATATATCCGCCTACGGTCATGTAGTCGTCGCTTTCGGGCAGATCGAGGTCGAAGAGGTCGTTCACCTTATCTATCTCCAGACGGGCTGAGAGCATATACTCGTTGTCGCCCACCTGCGTAGCGATGTACTTCGTAGAGTCGTGCTCGTCCTCGATGTCGCCGAATATCTCCTCAACGATATCCTCGAGCGAGACTATGCCGCTCGTTCCGCCAAACTCGTCGACCACCACTCCGAGGCTCTTCTTCTGCTGGAGGAAGATGTGCATGAGTTTCTGCGCAGCCATCGTTTCGGGCACAAACGGCATCTTGCAGACGCACTGGCGCCAGTTGTCGCGGTTGCGGAACATTTCGGAGCTGTGTATGTAGCCGATGATATGGTCGATGTCGCCCTCGTAGACGATAATCTTAGAGTTGCCGCTCTCGACGAACTTCTGCATCAGTTCGTCGATGGTGCAGTCGTTGACGTCAACGGCGTTCACCTCAGTACGCGGCACCATACAGTCGCGCACCTTGCAGTCGGAGAAGTCGAGAGCGTTCTGGAATATCTTCACCTCCTCGTTAATCTCTTCGTCGCTATGCGCGTTCTCGATGCTCGACTGCACAAGATAGTCGAGGTCTACCTTAGAGAAGCCTTCGTCGTCGGCTTCAGCCTCCATGCGTATGCCCACAATGCGCAGCAAGCACTTGGACATGAGCGTAGAGAAGCGGCTTATAGGCCACAGGAGGATGTAGAAAAGATAGGCTGGCACGGAGAATACGGACAGCAGGCGGTTGGCGTTGTTCTTGAACAGAATCTTAGGCAAGAACTCTCCTGTGAAAAGAATGACGAGTGTGGAGAGCAACGTGTCGGCTGTCACCTTCATGCCGTCGTCGAGCGAGCTGAAGATAGTGCTGTCAAAGAGGCGTGCCACAAGTATACCATACACCACAAGCACGATATTGTTGCCCACAAGCATCGTGCTCACAAAGCCATTGGGATGATTGTAGAATTTGGAAATGATTTTCTTCGCAATGCCATTTCCTTCGCGATCCATCTCAGCGAGCATTCGGTTGCTCGACACGAACGCTATCTCCATTCCTGAAAAGAATGCCGACAGCGCCATTGTTACGGCTATGCTAATTAAAAGAGGTATGTCTGCTTCCACTATAGTTTAAATATTGGTTCTTATATATTTGGGGTGTTGAGGGGGTGTGATGTTGAGGAATTGAGGGTTGTGATGCTGAGGAGGTAAAGATGAAATTCCGCCAACGAATTGACAAGGAGATACAAATCTCACCATAACAACATCTCACCATCTCACCTTTACTTATCCCGCAGTCGGCGCTGCGGCTTAATTTGCTGACGCATAGCAGCCTTTACAGTGTCGGGGGCGGTAGTTATTGTGTCGCCATCGCTTGAGAGCTGTCCCTTCTCGAACGAACCAGATGTGTTCGAAACGTAATAGTTGGTCATGCGTTCGTCGCTACGGAAATAAGCTCCCTCAAGCGTTCGCTCGGGAGTGACGAGCTTAGAGGGCTTGTTCGAATAGAGTTCGTGAGCCGCTTCGTCCCAAAAGAGCTGCTCGCTGTTGAACTTCAGTCCGTCCTTGGTGAGCACGCTCACACGGCTGCGCAACTCCCACAGCTTCTTCTGGTCGTAATAGTAAGCTGTATCCGCCTGTATGTACGACTGCACATGGAACTTCTCGTCGAACTGCTCGAAGAACACGCCCTTCTCGAAGATCCAGCGCGACGGGTTGCGCACGGTGTTCACCTCCCAACGCTCCGTCACGATGCGATATTTTATGACACCCGAGTCAGAGATTAGGGTGTTGACGCCGTAACTCGTCATCATTGACACCGAGTCGCGGTCGTGTATAGCTGGCGCCGTGTGCTCCTTCTGCTCTTCGCAAGAAGCAAGCGCTACGATACACAACATAATGATTACTATGTACTTGGATAGTCTCAACGCTTATTCAGAATAGAATTGTTTTCTGTTACTCCATCTTCCACTTGGCGAACCAACGTTCGTTGAACGTCAAACCGATATTGATGCGGAACGAGTTCTCTGTGACGAATGTCTTCGAGTCCTGGCGTACCCACTGTGCCGAGATATTAAGCAGCGAGCGGTTGTTGTAGCCGTTTACGATAGGAATGCCGAAGCCAGCGCTCACGCTGTACTCCTTAGGTCCGTTCTGACCCTTTATCTTCAGATAATCGGTAGCATACGATGCACCCATGCGGTAGTGAACACGCTTGAAGAAGCTGCGGCTACGCTCGTCGGGACAGAACTCGCCGCCTACAGTCATCTTATGACGGTCGGCAAACTGTCCGCTAACCAGTTCGTAGCTGTTTGTAGAGGTGTCGAACTTAGGATAAGCCACCGACGACCACTTCTGCAGAGTGTAGTCGGCACCTACACGCCAGCGGTTTGCGTGGTTCCACATAAGACCTACGCCGTAGCTGTGAGGCAACTCCAAACCGTTGCCGATAGAGTATGTAGCTGTGTCGGCAACTGCTGTCTGCGCATTGGTCGATATAATCTGACACTTCGGGTCTGAACTGAGTTTGTGACCAAGTCCGTAGGTTACACCCAAAGTGATGGCGTCGTTCTTCGTGATCTTCTGAGTATACTGCATACCGAAGTCGAGCTTATAGTTGTGCACCTCGGCTGTGTAGTACTTTGAAAGCGTGTTGGCATACGCATCGGTGTAAGAGTTGACAACCGAGCGACTGTAGTCACCCCAGAGATATGCAGCATTAACACCGATAGCGAAGCCCTTGAACGGACTCCAGCCCAAACCCAAGTAAACCTGGTGTAAGCCGCCCGTACCCGAATATGTATTGGTGGCTTTCACTACAGATGTGCTTCCGTCTGTGCTGTTGAGCGCCTTAGTGTTAGAATATGAATAGCCGATGTTGCTAAACGGCAGCAAGCCGAAGCTCAAGCCGAGACGCTTTGCAAGGCGGAAGCCAGCTATTACATACTCGAAGTTGGCGTTCTTGGCGTTCACCTTCACGCCGCTCTCGCTATAGTTTGTGATCTGACCCGATATGCCAGCGTCGAAGATAAACGACAGCGAGTCGATGGTTGCATACGACGCAGGGTTAAGGCTATTAACCTGGTTGTGCTCGTTGAAACCGATGCCGAGTCCGTTCATGCCACGATTGAAACCACCCGACTGCTCGCCGAGCGTGCCCAAACCATATTGACTATAGGGTGAATTAGTGCCGCTTTGAGCCGCAGCAACCAAAGAAACCGCAGCAAAGAGGACTGTTGTGAGTGCTTTCCTCATTTATTTTATCTAATTAGATTTTAGAAATACTATTATATATAATATGTATATAGAGGTGTTTTATAACCCTTTGCAGGATAATGCTTGCAAAATTATCGAAAAAAAACGAGATAATGGCAGAAAAGTGAGAAATTAAAGTTATTTTTGCACCATGAAACTATTTGAAAGGTTATTTAAATACATATCATTAGCGATTTTGCTGTGTTTTTTCTCCCCTATCACAGCTTCTTCACAGGACAACAAGCCGACACTACAAGCCGACTCGATAGAGATAAGTCTGCTGACATGCGGACCGCGACAGCAGGTATACAGCATGTACGGACACACCGCAATACGCTTCCTTGACAAGCAGAGCGGCAGAGATCTCGTCGTCAACTACGGCATGTTCTCGTTCGATAAGCCCTACTTTGTGTTGCGCTTCGTGTTCGGACTCACCGACTACGAGATTGGCATCAACACCTTCGAGCTGTTCAGCTGGGAGTACGGAAGCACGGGATGCGGCGTAAGACAGCAGGTGCTCAACCTGACTGCGCAGGAGAAGATGGCAATAGCACAAGCCATCGACCGCAACTACGAACCGCAGAACCGCGTGTACCGCTACAACTTCTTCTACGACAACTGCACGACACGTGCCCGCGATATTCTTGTGAACAATTTGAGTGGCAAGGTTATATATGAAACCAAAACACCTCAACACCACAACGCCTCAACACCTCAACACCTCAACCCACCAACATCTCAACCCACCAACACCTCAACACTGTTTCCACCCTTCCGCGAGTTGATACACCTCTACAACGAGGAGCACCGCTGGGCACGCTTCGGCAACGACCTGCTTCTCGGCGTGAAAGCCGACAGCAAGACAACGTTCGAACAGCAGCAGTTTCTGCCCGAGCGTCTGTCGGACGACTTCGAACACGCAGTGATCGTGAACACCGACGGCACAAAGCGCAAGCTCGTGAGTCGCTCGTTTTGGGTGCTGGAACCGGCAGCTAAGGATATCAATGCCGAACAGGCAAGTCTGAACGCATTTGACATTCTCTCTCCGATGGTCTGCCTCGGCGCTTTCGCACTGCTCACACTGGTAGTGGCAGCAATAGAACGCCGCCGCAAGCGCCTTGTTTGGGCGTTCGATGCAGTGGCAATGCTCCTCACCGGCGTGTGCGGACTGATACTGTTCGCCATGATTTTCTCGCAGCATCCTACGGTAAGTCTCAATCTGCAGATACTTCTGCTCAACCCAATCAACCTCTTCATGCTGTACAGCGTAGCAAAGGCGGCACGCCGAAACCACATACACTGGTGGATAAAAACATGGAGCGCAATGATAATTCTGCTGCTTTTGGGCAGTTTTATGCAGTCGTATGCAGAAGGCGTGACAATTGTGGCACTATCTTTGCTATTAAGAAACATATTGAACATATATACATTTAATAATAAGGGCGACAGACAGCCCAAGCATAAGGCATAAGACACAAATATGAACAAATACATATCGACGATAATGATGTTGGCGGCACTTGCCGGCACGGAGCTGCAAGCACAGACTCTGCAGTCTGCGCCGCGCCTTGTTGTGAACATCACCATCGACCAGCTGCGCACCGACTATATAGAGCATTTCTCTCCGCTTTACGGCGAGGAAGGCTTCCGCAAACTGCTGCAGAACGGCTGTGTCTATGAGGCTGCCAACTACCCCTTCTCGCCCGTAGACCGCGCTTCGGCAATAGCCACTATCGCTACCGGCGCTACTCCTCACTATAACAATATCGTAGGCACTAAGTGGCTCGACCGTAACACGTTACGTCCTGTATTCTGCACCGACGACGAGACATACAACGTGTCACCGCAGAAGATTGCCACTACCACAGTAAGCGACGAGCTGAAGATATTCACCAAGGGCGCCGCCCTCGTCTACTCGACCGCTATGGAGAAGGACGCCGCCGTGATCTCGGCAGGTCATGCAGCCGACGGAGCGTTCTGGCTGAACGAAAAGACCGGCCAGTGGACCACCTCTACATATTACTCTAAAGGCGCGCAGGGATTCGTGCGTGCATACAACAGCATCTCGCAGAAGCGCACCAACGGCGACAACGACGCTGTTGCTGACCTTTCGGTGGCTTGCATCAACGACTTGCAACTCGGACGCGACAATATTACCGACATGTTGTCTGTCACCTTGTCAGCAAAATGCACCGATGTCACCCACTGGCAGACAGAAATGGAGATAGTATATCTGAAGCTCGACCGCACTCTTGCCTCGCTCGTGAAGCGCATTGAGGACAAAGTGGGGCGCGACAACGTGCTTTTCGTGCTCACAAGCACCGGATATACCGAAGACCAGCAGCCCGACTACGAGCGTTTCCGCATTCCTACGGGCACATTCTACATAAACCGCACATGCAACCTGCTCAACATGTACCTCGGCGCCATCTACGGTCAGGCGAAGTACGTAGAAGCAAGTTTCCACAACCAGATATATCTCGACCACAAGCTGCTCGAGCAACGCCACCTCAGCTACACCGACGTCATCACACGTTCGAAGGAGCTGCTCGTGCAAATGTCTGGCGTGCGCAGTGTTACGACAAGTCCATACAGTCCGGCTGTGTCTGGCGACCTCTTCATCGAGACTGCCCCAGGCTGGAAAATCATAAACGAAGACACTAACGAGAACTACTTTTCGCGTGCAGCCTTTGTGCCCTTCCCCATTATCCTGTACGGAAGCGGAATAAAGGCAGAGCACATCAAGACACCGGCCACCGTAGACCGCATTGCGCCTACTGTAGCCAAGGCTATTCGTATACGTGCGCCTAATGCCTGTTCGGTTGCGCCATTGCAATAAAAACAAACTTACACATATATTAATGGCGATATATGGATTTTTTTTTGTAATTTTACACCCGAATAAGTATTTAAGGAAAAAATAAAAATAATATACAATGAATTTCAACAAATTTTTACAGTCATTGTTTGGCAACAAGTCATCAAAGGACATGAAGCTTATCCAGCCACTCGTAGATAAAGTGAAGGAAGCATATCCAGAGATCAAGGCGCTGAGCAACGACGAATTGCGCGCACGCACCAAAGAACTGCAGAAGTACGTTCAGGACTCTGCCAACGAGCAGAAGGCAAAGATTGCCGAGCTCAAGGCTAAGATTGAGGACACACCTATCGACGAGCGCGAAAGCATCTTCAACGCTATCGACAAGTTGGAGAAGGAAGTGCTCGAAATCTACGAGAAGGCACTCAACGAAGTGATGCCGGTAGCTTTCAGCATCGTGAAAGACACTGCACGCCGCTTCGCAGAGAACGAGGAGACCGTGGTTACAGCCACCGACTTCGACCGCGAGCTCGCTGCCAACCCTAAGAACGACTTCGTAACCATCGACGGCGACAAGGCTATCTATCACAACCACTGGACAGCAGGCGGCAACGACCTGAAGTGGGAAATGGTTCACTACGACGTACAGCTCTTCGGCGGTATCGTACTGCACCAGGGCAAGATTGCGGAGATGGCTACCGGTGAGGGTAAGACTCTCGTGTCTACACTCCCTGTATTCCTCAACGCTCTTACCGGCAACGGCGTTCACGTCGTAACCGTCAACGACTACCTCGCAAAGCGCGACTCTGAGTGGATGGGCCCGCTCTATATGTTCAACGGACTCTCTGTCGACTGTATCGACAAGCACCGTCCCAACTCGCCTGAGCGCCGCAAGGCTTACATGGCAGACATCACATTCGGTACGAACAACGAGTTCGGTTTCGACTACCTTCGCGACAACATGGCTATCTCGCCTGCCGACCTCGTGCAGCGCAAGCACAACTACGCCATTGTCGATGAGGTCGACTCTGTGCTTATCGACGACGCACGTACTCCGCTTATCATCTCTGGACCTATCGCCAAGGGCGACGACCAGATGTTCGAGGAGTATCAGCCGCTTGTAGAGCGCCTCGTAGACGTTCAGCGCAAGCTCGCCACACAGTATCTTGCTGAGGCAAAGCAGCTCATCAGCGAGGGTACTGCCAACAAGGACCAGAAGAAGATTGAGGAAGGATTCCTCGCATTATACCGTTCTCACAAGGCTCTCCCGAAGAACAAGCCGCTTATCAAGTACCTCTCTGAGGAGGGTATCAAGGCAGGTATGCTCAAGACCGAGGAGTACTACATGGAGAACAACAACC
>OQVZ01000869.1_pt1 | contig 11411 bp, 9 predicted proteins | sample 1691571 | NCBI WGS metagenome assembly OQVZ01 (sample SAMN03418261, study PRJEB22391) | human gut metagenome | biome: human-gut; feature: organic feature; material: feces | host: Homo sapiens | place: Tanzania | collected 2013-01
CCCCATACGGTATCTGTAGGATAGAGTATCACTCCACCCTTTCGCATGCACTCTACAGGAAAGAATGGACAACTGATAGACGACATTGGCCGCAAACTCCCTTCCATGAGGGATGTTCATTTTATTATTGACAAACCATAATCCGATGGTTTCCATCAATATGAAGAGCACAATGGCCACGAGGACATGCATAGTGAATGAGGCATTGAAAGTCTTGTTCAGCCTCTCCTTATCTCCCCTGCCAAGTTCAAATGTCAGAAAACGGCTTGTTCCTACCGACAAAGTTCCATTGATGATGGTGAACATGGCAACAATACTTCCGATCGCACCATAGAGACCATAATCATCCACGCCCAATGCCTGCAATATGACTCTTGAAGAGAAGAGCCCTATTACCATCATCAGGAAAGAACGGAGATAGAGAAATATCGTGTTCTTCGCAATTCGTTTATTGTCTGATTCCATTCCCATCATTTAAGGCCTCCAATATACATTTTCAGCTATTACCTCCGCAGGATTTCCGGAAGCTATGCAATGCGCAGGTATATTGGTAGTCACGACACTATTGGAAGAGATAATCGCCCCCTCACCAATTGTCACGCCCTTGGCTATACTCACATTAGAGCAAATCCAGACATTGTCTCCTATGATGACCGGCGCCTTGTCCTTATAGCCCTTGACAATGACATAATGTCCCCCGTTATTATCTCTAATCCAGACATCCCGACCGATATGGACATCTTTTCCGATGACTATCTTCTCCGCACATACTATTTTCAAACCGATATTTGTAGAGCAGCGTCCAATCAACAGTTGCGCACCCTTAAACACCTGGATGTCACTATCATACTTAAAATAGGAGTGTCCCTTGCCGAAGGTCAATGTTGCTCCGTCCTCCACCAGAAGACGGAACTCCCCTTTGCTGCCGCGAGTCCGCTTCTGATTGAGACTTACCAATCCGCCAATCTCGACATACGCAGTTTTGGCAATATCCATAGCGCAATGAGAAAGGACATTGACATACCTTCCTTCAGACAGATTTGAATGGATAGCCTTATGACAATAATTCCAGTAGAAGATACGGAAAAGCTGTGCAGGATTCTTCACATTTCTCCGGACAATCCCGAGCAGGGTCCGAATCTTCCGTTTGAGTGTAACCTTTTGTTCTGACACATATGGAAAGAACTTGGCTGCACATTCGTCAAATGGCATCTCATCCAGAGCCTTGAAGAATTCATTCCTGTCAATGCCGGCAGGATATGGCAGTTTCCCGCCCATGATAGCGGTACTGTTGCCCGGCACTATATCATCAAGACTGAACTCTTTCATCACGAGTTTGTCCCTGATGATATCAAAGTATTTCTCCCCTTTTTCCGAATTTATAATGACAAGAGATGTCCCGAGATTTTGTTCAAGAGACGGGTCAACACTGCCGATTCCCCAAAAGTCCCCGAGAGTAATGTCACTTATGCGCGGGATACCCTTGAACTTGCATTCATAACATGACGGACGTTCAAATACATTTGCATGGTATCCTCTCCGATAGTCATCTTCATGGCCTTCACCATAATATACCTGTCCGTTCTCAAAAGTAACCTTCCTCGCCAAACTATGCCATCCGTGGTCCTTGTTCTTATCCTTGATAGCCACTATCTTGGAACCGTAACGTGACTCCAGGGATTCTTTATATTTTTCGAATACCTTAGGAGAATTTGTAGCCCTGCATAGAAAATCGACGATTATGAGATTTTCATAATCCTTGCGTAAAAAACTGCGCAAGGCAGCCATTTGGCAAGGCGATCCACAGGCCAAAACTTTCTCTCCGGACTCCAGCAAAGACTTTATGCGTTTGTATAATCCTTCAGCATTGCTCTGGACATATTTGGAACTGCGAAGCCGCCTAAGGTCCTTCTTGTCATCAGATATGAAATTGACCACCTTAAAATCATCTGTATATATTGCTCCGCTGACGTATCCTTTCTGCTTATACATAGCCTGAGCCAGAAGCGAAAATACACCTCCGGACGTACTGTCAAATCTTATGACAATGTCCTTGTTGTATCCGCCGAACACCTTAGGTGCTGACTTATTGTGGTGTTTCAGAGCATCAATGTTCAAGACAGGGCATATCTTTTCGCACAGATGGCAATCTGTACATTTGTTCCTGTCGACCTCTGGATACCAGAAACCTTCATGGTCCGGATGAAATGATATCGCTCCCGCATGACATACATCACCACATGCCTGACATCCACAGCAATCAATTTTGTTCTTAACATCTATCATTTCAGCAATCCTCTTTGAATTTTTCCGTTCTGTGTCTTAGGTATAATATCAATCCATTCATAAAAAACCGGAAGTTTGTAGGCCTCGAGTTTTCCTGACAGTTGATCGTTTATGTCAGCGAAAGTCGTATTACTGTCTTTCTCCTTGACTATAAAAGCTTTAACCACCTCTCCAAGCAAGCCTTCGGCATCTGGGACACCAATACAGGCACAATCTTCGACTCCAGGAATCTTGAGCAACTGTTCCTCCACTTCAATAGGACTGACTTTCTTTCCGCCGACATTGATCAATTCCTTCTTTCTGCTTATCAGATAAACATATCCGTCTTCGGTCTTATACCCCCAGTCACCTGTTCTGAAATAATCTCCAAAGAATGAATCCCTGACAGGAAGGTCCAGGTATCCATGAGTCACATGCTCTCCCTTAATGCAGATTTCACCCTCGTTGCCCGCTTCGCACTCGACTCCATTTTCATCCAAAATCTTGATTTCCGTATGCGGTGATGCCTTACCGACAGAATCCATATGGGAGGCATCCTGATGGAACTCCATGAAAGTCGAGCGGGAGGCTTCAGTCAATCCGTAGTGCATACATACCCTGGTATCAGGAAGGATACCGGCAAGTTCATCCTTCTCTTCCTTTGAGAAAAACGCACTGCCCATCTCTATGTATCTGAGTTGACACCTAAAATCCCCCAATTTATTGCCTGTCAATTTTTTAAGATATCGCCAGCTGGCCGGGACCATCGTAAATCCAGTCACATTCTCTTCCTCGATTGTCCGGTACAATTTCTTGACATTGGCAAAACTGCCAAGAAGAATCAATGTTGCACCCTGATAGAGGCAGCACCTCACACGTCCCAATCCAAAGGAATGACTCACAGGAAGGGCGAGAAGTTCAATGTCATTCCCAGTATTTCCTATGAACTCATTTATGTTCCTTGCGGCAGCAGCCTCATTGTCATAGGTCAATGTCACTCCTTTAGGCTTTCCCGTTGTTCCTGTAGTAAAAAGGATATCCGCGATTTGATTTCCGTCAGGGAAAGACGGGACCGAGAATTCCGATGCCAATTCCTCAAATTCCTTAAGACCAATCGTCCGGATATTATTTTCAATGCCGTCAAACCCCACCAAAAGACTCGCTCCAGTCTGTTTTATTATAAAAGCCATCCTGTCCGGATTCGTTGCCGGATCAACAGGCACGACTTTCAGACCGGCCAGATGCGCCCCGAAGTAAGCATAGACAAACTCTATCTGTTTTCCGGCCGCAAGAACAATTGTACCACCGGCATTCAGCGTCGGCTGGCTTACGAAGTAATCTCGTGCTCCCAAGACCCGCTGACAAAGCTGGAGATAAGTAGCTGATTTCTTGCCGCTCTTTACAGCAGTCTTATCCGGAAGCAAAGATGCCCAATGCCATATTTTATGTTCAATACTTTCCAACATGACATTTGGCTATGACTTCAACTCCCGTATAAGACCGACGATATCTGAAACATCTTCCAGATCCATAATCATATCAGGGGTTATCTTAACTTCGAACTCTTTTTCCAACTGTGCGATAATCTGAACATTACGGAGAGAGTCCCACTCGTCCAGTTCCCCGATCTCAGTTTCCAGTGTCACCTCGCTCTTCGGAACGTTCAGCACCCGGGCTATCAATTCAATAATCTTATCTTCCATGACATCACTATTTACATCGTAGTTTTTCAATTAACAATTATGGCTAATTTACAACTAAAATCCGACAATTTCACCCGCGCAACATCACTTTGTCACATTTTCAATGATTTGGCGCATAATGAATGCTGATTTCGGGTGGGATTCTGACGGCAATTGTGGTTTAATCTGCCATAACAGTGCTGAACACGTTACCCAGCCCGCAATCAGTGGACATGGTATAATTCTGTTTCGAAAAACAGGTAAATATAATCTCGCTGTTTGATGAGCCGTGTTTTGTACCGATAAATCGTTATAAACGGAACAAAATGTTCAAATTGTTGCCATTTGTCCCATTTAATCGTTTTAAGCGGTACGAAATAATCACTTCTTCGCAGTCATTGGAAACATTGTATTCACTTCGGCAGAGGTCAAGTTCAGCACACGCCTTATCTGCTCGTTCGACGAACGAAACTCGAAACGAAGCCGTCTGGCAAGATCATACTTCTGAGACTTTCCCAAATCCCGTAACGAATTCACGTTATAGTCACTCTTCAGCAACTTCACCACCTGAAAGACAAGTTCCGTATCAGTAAGATACTCACCGTCATTGAGTTCCAGCGCAAGTTCACCATACGCCTCTACATTTTTGCTCACCATAAAAAAGTAATGATGAGCATCACGGAACAGAGACATGCCCAGTTCCAGATTGCAATACGAGGATGGGAGTATATATCCGTCATTGACTTGATATGTATCAGGAAATATTGCAGCACGGCCTCTGAACATACGACGCATTTCATTGACCTTCAGATTAGTATTGACCCCACCAAAATCAGCACCATTAAAATAATACTTTCCTGTTCCCCACGGGTAGGTAAAGGGCGTGTAATTTCTATCCGTCACAAAGCCATTGCGATTGACATAAACGATCGTGTTGCGCAGCGACTGAAGCGAGTCAATTTCTTTGTATCGAGCCTCGAAAGACGAAGGTATCTCTTTACATGTCAATGACTTTGCACATCTTCTAAGTCGCTTGTCCAGAAACGCAAAAAACATCCTGGCAAACGATTCTTCGCCTGATACGACGATATGCAGATGGTTGCTCATAACCTCAAAAGCGATAATCTCCATCCCGTCTGTAGCCACTGCTGACTGACAAATCAGGTTCATCATAAAGATATAATCTTCTTTGACTCCAAACAAAACGGGCGTCTCAACTCCAGGGGTATAGATATGCCAATAAGGACCGCCCTGAAGAAACCGCGACTCGCAATATGCTTCCAAATCTCTATATTTTCTCATATGTTAAAAATTATGTTGTCCATCATTCTCATGAGTTTTCAGCCGGAACTCTTGTTCCGTTTAAATCGTTTCACCGGTACAAAACACTGCAAGAAGATGCCTTTGTACCGATAAAACGTTTCAAACGGTACGTTTTCACAACCTGAAAACCACTCTCTCAATTGCATTTCCAACCAGCCACCACCTAACCGCCATACAGGAATCGTTTTGTTTCTTGACATCGCCCTCCAACCAGGAGCCACATCCAAAAACAAAAAAAACGAGTCGGGACAAAACATTCCTGACTCGTTACTAAAATTCCTTGCTGAGGGCAAATATAGTAAATATCAATGATATTTCACACTGCCCCCTCCACCATCTTCTCTATCTTAGGTATCAATGTCACATCTGCCGGCAACCAGTTCACAGAGCCCAACTGCGTAGATGTCAGCCACTTTGCAGCCTCATGCTCGAGCAAATGAGGACTTCCGCCGGCAATCGTGCATGCAAAACACTTCATGGAAAGATGGAAAGCAGGATAATCATACTCGATAGTATCAATAAGGTCACCCACATTGACCTCGACTTCAAGTTCCTCGCGAATCTCTCGACGAAGCGCATCCTCTGGGCTCTCCCCCGGCTCAACTTTTCCGCCCGGAAATTCCCAGCCATCCTTGAACTCCCCGTATCCGCGCTGCGTGGCGAACACCTTGCCATCCTTGAAAATCACTGCGGCAACCACATTTATCGTTTTCATTATAAATATATTATAAAAACCATTACACATTCTCTGATGTCAGATAATCATACAGATTCTTCTCCACCGGAGTATTCAACTTATATTCAATCTCAACAGCAGAAACATCTGTATTAGGCATCACAAACTCCTCCAGAATACCAGTAGGCTCATGATGGATCCTGCCAAGATAATAAAATTCCTTAGATTCCTTGTCATCCTTGTTCTTACGGACAAACAAATACATCTTCACACCATTATGCGCACTGCCGGCAGCCATCTGGACATCTGAAGACTCCAAAGTCCTCTTGCTCTTGGAAATCGCCACAAGAGTAGAAGGATCCACGAAACGGTCCTCATAACGTATGGTATCATTGATTTCCAGAGACTTGTCATAATTCACGAACACAGGATATGTCATCGTCTCCGCATCGAACTTGTATCCGCCGACATTGAGAGCCACCTCATTCTTCTTCCAGTTCAGAAGCCTGAAAACATCCTCATAAGTATATTTCTTCCCTACAACAAATTCACCAACCGACTTATAACAAGCCTCGTAACGACCTCTGGCAAAGGCCAGCACATCAGCCAGAGCCGAACGGAAATCCGGATTGGCAAGAGCAGACTCCATCATTGACGAAACTCCGTATACCCCTCCAAGTTCTTCGATCAGGACACAATCACGGAAACGCTTCCCTGCGGAACCACAGTCATAATACTCCCCTGTCATCAGAGAAATCATATTCCGGACAGCATACTCCCCGCAGTGCAATCCATGTACCTGCATTGACCTTTTCCATAAAGCGATGACATCAGCAGAAGCTGGAGCAGACGAAAGCACCTCCAGCATCAGAACCTCATTGAGCCTCTTCCCTGAAGCAAATTTCTGCGAAACAAACTCCAGAAGATGATTCTCCACCTCCGACAGAGTCTCCGCAAGGTCATCGAACCGTACCAGAAAACCATGATATGATGCAAGTTTCCGGGCCCTGGACGAATCATCCATATAAGCAAGAATCCGTAGCGGATCCATCTCGCCGAATTTGTCGAAATCGGTCAATGCCGGCCTGCGCCCCAGTTTCGCTTTGAACTGACGATAACTGTCAATGATAATCTTCCTGGTATTGATACGTGCCGCATCGATCGACTCGAAAATCCGCTTCCTCGTCACCTCATCGAAATATATGGTGGAAGCACCCTTGATAACGTTATTCCCTTCGATCAGATAGCGACGAATATTGTCTTTGTTACCAGTCCTGTCGCCAGATAATGCAATAGGAATCAGATAGTTATTGTCGTAATTGGCAATAAAGTCCAGCACCACGACGAACTCCTTGCCCCTGGCCTTTCGCAGACCACGGCCAAGCTGCTGCACGAAAATAATCGCCGACTCCGTAGGCCTGAGCATAATAACCTGATTGATCTCAGGGATATCCACACCTTCATTGAAAATATCTACGGTAAAAATGTAATCCAGAATCTCACCGTCATTGACCGAATCCGCCGCGAGCATCTCCACCGCCTTCCGGCGGGCTGTTTCGCTATCTTTTCCTGTCAATGCCACTGTCCTGTACTTCCGACCACTTTCTTTTTTGTCAATGTCGTTGAACAGCGCCGAAAGAGTCTCGGCTTCCTCTGTCCTGCTGCAGAAAGCAAGACCTCTGACCCTATCTCCGCTATAGCCGTAATACTCAGCCACATCAATGATATTCTTCACTCGCTCGGAGCTTGTCAGATCCTTGAAATCATCCACATCCACCTGACTGCCATTGACCTTCAAATCCTGGATTCCAAAATAGTGGAACGGGCACAGCAAATCATTTTCCAGAGCAGTCTGAAGCCTGATTTCGCACGCAATGTTATGGTCAAAAAGACTATATACATCGAATCCGTCAGTCCTGTCAGGAGAAGCCGACATGCCCAGAAGGAATTGAGGTCTGAAATAGTCAATGATCTTCTGATAGCTCTCTGAGCCTGAGCGATGGCACTCGTCCAAAATGATGACAGAAAACTCGTCAGGCGCAAAATTGGACGACCTGAAATCATCTTTGGCCATCATGTTCATCGTGGCGAAAACCATATCCGACGACTTTATCATTGACAAATCCTGGCAATTTCCGGACAGTTGAGCAGTTTTGAAGGTATCACCCATTACTTTCCGGTAACTCGTCTCTGCCTGGACATTGATCATTTCACGATGCGACAAGAACAGGATCTTCTTCTTTTTCAACACATTGCCGGACAGCATTTCACGAACAGCAAATGCAGAAGCGTATGTCTTTCCGGTACCCGTAGCCGAAACAAGAAGAGCCCGCCGCTGTCCGGAGCGTATCAGACGCAAGACCTCCGACATGAACTCACGCTGCATCTGATTCGGCTCAATCACGCGGGAATATGAAAGGTCCAATGTCGAGACAATCTTGTCCAATTCTGCCTTCTTGGCTCTGGCATCCCGGAATTGTCGCGAATACTCTTCCCTGCATTCACTATAATCGACAGAACTCTGCCAAACTTCATTGAATTCATTTTCAATGTCTTTCGCATATTGTCCGTCAGCTGTGGCAATGACTTTCGTATTCCATTCGAAATTCCTTGTTATGGCATTCTGGGTAAGGTTCGAACTGCCGACCAAAATTCGGATGTCATTGCCGTTGTGGAAGAGGTAACCCTTCGTATGAAAACCCACATTATTCGTGCGGAACATCCTCACTTCCAAGTTCCTGAGACCAGCCAACGTGTCAAGAGCTGCAGGGTCGCTGAACATCAGGTAATCAGTCGTCAAGATCTTTCCCGGGACATTTCTATCCTCCATTTCCTTCAGTACACCTTGCAGCGGCGTAATTCCGCCTTTGGTTATGAATGCCACCGACATCATCATTGACGAACATTCTCTCAATTCACGTTCAATTTCGGTCAACACTTTGTTTCCGTTCGCGTTGGAGACGAATTGTGGCGTATAGGACATCTCGGCCTTCACAGTTGAGTCAATGAAAGCTCTTTTGTATCCGTCAACTAGTTTAGAATTCGATATTTCTTTCATGTGGCTTGTCAATGTTATGAGGAATAGCTAATTTTGACAATGTTGTACTTGTCGATGCATCCGACATTGTGCGGGAGAAACTGACTGATTATTCCAGTCGGTTTCAATGATTGTGGAGGGGTATTATGAATTATGGATACATCAGAGTGAGCAGCGACAAGCAGACTGTCGAGAATCAGCGTTTCGAGATTCTCAAGTTCTGCGGGAAACACAACATCACCATTGACGGCTGGATAGAGGAGACTATAAGCGGAACCAAGGACTGGTCTGTCAGACGTCTCGGCAAGCTTCTCCGCATAGTGCGGAGCGGTGATCTCATTATTTGTTCCGAACTTTCCAGACTTGGCCGCAACTTGTTCATGATCATGGAGATTCTGAACATATGCATGACTAGCGGCTGCCGTGTCTGGACAATCAAGGACAACTACCGGCTTGGCGACGACATTCCCAGTAAGGTCCTGGCTTTCGCATTCGGCCTTTCCGCCGAAATCGAGCGCAATCTCATCAGTCAACGCACCAAGGAGGCTCTCGCCCGCAAAAAGGCCGAGGGTGCAGTTCTCGGTCGCCCGACGGGTTCTGTCAATGCCCCTGAGAAGTTGAAGCTCTACCATAAAAAGGAATATATTTTGTCAATGCTGAAGTCCGGCGCATCATATCGCAGTATCGCAGCGGATTGCCATGTCGATCGCAAGACCCTCATGCGCTTCCTGGCCCGGTTCTGCGGGACGGAAAAGGGTCAATAAACAGGGACCAGGTTTATGAGACGTTTGAAGAAGAGAATGTCGGTGCAGTCGTCGGTTGATAAACTTTCCTCGGTGGACTTAAGTCGTGTCTGATTTGGTGCTAGATAAAACGCTTTCGAGGAACAGAGTACTTCCACTGCTACATTTTGTCCCATCTAAAACGTTTCGGCGGAACAAAATGCGTTTCGTGAAGTGTTTTGTTCCGTTTAAAACGCTTTAACGGTACAAAACTGAATTTTCTTCCGGGAACCATCCCGGCCATATGGTTGCGAAATTCTGAAAAAGGCAGTAAATTTACATGGATTTAAAGAAAGCAAGAGATTATGCCAAAAAAGCGGTTGACATTTATTGACCTATTTGCCGGGATAGGAGGGTTTCATTACGCGTTTAACAGCATCGGCGCAAAATGCGTCTTCGCAAGCGAATGGGATAAAAATGCGAGGATAACGTACGAGGAAAATTTCAAATCGAATGACCCCGAACTTTTTAAGAAAAATGAACATGGAGAATATCTGTATTTTAACGGAGACATCAATGATGCAAAACTAGAAGAAATCCCAGATTTCGATATCTTATGTGCCGGTTTTCCTTGTCAGCCTTTTTCAATAGCCGGACTTAGAAAGGGATTCGAAGATACTAGAGGAACTTTGTTTTTTAATATTGCTAATATAGTTAGGCACAAGACATTACAAAACAAAAAACCGAAAGTCCTCTTACTTGAAAATGTAAAGGGATTAAAGAATCACATGCATGGTGAAACCTTTGAGACTCTTCTTAATGTACTACAGAAAGACCTTGGTTACGAAACTAGAACATTAGTCTTAAATGCAAAATATTTTGGCGTTCCTCAAAATCGGGAACGTCTGTTCTTCGTTTGCTGGGATAAAAGTCAAATTAACGTCGAAGATTTCAAGTTCCCTCTAGGCTTAAACAAGGACTTAAGTCCTATTTTCAAAAAAGAGGAACTCGACAACTGTATACCGACTAAAGTCAGCGACATTTTTGAGCCAAAAGGCACTTTACCCGAAAAGATAACAATCAGCGATAAAATGTGGGAAGGTCATAAAGCAAGAAAAGAACGTAACAGATTAAACGGTAAGGGCTTCGGATATTCACTATTCAATGACAACAGTGCTTATTGCAGTACTATTTCTGCCCGATATTGGAAGGATGGCAGTGAAATACTTATAGATCAGTCAGCGATTGGAAAGAATCCGAGACGCTTGACACCTGTAGAAGCAGGAAGACTTCAAGGATACAAAATCATTGGTAACGGATGGGAAGATCTAAAAGCGGCAAAGAATCAAAACAACAAAGATGGTTTACCAGAAATGCGTATTGTCGTCTCTTCCAAAGAAGCCTATCATCAATTCGGAAATAGCGTTGCCGTTCCAGTAGTAAGAACTTTAGCCACTGAAATTTATAATCAACTACTTACTCATGTTACAGAACCTGAATGAAATAGTTACTCCGATAAAAAACAAGTTGGATAGATTCGAATCTCTTGATTGCGAATTATCCAACACATTTAAGGAATCTGTCCATCAAATAGGCAGCAATGTCATGACATATGGCAGATATAATTCATGCGCCACAAATACAACAGGACAAAGGAGGATAGCCATAGGTTATAAATAACCGAGGAAAGAATACTTCGTAAGCCT
>OQVZ01000872.1_pt1 | contig 11404 bp, 7 predicted proteins | sample 1691571 | NCBI WGS metagenome assembly OQVZ01 (sample SAMN03418261, study PRJEB22391) | human gut metagenome | biome: human-gut; feature: organic feature; material: feces | host: Homo sapiens | place: Tanzania | collected 2013-01
AACTCCACCGTGACTGTCGCAGCTGCACCCACGCATGACGGCTATGTATTCAGCGGCTGGGCGACCGCCGACGCCGAGGTCAATAATAACGGCACGTTCACCATGCCCGGCAAGGACGTTAAGCTCACCGGCTCATGGCAGCCGCGCGGCGACCTGAGCTACACGGTCAATTACTACTGGAACGGAACAACAACACCTGTTGCTCCTTCCAAGACCGTAAATAATGTCACATTCGGCACTAACATTACCGATACCGACGAGACGCCCATCGCGGTAGAAGGCTGCACCGCAGTTCCCAATCAGACCTGCAACCTTACGATCGGCACCGATGTAAGTAAGAATGTGATCAACTTCTACTACTATAAGAATGTTGACCTGGTTGCAAACGGCGATACCGTCCCCTACGACGGAAATGAGCACAGCGTTTCCGGATTTACCGGAGCGCCCGAGGATGCCGACTTCAGCAACATAAGCGTCGGCGCTACGGGTACGGAGGTCGGCAAATATAATGCAGCCTTCCACAAGAGCGCTGCGGGTACGGTTGACACGACCAAAAAGTACATAGTCGCTACCGCAACTGACGGTGTGCTCGAAATCACTCCGATAGACAAGGTCGTTGTCACGATTACGGGCAACTCCGACACCAAGCCGTATAATGGCAGCGAGCAGTCCGTTACAGGCTATGAGTTTGAATCCAGCAATCCGCTCTACACTGCAAATTGCTTCAGCTTTAACGGCAGCGCGGTTGCCGAGGGCACCGATGCAGGCACCTATACGATGGGTCTCAAAGCAGAGCAGTTTACGAACACGAGCAAGAACTTCAAGAACGTTACGTTCGTAGTCACCGACGGCAGCCTTACCATCGATAAGATAGATGCGAGCTTCACCGGCGAGAGCAAGAGCGTTACTTACACCGGCAGCGAGCGGTCCATCACCGGCATCACCGCTAAGGGTCTCATTGACGGTCACACCTATGAGGGACTGACCTATGCCGCAAAGGGCACCAATGTCGGCGAGTATAAGGGCGAATTCAGCGGCACGGCAGTCATTAAGGACGCAGCCGGCAATGACGTCACCAAGAACTACAATGTAAAGACCGAGATCGGCAAGCTCACAATCAGTAAGGCTGAGATTGCTGTCACCTTCACGGGCGAGAGCAAGACCGTTACTTATAACGGCAGCGAGCAGTCCATCACCGGCATCACCCCGACTGGCCTCCTTGAAGGTCACACCTATTCGGGTCTTACCTACCTTGCAAAGGGCACCGATGCAGGTACATATGACGGCGCATTCACAGGCACGGTCGTCATTAAGGACGCAAACGGCACCGATGTTACCCAGAATTACGCAGTCACAAAGACTCCCGGCAAGCTTACCATCAGCCCGATAACCGATAAGGTCACCGTGACGATTACGGGTAACACCGACACCAAACCCTATAACGGCACAACTCAGACCGTTACGGGTTACACCTTTAGCAGCGATAACGAGCTTTACACCGCAGATCGCGTCAGGTTCACCGGCAACGCAACCGCAGCAGGTATCACCGCCGGAAAGTATGACATGAATCTCAAGCCCGAGCATTTCAGCAACAAGGACACCACGAACTTCACAAACGTTGAGTTTGTGGTCACCGACGGCTGGCTCAAGATAACCCCGCTCGACGCCTTGGTCATAACAGCAAATGATGCAACTAAGCCCTACGACGGCAAACCTCTTACCGAGTCCGGCTTTGACTATGTCGGAATGCTCAACAAGGGCGACACGATCGAAGCGGTCGTCGAAGGCACGATAACAGACGCAGGCGAGGCAGAGAACGTCGTTAAGTCGTACAAGATCATGCGCGGCGATGTCGATGTTACCGCAGGCTACGGCGAGGCAACACTCAAAAACGGCACTCTTACCGTAACACCGCGCAGCGTCATCATGACCAGCGCAAACGACGAGAAGCCCTATGACGGCACGCCTCTCACGAACGACACTGTCACCGTAACAGGCGACGGCTTTATTGAGGGCGAGGGCGCAAGCTACGACGTGACCGGCACCCAGACCAAGACCGGCGAGAGCGACAACACCTTCAGGTACAAGCTCAATGATAACACCAAGGCAGATAACTACAAGATCGAGGTCGCCTTCGGTAAGCTCGTAGTAAAGCAGCTCCTTGAGAAGGAAGAGCACTTCAACTACGTTGTCGGCTACCCCGACGGCACCATTCGCCCCGAGGGCAAGATCACCCGTGCAGAGGTCGCGGCGATCTTCTTCAGACTGCTGACAGACGATGCACGCGCAGAGTTTGATTGCAGAGACAACGACTTCACCGACGTTGAAGACGGCGCATGGTACAACAGATCAATATCCACCCTCGCAAAGGCGGGCATACTCTCCGGCTACCTTGACGGCACCTTCAAGCCCAACGCGCCTATCACCCGTGCCGAGATGGCGTCGATAATCGCAAGATTCGATAAGCTCACCGAGACCGGCAAGACCTTCAACGACATCGAAGGCCACTGGGCTCAGAAGTACATTGAGCTTGCTGCCACTAAGGGCTGGCTCAGCGGCGACGGCGACGGCAACTTCAGACCCAACGACAACATCAAGCGCGACGAGACCTTCGCAATGATAAACCGCGTGCTTGAGCGTCAGGTCGAGACCGTTAAGGATCTGCTCCCGCAGTCCGAGATGAATATGTGGATCGACAACATGGACGAGGGCGCATGGTACTACAAGGACGTTCAGGAAGCGACCAACTACCATAAGTGCGAGCGCATCGACCAGAGCATTTACGAGAAGTGGACGGCGAAGATACCCGATATCGATTGGGTAACTCACCAGTTCTGATTTCCAAGCACTAAAACCTATCACAAGGCAGAACTATCTGCCTTGTGATTTTTTTGTTATCGTGGTATAATATAATGTAAAAATCTGCGGAGGTGCCGGAAATGGACAAGTTTAAGCTCGTATCTTCATATGCCCCTATGGGCGACCAGCCCGAGGCAATAAACACGCTTGTATCCGGCATAGAAAACGGACTTGACGAGCAGGTCCTCCTCGGCGTGACGGGCTCAGGAAAAACGTTTACAATGGCGAGCGTCATCGAGAGGATAAACCGTCCGACGCTCGTGCTTGCGCATAACAAAACTCTTGCGGCGCAGCTTTGCTCGGAGTTCCGTGAGTTTTTCCCCGAAAACGCCGTTGAGTATTTCGTATCATACTATGACTATTACCAGCCCGAGGCATATATTCCGCATACCGATACTTTCATTGAAAAGGACAGCTCCATCAACGACGAGATAGAGCGCCTGCGCCACAGTGCTACCTCGAGCCTTTTTGAGCGGCGCGACGTTATCGTGGTCGCGTCCGTGTCGTGCATATACGGCTTGGGCGACCCCATCGACTATAAGGGCATGGTCATATCCCTCCGCCCGGGTCAGACGCGAGACCTGGACGAGCTGCTTCATAAGCTCATTGAGATCCGCTATGAGCGCAACGACATTGCCTTTGAGCGCAATATGTTCCGCGTCAGAGGCGATACGGTCGAGATATTTCCCGCATATTCCAACGACAAGGCGATACGGGTCGAGTTCTTCGGCGACGAGGTCGACAGGATAAGCGAGGTGAACGTCGTGACGGGCGCGACCCTGCGCTATCTCAACCACGCCGCAATATATCCTGCCAGCCACTACGTCGTCGGCAAGGAAAAAATGGCGCGCGCTATCGGCGATATCCGCAGTGAGTGCGCCGAGCGCGTCAAGTATTTCGAGGATAACGGCAAGCTGCTCGAAGCGCAGCGCATTGCGCAGAGAACGAATTACGACATTGAGATGATGCAGGAGCTCGGCTACTGCTCGGGCATAGAAAACTACTCCCGCGTTATTTCAAACCGTCCCGCAGGCTCTGCACCCATGACCCTGCTCGACTATTTCCCGAAGGATTTTCTGCTGTTTGTCGATGAGAGCCACGTCACGCTCCCGCAGGTCAGAGCAATGTACCGCGGCGACCGTGCGCGCAAGGAAACGCTTGTCGAGTACGGCTTCAGGCTTCCCTCGGCATATGATAACCGTCCGCTCAAGTTCGAGGAATTTCAGGAGCGCATAAATCAGGCGGTCTACGTTTCGGCAACGCCCGGTGATTACGAGCGCTCTCGCGCAGGACAGATAGCGGAGCAGATAATCCGGCCGACGGGACTGCTTGACCCCGAAATATCAGTCCGCCCGATCGAGGGGCAAATTGACGATCTTATAAGCGAGATAAATATTCGCATAGGAAAAGGGCAGAGGACTTTGGTCACGACGCTCACAAAGAAAATGGCGGAGGATCTGACGGAATACCTCGGTGCCGCCGGAATAAAGTGTCGCTATATGCACCATGACATCGGCGCAATAGAGCGAATGGAGATAATCCGAAGCCTGCGCTTGGGCGATTTTGACGTGCTTGTCGGCATAAACCTGCTGCGTGAGGGACTTGACTTGCCGGAGGTGAGCCTTGTTGCGATACTCGACGCGGACAAGGAGGGCTTCCTTCGCAGCGAAACGAGCCTTATCCAAACGATAGGCAGAGCCGCCCGAAACGCGGACGGCACGGTCATCATGTATGCCGACACGATAACGCGCTCAATGCGCCTTGCCATTGACGAAACGGAGCGCCGCCGCGCAAAGCAGTCGGCGTATAACGCAGAGCACGGCATCGTTCCCAAGACCATAGTCAAGAGCGTGCGCGAGCTCATAGAAATATCGAGCGAGAGCGAAAAGGCGCTCAAACGCGCCGATGGCGTGAAGCTCACACGCTCGGAGCGCATGGAACTTATCGACAAGCTCGAAAAGGAAATGAAGGCTGCCGCAAAGATGCTCGAATTTGAGCTTGCCGCGCAGCTTCGTGATGAGATAGTCCGCCTGAGAGGTGAGGAGAAGAAATGAAATTACTGATACTTGACGGCAACAGCATAGTAAACCGCGCATTTTACGGCGTTCGGCAGCTCAACGCCCCCGACGGCACGCCCACAAACGGCGTGTACGGCTTTCTTGCCATACTCAGAAAACTGCTCGACGAGGAAAAGCCCGAAAGCGTGTGCGTTGCCTTTGACCTTAAAGCCCCTACCTTCAGACATTTGCGCTACGACGGCTACAAGGCACAGCGCAAGCCCATGCCGGAGGAGCTTGCGGCGCAGATGCCGATACTCAAGCGCGTTCTCGACGCGATGGGCATACTGCGTCTTGAGCTTGAGGGCTATGAGGCGGACGACCTGCTCGGTACGGTGGCAAAAAAGTGCGAGAGCGACGGCTGGGACTGCCGCATCGTAACCGGTGATAAGGACAGCTTCCAGCTCATTACGGAGCGCACTCACATATGCCACGTTAAAAGCCGCATGGGTCAAACGAGCACGACCGAGTATACTCCCGAGCTGTTCTCGCAGGAGTACGGCTTTGCGCCGATGCACATAGTCGATCTGAAGGCGCTCATGGGCGATGCGTCGGATAATATCCCCGGCGTGCCCGGAGTCGGCGAAAAAACGGCGATGAGCCTCATACAGAAATACACCGATCTTGACAGCATTTACCGCGAGCTCGATACGCTTGACATTAAAGAGGGCGTTCGCAAAAAGCTGCGCGAGGGCGAGGAGAGCGCACGGCTTTCCTTTGAGCTTGCGACGATCTGCACGTCAGCGCCCATTGAGTTTAAGCCCGAGGACGCTGTTTGGCACGAGGATTACCGTCAGGAGCTGTACGGAGTTTTCAAGCAGCTCGGCTTTAATAAATTCATCGAGAAGTGGGGCATTCCCGAAACCGAGGCGGATGCTGCGCAAAGTGATGCACAGCTTATGCCCGTTATCGAAAACGCCTCGTTCAGCGAGCTGGAGGCGGTGATAGCCGATGCCGAGTGCATTGCGGTCACGACCGCCGATGATTTTGACAGCATTGAGCTTTGCGACGGCAAAGCGGTGTATCCGGTTCACTGGAGCAGCCTCGGCGATGATTATAACGCGCTTTTAAGGCTCGTTTTCTCGGATAAAACCAAGAAAATATCCCACGGCGTCAAAAACCTCATGACAAAGCTCATAGCCGAGTCACTGCCGCTTGACGGCTTCGTGTACGACACCGAGATAGCCTGCTATCTTCTTGACGCCACGGCGAATGATTACAGTCTCGGCAGGGTGACGATGCGCTACTGTGCCTCGGAGCTTGAGGGCGCACAGGGGATTTGGCGGCTGCGTGAAGCAACGGCTCCCAAGCTCAAAGAGCTTAATATGACAAAGCTCTTTTACGATGTCGAGATGCCGCTGTGCCGCGTGCTTGCCGATATGCAGCACGAGGGCTTTCTCATTGACCGCACGGCTCTGGTGAGCTTCGGCGAGAGCCTGACCGGCACGATCGAGGAGCTGCGGCAGCAGATATGCTCCCTTGCCGGTGGAGAGTTTAACATCAATTCGCCCAAGCAGCTCGGCGAGGTGCTCTTTGACAGGCTCATGCTGCCTGCGGGGAAAAAGACCAAAACCGGCTGGAGCACTAACGCGGACGTCCTCGAAAAGCTGCGCGGGAAGCACCCCATAATTGAAATGATACTCGATTACAGGATGCTCACGAAGCTCAAATCCACCTATGCCGACGGGCTTTTGAAGCTAATAGACCCCGACGGACGGATAAGGACGAATTTCCAAATGACCGTCACCGCGACGGGACGGCTTTCGAGCACCGATCCCAATCTTCAGAATATCCCCATCCGCAAGGAGCTCGGCAGCCACATCCGCGAGATGTTCATCGCATCCAAGGGACACGTGCTTGTCGATGCCGACTACAGCCAAATAGAGCTCAGGCTTCTTGCGCATATTTCGGGCGACGAGCATATGCGCCGGGCGTTCCTGTCGGGCGAGGATATCCACGCTGTCACGGCGTCGCAGGTATTCAATACGCCGCTTGACGAGGTAACTCCGCTCCAGCGCAGCCGCGCCAAGGCGGTCAATTTCGGCATAGTCTACGGCATATCATCGTGGTCGCTCGCGCAGGACATAGGCGTTTTCCCGAATGAAGCGAAGGCGTATATGGACGCGTATCTTGAAAAGTACGACGGCGTGCGCGAGTATATGAAAAGGATAGTCGAGCAGGCGAAAAGGGATGGCTGCGTCACGACGATATACAATCGCCGCCGCGAGCTGCCGGAGCTTAAATCGTCTAACTTCAACACTCGCTCCTTCGGAGAGCGTGTCGCTCTGAATATGCCCATTCAGGGCACGGCGGCGGACATCATAAAGATCGCCATGGTAAACGTGTATAACAGACTCAAATCGGAGGGGCTTAAGTCAAAGCTCATTTTGCAGGTGCATGACGAGCTTATCTGCGAGTGCCCCGAGGACGAGGCGGAAAAGGTCGCGCAGATATTGCGTGAGGAGATGAGCGGAGCCGCGAAGCTCAGCGTGCCGCTCACGGTAGACGCGAAAACGGGCCATAGCTGGGCGGAGGCGCACTGATGCTGACATATGAACAGGCCGGGGATGTTCTCGACGAGCTTACCGACGAGCTCCCCGAGGAAATATTCAAAAACTTAAACGGCGGGATCAGCTTCCTTGAAGATTCGCAGCGCGACGAGGACGGCCGCTTCACGCTGGGAATGTATTTTGCCGACGGTATGGGCAGGCATATTGAGCTTTATTACGGCTCGTTTGTCGAGCTCTACGGCGAGATGGACGACGAAAAATTCAGACAGCGGCTCAAGAGCACGCTCCACCATGAGCTTACGCACCACATTGAAAACCAGGCAGGCGACCGCAGCCTCGAAAGATGGGACGAGCGCCAGTCCGAGCTGTGCGGCTTTAACGGCATAGACGTCAAGAGCATTCTTTTCGTGTGCGATGACAACAGCCTTTCGCTTGCCGCGGAGGCGGTCTTTAACTCGTCAAAGGGCGATTACTGCCCCGAGGTCAGCGCGTATTCCGCAGGGATAGTCCGAAAGGACGATATAAATCCGAGGGTTAGAAAATGCTGCGAAAGCCTCGATATCCCGCTGCCGCAGCGCTCTCCGCAGGTCGTGACGAGGCAGCTGCTCGAGGGCTGCTCCGTGGCGCTGTGCATGACGGCTCTTCAGGCGCAGAAGCTCTCGGACAACTATCAGGATCTCGACGAGCGGATAATGTGCCTTGCCGAGGACGATATATGCCCGCCGATGCTGCCGACAGGCTGGAAAAAATGCATACTGCGCGTTGAAGATGAGGTGCTCACCGTTATTGACGAGCTTCGTGAGGAGCTGATGTGATGATAGAAATAGTTGATACCGGTCTTGAGCACATTGACGATATTGCGGAGCTTGAAAAGCAGTGCTTTTCCATACCGTGGACGAGCGAGCAGCTTGCTTCGCAGCTCACGGACAATATGCATATTTGCCTTTCCGCAGTGGACGGAGAAGGCAGAACGGTGGGGCATGTCGGGCTCATGTACGTCCTTGATGAGGGCTATATTTCCAACGTCGCCGTAGCTCCCGCGCATCGCCGCGAGGGGATAGGCGGTATGCTGCTTGACACGCTTCGTGAGCGTGCCGAGGAAAAAGGACTCGCTTTTTTGACGCTTGAGGTGCGCCAAACTAACGAGCCTGCAAAGAGCTTATATAAAAAACACGGCTATGTCGAGGTTGGGCTCAGGAAGGGCTATTATGCCAAGCCGACCGAGGACGCCATTTTGATGACTTTGTTTCTAAGTGAGGAAGAGAAATGAAAATTCTTGCATTTGAATCGTCCTGCGACGAGACCGCAGTTGCCGTCGTTGAGGACGGCAGAAACGTGCTGACCGACCAGATATTCTCTCAGGCGGATCTGCACGCGATATACGGCGGCGTAGTGCCCGAGATAGCCTCGCGCAGCCATGTCGAGGTAATATCCCGCCTTGCCGAGCGTGCGATACAGACTGCCGGCATCGAGAAAAGCGACATTGATGCGGTCGCGGTGACCTATGCCCCCGGACTTATCGGCACCGTGCTCGTCGGGCTCAATTTTGCAAAGGCGGCAGCCATGAGCCTCGGTGTGCCGCTTATCCCCGTACACCACATCAAGGGTCACGTCGCGGCAAATTACATTGCCTATCCCGAGCTTGAGCCCCCGTTTCTCTGCCTTGCCATATCCGGCGGTAACACCATGATAATCGACGTGCGCAGCTACACGGACCTCAAGGTCGTCGGCGCAACGCGAGACGACGCGGCGGGTGAGTGCTTTGACAAAACCGCGCGCGTGCTCGGTCTGCCGTACCCCGGCGGAAGACCCATCGACCTGCTGTCTCAGGGCGGAGACGATAAGAAGTATCATCTGCCCCGCACGCATATCGACGGTCAGCCGTATGAGATGAGCTTTTCCGGTCTTAAAACGGCGGTCATAAACATCGTCCATAACGCCGAGCAAAAGGGCGAGGAGCTTGACAGAGCCTCACTTGCGGCGTCCTTTACCGCAGCTGTGAGCGATGCTCTTGTACCGCGCACCATGATGGCGGCAAAGGAGCTCGGCTATAAAAAAATCGCCATAGCCGGCGGCGTTGCGGCAAATTCGCGCATCCGCGCCGACTTCAAGGCGGCTGCCGAGAAGGCCGGCTGCGAGCTTTTCGTGCCGCCTCTCAAGCTGTGCGGCGACAATGCGGCGATGATAGGCTGCCAGGCCTATTATGAGTATCTGGCCGGCAACACCGCGGGCTGGGATCTCAACGCATTTGCGAATATGGAGCTGTAAAATGGGTGTACATGACGGACACAGAGAACGCATGAAAAGCCGCTTCGCCGAGGCGGGACTTGAGGGCTTTAACGACCATAACGCGCTTGAGATGCTGCTGTTTTATGCGGTGCCGCGGAAGGACACCAACGAGCTTGCCCACAGGCTTTTAAAGCACTTCGGCTCGCTTGCGGGAGTGTTCGAGGCAAACTATGAGGAGCTTCTTCAGGTTGACGGCATCGGTGAAAATACCGCAACGCTTTTAAAGCTCGTGCCCGCTGTCAGCCAGAGGTATCTCATGACGAAATACCTGCCGGAAAAGACGGTGAAATCCAGCTCCGACGCGGGCAAATACTTCGTTGCGCGCTTCATGTACGAGGTAAACGAGATGGCATACGCGCTGCTTTTAAACTCCTCAAACGGCGTTATCGCCTGCAAGCAGATAAGCAGCGGCATAGTCAATGCGACCGAGATTAGCATAAGAATGCTGGTCGAGATCGCGCTTAAAAATAACGCCGCAGGTGTCATAATCGCGCATAATCACCCCGGTGCGCAGCCGTTTCCGTCCAAGGAGGACGAGCACAGCACCGAGATCATCCGCAAGGCGCTCAATCTTGTCGATATTAAGCTGCTCGACCATATCATCGTCGGCGGCAAAGACTACCGTTCACTTACGAAAATGGGAGTTATGTAAACTATTTTTTGTTTTCGATTTGTAACGAAGTTTCACTTCGGGATTTTGAAATAACTTACATATTTTCGGGAAATGTTGAAAATAAAGCATTTTTCAATGTTGAAAACCGTGTTGAAACTGTTGATAACTATCTGCATAATAATTTTCTGAAATAATTATGTAAACAAATTGAGACGAAAACGACGCAATAAAAAAGCCTTGAAAACAGCGGATTTTTTAAAAACGGCATTTTTTCGAGCAAACTGCCGCGGAATTATCCGTATACGCAATGTTATATGGCTTTATATTGCGCAACAGTGATTTTTTGTTTGACTTTATCTCCGCTATGTGCTAAAATGCGAAATGTCCTTTGCTGGTGTGGCTCAATGGTAGAGCATCTCACTCGTAATGAGAAGGTTGTGAGTTCGATTCTCACCACCAGCTCCAAAGCGGCATTAAAAATACCTGTGCTTATTTGAGCACAGGTATTTTTGTTATTTGATCTCAAACTCGGTTTTAATATCATTCACCGTGAGAGTTTCGACTCCGAGCTTGCCGCGCGTTTTGACGTATGTGCCGCCCATACCGCCCTTGAGCGATATGATGTGCGGGCCGACTATCTCAAGTCCGTCGCTGCACTGCAAAACGACCGGCTCCTGCCAATAGACGGCGGTGTTTCCGTTATCGTCTGCTGCGCGGATGCGCACTGCCGCCGCGTCGTAGGTATCGCCCTCGTGGAGCGTGGTGCTGCTGATCGTCAGCTCAAGATGCGCCCTTTGACCGGGTGAGCGCGTGACGGAGCTTATTACCTTTCCGTCCTTAACGGCGTCAAAGCGCCATTTCGTGGCTTCGCCGCCCCAGGAATGTCTGATGGCGGTCGCAAAGCACGGTCCGAGCTCTCGTAAAAACATAGACCATGCCGATGTCGCCCGCGGGGTGCTCGCCGATGTCCATGGATGACGATACCTCGCAGCAGGGCACAGCGTCACTCTGGCTTGCGTAAACCGCCGCCGCACCGTTTGCAATCACTTGATCGATGAACTTGTGTCCATCCACAC
>OQVZ01000874.1_pt1 | contig 11391 bp, 11 predicted proteins | sample 1691571 | NCBI WGS metagenome assembly OQVZ01 (sample SAMN03418261, study PRJEB22391) | human gut metagenome | biome: human-gut; feature: organic feature; material: feces | host: Homo sapiens | place: Tanzania | collected 2013-01
GCGACGAAAAGGACAGAAAGCTTAAAGAAATTGAAAAGGAAAAGCAATTTGTTGAGCTCAATAATTCATATATGCAAGTGCTTGAACATCAAAATAACGATATGCATATGATTATCCACGATGTTAAGAACCATTATAACACCATTGCGAATATGAACGATGCTAATGAGATTCATTCATATGTTGAAACTTTAACGAAAGATATCCAAAAATATCAAATAATAAAATATACGAATAATAAAATGTTTGATTTGCTTTTAAGTAAATATAAAACTGTTTGCCAAGGAAAAAATATTTCATTAAATATTGAAGTTAAAACGGCAAATCTTGAATGTATTGATGACAGCGATTTGTCAATAATAATCAGTAATCTTCTTGACAACGCCGTTGAATCAGCAGAGAAAAGCAGTGATAAATTTATCAATCTTTCGCTTCGTAAGGTTAATACTTTCGATATTTTAACCGTTACAAATTCTTGCAGTGAAGTACCGCAATTTAAGGGTAACTCGATAATAACCAATAAATCGGATAAATCATCCCACGGCTTCGGTATGAAAATTATTTCAAAGTATGCAAAAAAGAATAATGCCGAATATGAATGGCATTTTGACGAAAACACAAAAACTTTTACATCCATATTGGTGTTTAAATAATTATATTTTGTCTTGTCAGCAAAATTCCAAACTTGACAAATAATACCAACCATGCTATAAATATTTTGTCAGCAAAAACTGATTAAAGATGAATACCCGTTCCCATTCCGAACACGGTCGTTAAGCTCTTGCGTTTGCAAGGGCTTTGTTTTTTACTTGAAAGGAGTGGGATGATGTTTCTATATAAAAAAGTTGTAACTTTCACTTCTCATTCGCAGATTGACGAATACATTGAAAATTTGGAGGTGCAATATGGAACTTTGGGATGCATATGACGAAAATAAAAATTTCCTTGGTTATAAGATTGAGCGTGAAAAGTTTTACTCATATAAAACCGAATATCATATTATAGTTCATATTTGGATAAAAAACAGCAAGAATGAATTTTTAATTCAACAACGCAGTGCGAATAAGACAAACCCTTTAAAATGGGCGTGGACAGGTGGTTCTGTTTTGGCTGGCGAAAGCAGTCTTGACGGTGCAATCAGAGAGGTTAGGGAAGAACTTGGAATTAACCTTGATAAAGAAAAGATGATGCTTTTTACTTCTTTAAAAAGGAGCGTTTACAGAGATTTTGTCGATGTTTATTTATACGAGTGCGATGTCGATGTTTCAAATTTAGTTCTTCAAAAGGAAGAAGTTAACGCAGCCGCTTGGCTGACAAAACAAAAAATTCACCAAATGATATCATCCGGTGAATTTGTAAATATTGACAATTCGCAATATGTTTTAAAACTGTTATAATTTTAGAACTGTAGGGGTCGGCGTCCCCGACGACCCGCTATATGCAACATAATGAAAGGACTTACTATGGACTTAACACTAAAAACAAAAGAAGGATATTTTAATCACCGTGTTGCAGGTGTGATTATAAAAAATAATAAAATACTTGCGCAAAAGAATACAAAAGCTGACAATTATTATTTGCCCGGCGGCAGAATAATGTTTGGTGAATCGAGCGAAGAAGCGCTTGCTCGTGAAATTAAGGAAGAATTAAAAATCAATATTAAAGATTATAAACCTATTTGGGTAAATGAATGTTTCTTTGTTGAAAACGGTAAAAAATATCACGAAGTTGGAATGTATTACCTTGTAAATATTGATAATACTTCATTCAATCATTTTGAAGATGAATTTGAAACAAAAGAAAATGCAAGAGTTAATACTTATGCTTGGCTTGATATTGAAAGTATTTCAAATTATAAATTGTATCCTGAATTTATAAAACAAGAAGTTAAAAATATTGGCAACTTAAAACTTATTGTTTCTCACGATTAAAAAAGGCAGACAATGTTTGTTTCAAATTGTAGGGGTCGGCGTCCTCGACGACCCGTTACATAATAATACTATTATAAAAAATGGGCGAACTGACTGTTCGCCCGTTTGCTATTTATTCTCTTTTTTATCAAGCAATTTAATTGCTTCTTTTGACATAGGAATAAGCACGATTAAATTGATAATCGTCATAAGACCGATACCTACATCGCCGAGGTCCCAAACAATAGTGTACGCTTGCAAACCGCCTACAAAAAGCATAACAAGCGCTATAATCTTATAAAGCGTTTGGCTCCACCAATTATTGCCGCAAATGTATGCAACATTACTCCTTGCATAAAAAAGAATACCGAGGAATGTTGAAAAGCTGAATAAAAATAAAATCACTGCAACAAAAATTGTACCGAAAGAGCCGAGATGATAGTTCATTGCGCATTGCAAAAGGTCCATACCCTGCAAGCCTTTAGTTATATCTTCGGGAACTAAAAGCATAATCATAGCAGTGCAGGTGCAAATAACAATAGTGTCAATAAGCACGCCGAGTGACTGAACCATACCTATAGTTTCAGGCTTTTTGCCCTCAGCGGCAGCCGCTGCACAAGGAGCAGAACCCGAACCGGCTTCGTTTGAAAAAAGACCTCTTTTAATGCCGTTCATAAGCACCGCACCAAAGCCGCCGCCTGCAACCTGCTTAATTCCGAACGCTTCTTTAAAAATTCTATCGAATACGCTTGGCATTAATGTGATATTTTTAACTATAATAAATATTGTAATTACAAAATATAATACCGCCATTATCGGAACTACTACATCAAGAAACTTAACCGTAGCATTTTTCCTCAAAACAATTACTGCGGCAATGGCTACAAGCACAACTGTTGTATAAATCGGAGGTATTGAAAATGCATTTTTAAAAGCGGAGGTAACAGAATTGCTTACTACCTGACTTATGCCGCACCAACAAATAAGACCGAAAAATGCAAAAAGCAAAGCTAAACCTGATTTTTTAATCTTTTTCTTTCTCTTTTGCTCAACAAAGTCGTGAATGTAATATGCAGGACCGCCGTGATAACCGCCGTAAAGCGGGTCTTTCTTTTTATGAAGCTGAGCAAGCGTACCCTCGGCATATGCGGTTGAAGCGCCTAAAAATGCAGACACCCACATCCAAAATACAGCGCCTGCGCCGCCTACGGATATTGCCGCAACTACGCCAACAAGATTGCCCATACCGACCCTTGTTGCAGTTGAAACAATCAGCGTTTGAAAAGTTGAAAGACTGCTTTTGTCGTCATTCTTTTCTCCTACAGCTTTAATCATCTGCGGCAATTTGCGAATCGGCATAAACCTTGTCCTTATTGTAAAATAAATACCCGCAGGAACAAGCAAAATAACAAGCAGAGGGATACCTATAACAGTTCCCTTAATATTCAGTGTAATCAAATCTCCCCAAAGGAAATTGTACACAGATTCAATTAGATTAGACATAATTTTCCCCTTAAATATATCAGTTATAATAGTATACCATAATTTAAGGAATACTTCAACGGTTTAAAGCTTTTAATAAAAAAAGAAAGCGCCGGGCACAAACCTGACGCTTATCAATTTAATTATTGCTTTTTAAGTGCACGCTCTAACCAAACAGCACCTAAGTCAAGTGCGTTGAAAAGACCGTCCTTTTCACTCTTTTTAATTATTTTTTCCTTTGGTGATGTAACAGTAGGGTCGGTATTAATAAGTTGAATTGCAACTTTGCCCGAAACTTTAAGACCCTTAACATTCTCGTCGCTGAGAATTCTAAGACAAATTACATATGGGTCGCTCATATTGCCATAGTAAATTGTACTGCCGCATCTAACCAAAGGCTTACCTTTGTATTCAAGGAACTTTTCCTTTTTATTATCTGCCAAAGATAACCCTCCTTCGTTTTAGTCGAGATAAGACTTTACCATTGCAGCCAAAAGCTCATCACGGTCAAGTCGCCTTATTAAACTTCTTGCATTATTGTGAGTGGTAATATATGTCGGATCTTCCGAAAGAATATAACCTACTATTTGGTTAATAGGGTTGTAACCCTTTTCCTGCAATGCATCAAAGACCTCTGTCAAGGTTTCTTTCATAACATCCTCGTGATCGTCACCAATTCTAAATGTCATAGTTTTATCAGTCATGGTAAAGTCACCTCCCTGTAAAGCATTATATTCTAATTATATACATATTCAGCCAAAATTACAATACCTTTTTTTAATTTATATTGCAAAAATACTTGACTTAGCACACTTTTTTGGTTTATAATCTTCTTAATAAATGAAATGCAATGACTGAGTGGCTTTGCCACAGTAGGCAATAAAGCAGTTATTTTCAGAGAGTGGTGCGTTTGCTGAAAGCACTTAATAATCTTTTTTGCCAAATTTCAACTCACGAGCTTCCTGTTAAAAGCAGGGCGTATTTCTGCGTTAAGGAAAAGAGTGGCTACATAATATTTATGTATGCAATTTGAGTGGTACCACGGATTTATTCGTCTCAATTTTTATTGAGGCGTTTTTTTATTGCAAAATTTTACGGAGGAAATTATGGATAACAAAATTTTAAGCCTTAAAGAAAAGTTTGTTTCTGAGCTTGACAAGATTGATAATCTTGCCGATATTGAAAATATCAGAGTATCTTACCTTGGCAAAAAAGGCAGTGTAACAGACCTTCTTAAAGGTATGAAAGAACTTTCAAACGATGAAAGAAAAGCTTTCGGTCAAAAGGTTAACGAGCTTAAAGGCCTTGTTAACGAAAAAATCAGTGAAAAAACACAGGAACTTAAAGAAAAGGAAATTCAAAAAGAAATTGAGCTTATGCCTGAATTTGACCTTTCTATGCCTCCTAAAATGGACAGGGGTTCATATCATCCTATTACTCTTGTTCAAAGGGAATGTGAAAGAATATTTAAGTCAATGGGTTTCACTGTTGAAGATTACAGCGAAATTGTAACAGACTATGAGTGCTTTGAATCGCTCAATATTCCTAAGCACCATCCTGCCCGTGATATGCAGGATACTTATTATCTTACAAACGGTCAGCTTTTAAAGAGCCAAACTTCTGCCGCTCAAAACGCTATTTATAAAAAGTATAGGGATGCGCTTGTTAACGACGGTGTGCCTATCAAGGCTATTTTCCCGGGCAGATGCTTTAGAAACGAAGCAACAGACGCTTGCCACGAAAACACTTTCTTCCAAATGGAAGGTGTAATGGTTGATAAAAATATTTCTATTTCAAACCTTATTTACTTTATGAAAACTATGCTTTCAGAAGTTTTCCAAAAGGATATTAAGGTAAGACTTCGTCCGGGCTTCTTCCCGTTCGTTGAACCGGGTTTTGAACTTGATATAAGCTGCCTTATTTGCGGCGGCGAGGGTTGCCCAAGCTGTAAGCACAGCGGTTGGCTTGAACTTTGCCCTTGCGGTATGATTCATCCTGAAGTTCTTAAAGCAGGCGGAATCGACCCTGACGAGTACACAGGCTTTGCATTCGGCTTAGGTCTTACAAGGCTTGTTATGATGAAATACGGTATTAAAGATATTCGTGATTTAAACAGCGGTAATTTAAAGACTTTGTCGCAGTTTACCGACGACGAAAACTAAGAAGGGGAGGTAATTAATTATGTTTTTATCTATGAATTGGATTTCAGACTTTGTTGATTTTACAGGTCTTGATAAGGTTGACCTTATCCATCGTTTCTCTCTTTCTACCGCTGAGGTTGAAAACGAAATTTTCTTCAAGGGTGCGGATATAAGCGGAATTGTTGTAGCTGAGATTAAATCTGTTGAAAATCACCCTGATTCTAAAAAACTTCATCTTCTTAAAGTGGACGCAGGCGACGGCGAACTTACGGATGTTGTTTGCGGTGCACCAAATGTAAGAGTCGGTTTAAAAACTGCTTTTGCAAAAGTAGGCGCAAAGATTGGTGAAATTGAAATTGCTCCTCGTAAGCTTGCCGGCTACACTTCAAACGGTATGTGCTGCAGTGAAAAGGAAATCGGCATTTCCGACGACAACAGCGGCATTATGGAAATTACCGACGATTTGCCAAACGGTACGGATATTAAAGATGCATATCAGGTTGATGATATTATTTTTGAAGTTGATAATAAGTCGCTTACAAACCGTCCTGACCTTTGGGGTCACTATGGCATTGCCCGTGAATTTGCTGCTCTTGCAGGCAGAGAACTCAAGCCACTTGAAACTGTTGATTTGAGCAAGTATAACGATTTGCCGAAGGTTGATATGAAAATTGAAGACCCGCTTTGCCAAAGATATTCTTGCTTGCAGGTTGAAAATATTAACACAACAATTTCGCCTGTAAATATGCGTATTCGTCTTTTCTACTGCGGAATGCGTGCTATCAATTTCCTTGCCGACCTTACAAACTATCTTATGCTTGAAATGGGCCAGCCTATGCACGCTTTTGACTCAAGGAAAGTTGAAAAAATCAGAATTAAGCGCTTTGATACTCCGTTTAAATTCCAAACGCTCGACGGCGTTGAAAGAAATATTGACGAAAACACACTTATGATTTGCAACGACAATACTCCTGTTGCCATTGCCGGTATTATGGGCGGTCTTGACAGTGAAATCGTTGATGATACCCATACTTTAACTCTTGAATCTGCAACATTCAACGCAGTATCAATTCGTAAGTCAACCGTTCGTCTTTCTCATCGTACCGACGCTTCTATGCGCTATGAAAAGTGCCTTGACCCTGAAATGACCGTTCCTGCCATTGCTCGTTTTGTTAAACTTATGACAGATGTTGACAGCGGTGTAAAGGTTGTTTCATCTCTTACAGATGAATACGCTTTCCGCTATGACACTGTTGAACTTGATTTTGACAAGGCATTTGTTGACAAGTATACCGGCATTGAAATTGATAATGATACTATTATTTCAACCCTTACTTCTCTCGGTTTTGACGCTAAGGTAGATAACGATAATTTCAGCGTAGTAGTTCCGAGTTGGAGAGCTACAAAAGATGTCACCATCAAAGCTGATATTATTGAAGAAATTACAAGAATTTACGGTTATGATAACTTTGCTGTTCATACCGCAGTTGCTCCTCTTTATCCTGTTCGCCCGGCTGTTGAAAAGACAGACGAGGATATGATTAAAGATATTCTTGTAAATCATTTCAATCTTCACGAGCTTCATTCTTATGTTTGGGCATATTATGACGAATATAAGCAACTCGGTATTGAAGTTGAAGATAATATTAAGCTTGTTAATGCAACGAACCCTAATATTGAAACTATCCGTAATTCAATCATTCCTACTCAGCTTTGCCAGGTTAAGTATAACACTGCTTACGGCACCGATTTTGGCGTATTTGAAATCGGCAGAGTTGCTAAGGGTCTTAACAGCGATAATCTTGTTGATGAGCATAAAATGCTTGCAATCACACTCTTTAGCAAAACTAAGAGTGTTGAAAAGCTTTACTTTGAGCTTCGTGATATGCTTGCAACATTTACCGATAATATCAAGCATAAGTCGCTTGAATTTGCTCCAAAGGCTCAGGCTCATTCATATGAGCACCCAAGAAACCTTAATGCTGTAATCTGCGACGGCGCCGAAATCGGTACTATCGGTATCGTTCACCCGCTTGTTTCAAAGAAGATTGATAAAAAAGCTTCAATCGTATTTGCAGAAATTGATGTTAAAATATTCGCTGCTCTTGTTAACGACAGTATTCATTATGAAGAACCGTCAAAGTATCCTGCAATGGAAATTGACCTTTCATTCGTAACTGATAAGTTTGCTCCTATTAAAGCCGCTATCATTGCAGCAAAGAGCCAGCTTGTTAAAAAGATTGAAGTCGTTGACACTTACTCAGACGGTGACGCAAAGTCTATCACAACTCGTATAACTTTCTCTCACCCTGAAAAAACTCTTACCCGTGAAGAAGTTATGGATATTGTTAATACAGTTATTGATAAACTCGACGCTGACGGCATAAAGCTTAAAAAGTAAATATATCAGCTTATAAAAAGAACCACCGAAGATTAATTTCCTCGGTGGTTTTTGTTATTATAAAGTATTGCTTATCTTAATAAGGCTTCCCCTTGAGGGGAAACTGTCAGTTTACTGACTGATGAGGTGGAACAATACACGAATATGAACATTTTACACCTCATCCGACGACATTTGTCGCCACCTTCCCTTCAAGTGGAAGGCTATAATCTATAATATATTCGGTATACAGCTGATTATTATATTGCAAATATCATCAATACTGTCTTTGCAGTCATTTTTTAACCACTGTTCAACTATTGCAACTATGCCGTGAATGTAAAAGGTGAGCATATATTCTCTTTTACTTTTGTCAACATTGAGCCTATCCATAATCGGATAAAATATATGCTCTGCCATATGTTCAAATTTATCGTGCGGTTTCATATAATTGCTCTTTAATACACCGCTTAAATGAAGCTTTTTATTGTCTTTGATGTATTGCAGATATGGTTTTAAATATTTTGGTGTGATAAGAATTAAATCATCTTCATTTTTATTTTTTATGTTAGAAATAAAATTATTATCATCATCAAAATAGCTTAAAAATTCTTTGGTGGTGTATTCAATGGTTTCTTCAAGCAAATCGACTGTGTTTTCATAATGAAGATAAAAAGTTGAACGGTTTACACCCGCTGTATCGCAAATTTCTTTAACCGTGATAAAGTCAAAGTCTTTTTTATCAAGAAGAGTTAAAAGCGCTTTGTCCATTTTGATTGCAGTGTTAAAATATTTGCTCTCAGACCTGTTCATAAACCGTTCTCCTTTTATTTTTCGTCGCTTATTTCCTTTGCAAGTTCAATTATTTCGAACGCATACTTTTTCTTTCCTTTTTCAAGAAGCTTTTTGTATACTGAGTAATTGATTCCTGCGCATGCAAAACCGATAATGCCGATTACTATTCCGAGTGCAACCGAAACCGTATTGCCGCTTCCGATAACTTTCATTGAAAGGCACATACCGATTCCGATAATCAATGCGGAAATAATACCGAATGTGTAAGCAAAAATGTTTGACTCTTGTTTTGCTTTCTTGTCAAGCTTTCTAAGCCTGATTACTTTTGATGTTTCCTTTGGTGTGTATTCGTTTGCGAGTTGCTCTGCATAAATTTTGTCTGTGTTCATATTACAGTCTCCTTTTCTTTTGTACTTTCATTATAAAGCTGTAAATATGAAAACTGAACAACACGAATTTGATAATTTGTTGATTTATGAGATTTTTGCTTAGATTATTTAAAATGATAAATTTTAGTAGGAAAAATCTGTGTTCGCCTTTTTTAATTTATAAAAAAGGGCACTGAAAATCAGTACCCTTTAAATTAATCTTTTTGAAGAAGCATACGGTCGTTGTCAAAATCTTTCATTTCTCTTTCACGATAAAGTTTTAACAAATCTGATACTTCCATTTCTTTTCTTGTGTCACTGTCAAGGTCAATGATGATTTCACCCGAGTCCATCATAATTGTCCTTGTGCCGGTAACGAGTGCCTGTGACATATTGTGAGTAATCATCATTGTTGTAATGTTATTTTCTTTAACAATATCGTTTGTGATTTTCATTACTTTGTCAGCGGTAACAGGGTCAAGCGCCGCAGTGTGTTCATCAAGGAGCAAAAGCTTAGGCGTAACTATTGTGCACATCAAAAGGGTTACAACCTGCCTTTGTCCGCCGGAAAGAAGACCGATTTTCGTTTTCATCCTGTCCTCAAGACCCATATCAAATCTTGCAAGGTGTTCCTGAAAATATACTCTTTTTTTCTTGCCGACCGCTTGTGAAAAAAAGCTTGAACCGGCACGGGAGTAGGCGAGCGCAAGGTTTTCTTCAATAGTCATATTTGGAGCTGTACCTTTCATAGGGTCTTGAAAGACTCTGCCGATAAGCCTTGCTCTCTTGTGTTCAGGCATAAATGAAATATCTTTATCATCAAGAATAATCTTGCCTTTATCCTGTTCAAATGTGCCGCAAATAAGATTGAAAAGTGTAGACTTACCTGCGCCGTTTGAACCTACTATTGTCACAAATTCGCCGTCATTAAGCGTAAGGTTAATGTTGCTTAACGCTTTGTGCTCATTTACCGTATCTTTAGCAAAAGTTTTGGAGACATTTTTAATTTCAAGCATTTTTCTTTGCCTCCTTTTTAGCTTTTGTATTTTGAATTCTGTGCTTTAATTCAGGCACAACAAGGGTGACTGCAACAATTATTGCGCAGGTGAGTTTCATAAGGTTTTCGCTGTTTTTGCCAAAAAGTGAAACATCAATAACAAACGCAACAATAATTTTATAAATTACAGAACCGACAACTGCACTGACTAAACCGAGCGCAACATTTCTCTTGCCGAATATTGCTTCACCTATAATTACTGCCGCAAGACCGTAAATAAGTGTTCCGTTTGCAAAACTTTGGTCGCTCAAACCGAGATAATGCGAAATAAGTGCACCTGAAAGAGCAATAAGACCGTTAGCAAGAGCTAAGCCGAAAATAAGCGAAAAGTCAACATTAATTGACGATGCCCTAACCATATCAGGGTTGTCACCTGTGGCACGAATACATAAGCCGAGATGAGTTCTGAAAAAGATGATAAGAAGAATTAAAACGACAATGCAAACAACCGCACCGATAATAAGACCCGCAATCTTTTTATCTGCACCGGTAATGTCAAATCTTTTGAAAAATCTTGTAAATACCGAATTGTCGTTGAAATTTAAATTTGATGAACCCCTGACCATAAGGTTGACCGAGTAAAGGCCGCTCATAGTGATTATGCCTGCCAAAACAGGATGTACTTTTAGCTTTGTTTGAAGCAAACCTGTTATAACGCCTGCAAGCACACCGGCTAAGAATGCAAAAACGAAGCTTAAAAAGCTAAGTCCTTTACTTGCAACGACTGCCGCAACAGCCGAGCCAAAGCCGAATGAACCCTCAGTAGTAAGGTCGGGTATGTCAAGTATTCTAAGTGAAATGTAAATACCGAGAGCAAGAAGTCCGTAAAGGAAACCCTCCTCGATAGCTGTAAAATAGACTTGCATAAAGTTAATGTCCTTAATAATAGTTTGTAATGTTTTTATTCGTTAACTACCTGAATTTCATAGCCGATTGTATCTTTGTCAGGAGTTTCAAGACCGAGTGACTTAGCAACGCCGGCGTTGAATGTGCAGTAGTCAATTCCGACAACTTCAGACGGAATGTCACTTATTGCTTTGCCTTTCATATATTCAAGGCACTTGTCGGCGGTTTTAGCACCGATACCCTTATCATCAATAGCAAGGGTAGCAAGGCAACCGCTGTTAACTGTGGTTGCGGATGAGCAGTAGGTAGGTATTTTAGCTTCCTCGCAAACCTGAGCAAGAGCGCTTACACCGTCCTGAACAATAGCGTCATTAGGAACGAAGATTACATCACAGCCGTTTGAAATAAGTGT
>OQVZ01000875.1_pt1 | contig 11389 bp, 7 predicted proteins | sample 1691571 | NCBI WGS metagenome assembly OQVZ01 (sample SAMN03418261, study PRJEB22391) | human gut metagenome | biome: human-gut; feature: organic feature; material: feces | host: Homo sapiens | place: Tanzania | collected 2013-01
TATTCCACAGATTAGACTTGGGTAAATGCTACTTATTCAAGCAGTTGCTAAACAATACCAAAGTTAAATGAAAGAGCCGTGGGTGAGGGGGGCTTTGCCCCCGATATTAGCCAAATTTTTAGTATCTTTGCACCCGAAAATATAAATACGACTTGATAATGAGCTGCTTATGAACTTATTGGCAGTGACTTTGGGGAAAAGTTGATAAATAAAGAGATGTTTAAATTGATGAAACGTGTTTTGTTTGTTGTTTTAGGGTGTGTTTGTTCTTTTCTTGCGCATGGGCAGTGCTTTAGTGGCGAGTTGGCTACGGAATTGCAATGGAACATGAAGCAGAAAGTGAATTGGACAAACCAGTTGAGGTTGAACTTGAGCATTCCGCTGTGGAATGGTGCAGGTTCGATTGAGGCTTCCACGCTCCATATGTTGCGCACCAACGAGACCATTATCGACGACTGGCAGGGTTTTTCCAACATTGAGGAGGAAAACACCGCTGCGGCGATTGCTGTGCTGGGTTATATGCACCAGTGGGAGAGGGCGCATTTGTTTTTTGGTGTGCGAAATGTGAATGAGGACTTTTTCACATCCGATGTCACTTCGCTCTTTTTCAATGGCTCGTGTGGCATATTTCCCACGATTGCGGCGAGTTATCCCATTGCCAACTATCCGCTTTCGGGCTTGACCGTGTATTTCGATGTGAGCAAAGGTGGCTTCACGTTCCGAAACAGCCTCTACAATGGCGTGGGCTACAACGGTTGGAGCAAGCACGACAATCCATTTTTGGTGCGTCCGAAGAAAGATGGCATTTTCAATATGTCGCAACTTGAATTTTCATATTCGGGTGGCAACTACTTTGCTGGCGTGGCAGTGCATACACGGCACTATGGCGTTGACCCCGACGGCAACCAGTGCGAGCCCGACCAATCCACCAAAAAGGCGAGTTGCGCCTGGTGGGTGTATGGCGAGCAGAAGGTGTGGCAAGCCGCCGACAAGGAAATCGCCTGCATGGCGCAGTATTCCGAGAATACCAACCGCGACAACGGCTGCTACCGCTATGCCGAGTTGGGGGTGGCTTACACCGACAGTTGCAACCAGTGCGGATTGTCGGGGCAGTACGCCCGATTCTATCAGGGTGCGGAATATTCGCTCGAACTCACATGGCGACGCAGCCTTAAAAAGTGGCTCAGCGTGCAACCGTCGTTGCAGTACATCAACAACCGAAATGGCGATTTTGTGGTGCTTTGCACCCGGTTGACATGCGAATTTTGATGCTTTTTGCACGAAAATCGCAGTTTTTTTGCCAAAAACTTGCATAGTTCAGAAAATAGTTCTACCTTTGCATCGCTTTTACGGAGATTCGCTAGCTCAGCTGGTAGAGCACATCCCTTTTAAGGATGGGGTCGTGGGTTCGAACCCCACGCGGATCACCACCAAGACCGCAAGCCACACCGCTTGCGGTCTTTCTTTTTATCCCCCCACCCACAATCAAAAACCGCTTCTTATTTTTGGATTTCGGAATTAATTTGTACATTTGTTGTGCTCGTATGGGATTCGCTTGTTTTATTTCGCAACACTTGATGGGTTGTATCCTCTTCTATGGGCCACATCTTGTGCGCCGCCTTTGCGGCTTTGGGTGCGAATCACTAATGTTTAATCGAAGGTGTTGCAAAAGTTTTTATTATGAGAAAACTTTACATGATTGTCGCAATAGGGCTTTTTGCATCTGTTGCGATGGCTCAAGGAGTGGATGCTCCACAGTTGAAAACGCGTTACAAAGCCCACGTTGAGGCGAAAGCCGCCAACGCCCTCTGGTGCCCCGGCACGCAACTGTATTCAAGTATGAAAGACGATGCATGGCACAACGATCGCCGTTACAACACCACCTACGACTCCAACGGCAACATTCTCACCGACTTCAACGAAGACCTTAATTGGACTGCTGAATCTACCACAGGTCGCTACACCAGCGAGGAATATACCTACAACGCTTATGGTAAGCGCTTGACTGGCTTGATTAAGACTGGCAACGACAAGCAATCGCTCAAGGAAACTCGCAAATTCGGCTTCACTTACGACGAAGTGGTGCCAACTTTCATCACTTCTTACTCCACCTACACAATGAAAGATGGCGAATGGGTGATGGATAAGGGTTCTTACAAAATTTCTGTCACTCGCGACGAAAAAGGACGTGTAACTCAAGTGCTTCGCTCCGAATGGGACGTGATGGGATTCTATGAAGATGCCTCAAAAAATGTGATTACTTATGGTGAAGACGGCAAACCATCGCTTATCCAGAATTTTACATACGCTGAAGACTGGAACACTGGCGAAAAAGTATGGACTGAGGGCACTTGCTATTCTTCCATCGTGTGGAAGGACTGCAACAACCAAATTCTTAACGGTGGAGCACTGTATCAGGGTGCCAACCGCATTTTGAGTGCCAAACTCCTTAGTGGTGGCAAGGAAAACGGTAGCATCAGTGTGGAATACGGTCCAGGTGTGAACGATTACACCTCACTTACAGAAAGCATCGACCCTTACTGGGGCGACAAGGTGAAAACCCGCACCGAATGGCGTGAAATCAACCCTTACAACAGTTTCTCAATTCTTGAAAGAACCGAAACTTACTCTGAAGGCAGCGAGGAACCAAGCGTTAGCGGCAGTTTTGAATCAATCACCAGAGATGCCTATGGCAATTTGCTCGAAGGTTTGTTGACCACCGAATACTACGGCATGACCAATACGGTTGAACACCAGACAGGCGTGGTGGTGTATGACGAAACCTATGGTTATCCACTTGTTTACACCGAAAGCCAAATGGACTTCTACGACGAGACGAAGCAAGTGCCATTCCTCCGCAAAGAGTTTTCTGACTATGAAAACTACCGTGAACCTACCAGCATAGGCGATGTGGCAGTTGAAAACAACGAAAACGCTCCAGTGGAATACTTCAACCTCCAAGGTGCCCGCGTGGCAAATCCTTCAAAGGGCTTGTACATTCGCCGTCAAGGCAAATCCGTTGAAAAAGTGATGATTCGATAATCCAACCCCCGAATCCTCACCATATACAGCAGAGGCTGCTCCTTTTTTAGAGGAGGTGCAGCCTCTAATCATATCGTTCTATGGTAGGGCGGAAATCAATATTCAAATAGGCATCACGTTGATGGATGAAATGTTAGTTCGAAGTAAAGAGCATTAGCTTTAGTCAAAATGAAACATTGGTCTTAAAGCATACGGGTTGTCCATTTATTTCACTAGGCTGCATAGGTGGCATGCTTTCTAAAACATTCGTTACTTGGTGTGCAATGTTTTCATCGCTGATTAACGAGGTGTCAATATTATATACTTTGCCCTGCTCATTGATGCAAAATTCCACATATACATGCTTATCTTTTAGTTGAGGAATTTTTGAAAGAAGATAGTTTTGTAAGCCTGTTTTGTAGTTTTCGGCACCTTTAATGATTGGCATCTTGTCCAGTTCAGCAGTCGAATAAATGTCCCCGGTTGAGTAATTACTGTTTTGCACGGAAGGAACGTCCGTTATGTCATTGTCTTCTTCACTGACCGGCATGGCTTCATCTGCAACTTGTTCGATAACCAAAGTGTCCGGTTGGCTTACTTGCTCAACATTTTGTGTATCTTCATTCTGAACGACCTGTTCTACCACCGGTTTTGGACTTTCTAATTTCATATATACTCCTATGAGTGGATATACTCCAAGAGAGTAGATAAATCCTGTCAATATGCTTGCCAATGTGCCGAGAACAGATGCAATTCGGATGCTACGAAACTTATCAATGTTGAATTTTTCGAAGTCAAGTGATGCAGATGGTATCCACCATTTGTCGTGTCGTGGTATCAACTCGTCAAAGTGCTCCACATTTTGGTCTGTTTTCCATTCGGCGTAGTAAGTGGCTTCCATCGCTATTTTGGTAAGTGTCTTATGGTAGAATCTTGATGTAAGCAGAAGTAATGTGCCTCCTAAGATAAGTGCAACAAGCGAAATCAAGCTAAAACCTATCATAAAAAGGGATGTGATATATGAAACTATGAGTAAAATGGCAGATACTATCGGAGCATACCTTAAGGCTTTCAACGCAAATTTGCTGATGGCTGAGCCAATAATGTAAGAGAAGCGAAGGTCGGTTTCTCCTTTTTCCTTGGACTCTCTGATTCCCGCGTCTGGAATAAAGCAAAACAAAAATACGAAAAGAGCACTTACTTTCCAAAATAATCCAAGTATGGAGAGTGGTTCCCAAACTTTTTCAAGCAGGAAACCTATCCAAATCGGAATGATTGATTGAATACAAAAAAAAACGAGCATTAGAAATACATCCCACTTGTGTGCAAGGTCAGCCAAATATAAATCGTCATAGCCCTTGTTGCGAAGTTTGTCAATAAAGTTCTGGATAACCATAATAGTATTAATTAAATCATTTTACATTTTTTGTAGTAGTTGAACTTTTTGCCTCTTACTTGAGTGGCTTAATTTTGCAACTATTTTATTAATTCGCCTTTTTGATGAAATAAAAAATTAATGCCATTAAAACAAGGAGTTCGCTATCATAGTCTCTATATGTGAATAGGCACTTCCCATTGTTTCTGCATGTAATTTCAAGCAATTCAGGTTCAGGAGTTTCAGGACACGGTTTGGAATTAGTGGCATCGCCATACCACCCTTTTTCAACTTCGCGCCAATGGTTAATGTCTTTCCATCTCATTTCAATGTAGCTCCAATTGTTAATCTTTATGTCGATTATATCTGAAAGTGCGATTTCTATATGCCCGCCATCGCATATATACTCCAATTTGTCGGCGAATAAGTAAACTTTAACAATTTGAAAGCAGTCGTCTTCATCAAAGTATCGTTTACCTAAATGAAAATGCGGGGTGCAGAGCTTCAACTCAGTTGCCATATAGCAGGGACGGTTTACGATTAAGTCATCACATTCCACTTGCTGTGGTTTATATCCTGATTCCAGCCAATAGCGTTTGATATAATCGCTCATTTCCTTATAGTTGAATGTTGAGATATAGTTATGTTTAAAAAGTGCCAAAAGTTGTTTGTAATCTGCTTCTGATAATGGGACATTAGATATTTCAATGTATGGTGCCCATTCTTCAGCTTTCGAGTCTGCCATAAGATTCATTAGTTCGCATTTCTCATCGTCAATTGACTTGCTATCTAACCATGACTGCACTATCTCCTTAACGGATTTGCTGTCAGCCTTAGTGAGGTTTCCAAGGTATAGCGGACTTTCATAGTCAGTTAATTGCTCTTTTTCTTCTTTAGTGAGAGTATCATATTGTCTAAGCAAATCAACAATGGCTTTCCCTCTATTGCTGCGTTTCTGATTTCGTTCTTTTTTTGTGGACTTCCACCGGGTATATGCTTCATTTAGTGCTTTCTCGGGATTGTCTATCTTGTTATCAAAATATAGATCCTGAACTTCATTTACTATCTTATCAATATCCGGATCTTCCAGTTCCTTTTCTGACAATCTCGAATAAAAACTTCTCAAAGCAGACTCTAAAACCATCACTTCTTCCTCAGACAATCCTGAGTCATCATCCTCGTCTTCATCTTCAAATTCGTTATCATCTTTATCTTCAAAATTATCTTCATTTGTGTCCTCAAGACTTTCAAAATCCTCCATGTCGCTATGTTTATGTTCCCTTTTTGGCTTTGACAAGGAGTCGTTTCCATTTTCATACTCATCATCTCCCATAAGTGCATTAAGGATTGCTTTAATTATGCTCATAATTCAAATTATTATCGTAACGCCACTGCAACCCAACTTTGGCAATAAAAAAGAGACGTGGGCTGCTATGCCACGCCTTTATGTGAAGGTGGTCGGATTACCTTGTGCAAAGTGGTGGAATAAAACAGCTCCACGCCTTATGACGTGGAGACAGTTCTGCCATCTCTTGTGCACTGTGCTAAGTTTCCGACGCTTTTCACATACAAGCAGAGGACATAACGTCTCTTAATAATTCAATATGTCAGCAAATATTTTCTTTTGCACGGCAAATATACGAAAATTTTTTTTAATCAAATGGTAAAAAAATGCATATTTAGCTCTTATTTCTATTTTGACGATTTGGATAACAGTCTAAGTTGTATTTTTTGCTGAAGTGTATGCTGATTAGATAATTGACAAATCTTAATTAATACTAATGTATCTTTAATATCCGCAAATATTAAAGAGTTTAGTTAAAATATATTGAATTTTCAAAGACGCTTAAAAGAGGCTGTTTTTGTACCACATTTTGACCCCGAAAGGTCAAAGTGTACCACAATTTGTGGTACAGTACCACAAAAACACATTTTGTAACTATCTGTGGCATAACTAACTATGAAATTTTTTTGCGACCACACTCGGATCACCACCAAGACCGCAAGCACCACCGCTTGCGGTCTTTCTTTTTTATTTTCCCCCGTCACAAAGTTTCTGTGGAAAATTTTAGGCAGCCTCTAATCATATCCACCCAAATCTGCCGTTATTCGGCGGGTCTGCATTTCCATAATGCCATGGGGTGCTTTTCTATGTTTTCAAGAATAGCAGTTTCGGCAAATAGAATTTCTGGACGATATTCTCTTTGGTTGAAGTGTTTAATGAATTCTTTTTCTTGTTCAGAGAATGAAAGAAAATGGTTTAGAAAATCGATCACTTGTTGTTTGGTTGTGGTGAAGTTGAACTTCTCTTTTTTGCTTAATACAGGTAAGAGGTTGGATCGGACTTGAGCAAACGACAGTGTTTCAATGTGAGGGAAGTGCGTGAAATGTAGCGACACTTCTTCTGCTTTACAACTGGAGCCAACAGCTAAATAGAATACGAGAATCTTTCGCAGGAGTGTCTTTTCTTCCTCTTTTTCGAAAAGTGCTGTTTGTATCATGTTGTGGACATCATAGATGTCGCGAACAGCAGCACGGCTAATAAGTGCGTTGATTTTGCTAGCAAAGAGTTCAATCGGAGAAAGTGTACATACTTTGATGTCACCAAGAAAGTCGATATTGATGGCGCGCTCTTCTATTGGTAGCACGTGGCAACGGTTGCTATAGTTAATTTCGATTTTTATATTATCTTGATTGCCCCCTGCATTTGTGTAGCCAAACACCCACGAGTCAAGAGTGTGTGGATTTTTTGAGCGAGGTTTCAAGGAGTATCCTTCATTATTCATAAAGGCGAGAATCTCATTATTTATCATCTGCCTTTTCTCAATCATATCCTCCCGACTACAGTTTTGTGAGAAGTCAAGGTCGATGTCAACAGACAGGCGTGGCATTTGGAAGACCGTGAGGTTGATGAATATATTACGCTGACGGGCATCTATCGACCGTTTGACAATGCGCGTAGTCGTAACCTTAGTCACGTCGACACCCTTTTCGTCTGCCAAAAACTGTAATATACTCTGCTCGCTTGCCGCAACTTGCGGCATAACTCTTATCTGGTAATCGGTGGTCATATCTATTCTATATATTATTCTGACAGGCCGCATTCCAAAGACCTATCTCATCTGCAAAAATACATCATTTATGTTAATCACACAATCTATTACAAATAAAAATGCCAGATGTGGACAAAAAAAGAGGATGGTTGCTCAAACAACCACCCTCTCCATATATAAATATAATAATGTTAGTCAATCCACTTCACATAGCAGAAGTCCTGACGATGGGGCAGCTCAGCATTCTTGGGATACATACGAACACAAGTACGGAAGGCACCAGCAACATCAGGTTCCACATTTACCTCGAAGATATAGTTATTGCCCTCGTGGCCAACTACCTCGAACGGATGAACGCTGTAAACCTGGCGACCATCAGGAGTAAGCTCGTTGTTGAGCGAAACAAGCTCCAGACCAACAGCGTCAACCAGACCTTGCTCGTCGATAACATATCTCAGTTTATAGCCTACTCCGGTCTCGCCGCCATTATCAAGGAGAGCTGTCTCCTTAGACACAACGTTGATACTGTCCCAACGCTCAGCAACGGTTTCCTTCCACTGAGCCAGGTCCTTAGCCAGACGGTTGTCGTTGGCAGCCAGCTTGTGGTAGCGTAAAGCCTGGGCGTTGTAGAACTTAGTGTAGTAGTCATCCAACTGACGCTTCATGGTGTAGTGGGGAGCGATAGTGGCGATAGAGTTCTTGATTACCTTAATCCAACCCTCACTGTAGCCCTTCTTAGACTTCTTATAGTAGAGAGGAATGATCTCATTCTCGAGCAGACCATAGATTGTAGCTGCGTCAAGCTGGTCCTGATAACCCTGGTTCTGATAGGTACGCTTCTCGGGGAGAGCCCAACCGGCACCCTCACGATAGCCTTCAACCCACCAACCATCAAGAACAGAGAGGTTAACCACACCGTTCATCTCGGCCTTCTCACCAGAAGTACCGGAAGCCTCAAGAGGACGGGTAGGAGTATTCATCCAGATATCGACACCAGATACCAAGCGACGGGCAAGCTGCATATCGTAGTCCTCGAGGAAGATAATCTTGCCGAGGAACTCTGGACGCTGGCTGATTTCAAAGATCTTCTTGATAAGTCCCTGTCCGGCACCGTCGGCGGGGTGAGCCTTACCAGAGAAGAAGAACAGCACTGGATGCTCGGGGTCGTTAACAATCTTGCTGAGGCGATCCAGGTCGGTGAAGAGCAGATGGGCGCGCTTGTAAGTAGCAAAACGACGGCAGAAGCCAATCATCAGCGCGTTGGGGTTGATGCGCTCAAGCAGGGATACCACGCGAGCAGGGTCGCCCTGGTTGCGAAGCCATGTCTGGGTAAACTTCTCACGGATATAGCTAATGAGCTTCTTCTTGAGAGCCATACGAGTCTCCCAGATTTCATCGTCTGGAACATTGTAGATACCATGCCAGATAGACTCATTGCTCTGGTCGCTCATGAACGACTCGTCGAAATACTTGTCATATACTTTACGCCACTCTGTCGCTGTCCATGATGGGAAGTGAACGCCATTGGTAACATAGCCCACTGAGTTTTCCTCTGCAAAATATCCCTTCCACAAGGGCTGGAACATCTGCTGGCTAACCCAGCCATGGAGCTTGCTCACGCCATTGATACCCTGACAGGTGTTGCAAGCGAATGTTGACATACAGAAACGCTCACTGTGGTCTTCTGGATTCTGACGACCCATGCCGATAAACTCATCCCAGCTGATGCCGAGACGTGAAGGATAGCCGCCCATGTACTTGCCAAACAGAGACTCATCGAAGTAGTCGTGACCGGCAGGCACAGGAGTGTGAACGGTATAGAGTGAAGAAGCCTTAACCAGCTCCATAGCCTGGTTGAAGGTAAGGCCATTGTCAACATAGTCGCAGAGACGCTGCAGGTTGCACAGGGCAGCGTGGCCCTCATTGCAGTGATAGATGTCCTTGGTAATTCCGAGCTTCTTCAGAGTAAGGATACCACCAATACCCAGCAAGATTTCCTGCTTCAGACGGTTCTCCCAGTCGCCGCCATACAGTGAATGGGTGATAGGACGGTCAAACTCAGAGTTCATATCATTGTCGGTATCGAGCAGATAGAGCTTGATACGACCAACGTTTACCTGCCAAACATAGGCATGTACCTGATAGTTCATATAGGGTACGTCTACAACAACAGGGCTGCCATCCTTGTCCAGAACGCGCTCAATAGGAAGAGAATTGAAGTTCTGGGCGTCGTATTTGGCAATCTGCTGGCCATCCATACTCAGACTCTGAGTGAAGTAGCCGAAGCGATAGAGGAAACCGACTGCACAGAGGTCAACATTACTGTCAGAAGCCTCCTTGAGGTAGTCACCAGCCAACATACCGAGACCACCGGAGTAAATCTTGAGCACCTGGTTGAGACCATATTCCATACAGAAATAAGCTACAGAAGGACGATTGGCATCGGGCTTGACGTTCATATAGGTCGTAAACTTCGCATATACATCCTTGATTTTCTTCATCAGCTTTGTATCGTTCACGATTTCGACCTTGCGATCATAGCTTAATCTCTCCAGAAGAAGCACTGGGTTGTGTCCAACTTCCTCATAGAGCTTTTCATCGAGACACTTGAACATGTTACGTGCCTCGTAGTTCCAGCCCCACCACATGTTGTGAGCGAGCTCATCCAGACATTTTAATTTTTCTGGCAATCTTGATTTGATTGTCAACTCCTTCCATTTCGGTTCGTTGACATAATCTGACTTTATCTTCATATATGTAATTTATTAGTATTACCTTATTAATATATATTATCTCTTTGCAGACTTGGAGAGTGCGATGTCATAGGCTTCCTTGTAGTATGCGATGAATTTGCTCCACAATGCCTTCTTGGAGAGGCGCACTGCCGCATCGCGGCATGCCTTCACCTCGTCGGGAGACATGGCTGCAAACTCTCTGATGGTCTCGCACAGCTCGTCGGCCACATTATTATAATTAAAGTCGGCACGATGCACCACCTTGACGCCATCTCTGAGTTCGCTGTCTGCCCCCTTTACCTGGTTGGCCCACAGTCCGAAGCCTGCCAAATCGGTAGTGATACAAGGCACATGGAAAGCGATGGCCTCAAGCGGGGTATAGCCCCAAGGCTCGTAGTATGAGGGATAGACACAGAGGTCATTGCCGAGCACTACGTCATAGTATGGCATATCGACGATGCCGTCGTCGCCAGTAAGATAACAAGGGATGAATATCACCTTGACCTTGTCATCGAGACGGTTGTGCATGTCGAGATAGTTCATCATGCCGAGCACCTTGTCGTCATTGGCATTGTGCAGCCAATGGGTGACTCTCGGATTGTCGAGAGGCGTATCAAAAGTCTTGCCTTGCTCCATCAGCGCGAGGCGTTCCTGCAAGTCCTGACGGCCCACGCCTACCCAGCCCGGCACTTCGATGAAGGCGAGCACATTGCGGTTGAGCCTGTCATTGTGACGCAGACGGTTGAGAGAGTCGATGAAGACATCGATACCCTTGTTGCGGAACTCATAACGGCCGCTTGTCGACACGATTACGGTGTCGTCATCCAGACTGGTACCCATCAGCGCGTTGGCTATATTCAGGAGCTTGGCTCTTGCCAACTTCCTCTTGCGAGCAAACGCAGCGCCCTTGGGCACAAAATCGTTTTCAAATCCATTAGGCAGAACAACATCCACAGGCTTGTCCAGCAACTCCTTGCTCTCCAGAGCGGTAATGTCGCTCACCGTAGTGAAGCAGTCAACGTTGTGGGCAGTACGCAATTCGATGGAATGTTTGGACTGCATATTGAGTTCATCAGCCATCTGATTGCCATTGTAAGCGTCGAGATACTGATAGAGCGGCTTGTTGTTGCCGGCGATGCTTCGACCTATACTTGTGGCATGGGTGGGATTGGGTTAATCAGGAGCAGGAATTGGCTTTACGCGTG
>OQVZ01000876.1_pt1 | contig 11387 bp, 7 predicted proteins | sample 1691571 | NCBI WGS metagenome assembly OQVZ01 (sample SAMN03418261, study PRJEB22391) | human gut metagenome | biome: human-gut; feature: organic feature; material: feces | host: Homo sapiens | place: Tanzania | collected 2013-01
TTTAATGGCGAATAAAATTAATGAAAAATCTAACGTAAACGTTTTCGCAAGTGTTTTTTCTACAATATTGCTTTTTTACGTGTTGGTTCGGGCTGGCAAGTGAGCCTTACGTAACGTTTAACTGAGGCTTATTTGAAGTTCAAGTGAGGCTTACTTGAATGGTTAAAGAGGCTTTTGGGGAGTTCAAATGAGGCTTACTTGATGGGGGTAGGAGGTAGCCGGAATTACGTCGCGACGTATCTGTCGCTGCGTCGTGACGCGCCGATTGCTACGTCGTGACGCCTCAGATGCTACGTCGTGACGTAATTTTGGGAACATCGGCAAGCGGAGCAGCTTACCAGGGGCGTGGTAACAGGTGGCAATAAGGTGACAATAAAAATACCCCTTATTGCCACGCGTTATTCGCTTATAATCAGATGGTTAAGCCTAAGTGTGATATTAGTGGCATTAGATTTGAGAAAAAAAAACTTCTGCAGAAGTCTTTCACCACAAGAAAACAAGTTAGAAATAGCATAAAGAGGATTGACTAATCAGTTATTTATAAAAAATCAGAGGCTTCAGCTGGCTTGTAGATCCGACTGCGCTGGCTTGAAGATTCGATTGCGCTGGCTTGAAGATTCGATTGCGCTGGCTTGAAGATATGACTTCGTTGTCTCGAAGATTCGAATTCGTAAGCAGAATGAGACGGATTTGTTTGCTGAATGAAATGGCTGAGTTTGCAGAATGAAGTGGCTGAGTTAGCTGACAGAAGTGGCTGAAATAGCGAAAAAAAGAGGGCATGTCATCCCACTTATGACACACCCTCTCTATTATTCGTATAGTATTATTGTTTCAATTTTTTAATCTCTTCAACAGTTAATCCAGTGGATTGGGAAATGATGTCGATTGGTGTGTTGAAAGCAAGAAGTTTGAGAGCGATGTTTAGGGCTTTTTCTTTTTCCCCTTCCGCTCTTCCTTCCATTCTTCCTTCCATTAAGCCATCTTGATATCCCTCGTCCCGGCTAGTGTCGAATAGGCTTTTCATATGTCTAACAGCTTCTAGATGTCGGTAATAAGCTTGCTTGTCTTCTTGTGAGAGTGAATCCACACGAAGTCGCTCACGTGCTTCTGGTAATCCTGCAGCAGTGGCTTCGGAGCTGATAGAGCCTGTTTTCAGAAATTCTATCCATTCGTCAAGAGGGGTAGTTGCTACCTTGTCAAAATCATTGATACGTAGTATGTAGTACTCAGGGAACAAATCGCCAGGACTCTTCCTAAGCTTTAGATCTTTATCCTTGATGCCAAAGAATTTCTCGTTCTGTCGGATGGAGAGTTTCAGAATGTCGTGCGGTTCGTGTTCACCGATGAATTCGGTTTTACCATGGTACACATAGTCTTTTCCTTGTCCTAGTTCAAAATAGACGATGTTAATGGAATACACCTTGCGAACCGCTTCGTATGGTTTTCCAAGACCAATGTACTCTGTTATTGCCTTAGATACGCCATAGAGCATGCGATGGAAATAAGTATGCTCACGACTGTTTTGTACTTCAATGATGCATAACTGTTCATCCTCGCTTTCTGCCAGAATATCTACTCGGTTATATTTATCGTCTTCGTCTTCTTGGTTACTTTCGCTCTCCAGGAAGCGGTGAATCTTAAATTTCTTTCCAAGTAATGAAGACAGGAAACCCTCTAGCACAACATAGTTAGCCTTGTTGCGCAGCAGGCGTTTCATCGCCCAATCAAATCTTATATAGTTTTCTCCGTTCATTCTCTTTTCTAATATTTCTTATATATTACGCTGCAAAGATACGCTTTTCTTTTGTAACTTCCAAGAAATTAACTAAAAAAAAGTTTTTGTGAGTGGAAGGGGAGAGGGAGATAAACAAAAAAGTGCAACGCCCGATGGGGCATTGCACTTTAATATGATTGATGGTAGGATTACTTCCACTTAGAAGCACCTGCTTCACTGTCAAGACTTGCGTTGAACTTGAATTCTCCGTTTGCTGGAGCAGTCCAAAGTTCTGTCTCAGCCCCCTTGAAGTCGATGAGACCGTCAATACCATATGTAGTAGCGTCTGCACCGATAGGTGTGTAAGCAAAGTTAGTCTTGTATGAACCTGCAACAGAAAGCACTGTGCTTGCACCATTCAGAAGAACACTTCCCTTGACACCAGGTGTGTAAAGCTGAAGCTTTGAACCTGCACTTCCATCTGTAGCCATAGAAGGACCAAAGATGCTGTTGGTGATGTTCAAGTTTGCAGCATTTGTAGCAAAACGGAACAATGGTGTGTTAGCATTTGCTGTAGTCTCCATTGGAGCATAGCAGAATGTACAGTTGTTTACATTTACAGTAGGAGCCTGGGCTGTCTTACGTAAGTCGCAAAGTATAACAATGTTTGTAATAGTACAATCATCGAATGTTACGTTGCGGAAATCTCCACCCTTATCTGCGATGGTTACAACACCCTGATCGCCGACACCATCAATAGTACAACCCTTGAAGGTAACGTTCAGGAAGTTGTCGTTGTTCGTCTGACCTCTGACTACACCACGGAAACCACGGATATAGCAATCGTTGAAGGTGATTTCGCTGATGGTAGAACCGGAGCCGTTGACATTGATGACCTGTCGGCCACCGAAACTCTTATCTGTACCAGCGAGGAACGCATCCTTATCTGCTTGCTTATCGCTAACCATATCTATGCTTTCGAACTTCACCTTATCGATATTAACACCCTGCTTGACGTTTATACCTCCAGAGAACGTGAACTGAGCGTTACCGCCCAATGTCATACCTGTAATGAAGGTTACATTGCGGTCAAGATTGATAGCGTTGCTGATTTTGTATTCCTGTTCGCCACGGAGGATGATTGTCATGCCGTCCTTAACCATATCCCAGAACTCAACAGATTTCAATGTATCCTTAGCTTCCGTGGCATCCCAGTTACGGGTATCCAGCCACATCCCCTCTCCATACATTTCGTCGAAGTTAATACTAGCCTTGGTTGTTGCCGTTGTTTTACCGGCATAGGTAGTATTATTGAAGTCTGAAGAACTGTCGTATGTCTTGAATGTATATGATGTTTCTGGCTGCAAACCATAGACGTCCACATATCCCTGAGCATATTCAGCATCGCTAACTTTAACCTTAATAGTATCTTGGTTTTCTGCGTCTTCAGCAGGGCAAGCCATTACATACTTAATAGTCTGACCACCTTCATCCCAAGATACACGAGCTGCGTTATCAATAGCCTTGGCACCTGAAACCTTTGTAGGGTAGTTGATGCTCTGAGCCTTTACCTCATAATACTCTGATTCTTTGTTATCACCCATGCACTTGATTCTCACAGCATACTTCTCGTCCCAACCTAAGTCTTCGAAAGTATAAGTATCTTCCTCTGTTGTGACATTCTTGATAACTTTCAGGTGGTTTGTGCCATCTTCATCTGTAGATGTCACAAGACCCAATTCCAACTCATAACTGGTGGCACCCTGGATTTTATCCCAGTCAACCTTCAAGGTATTTGAGTTGACAGTTGCGCTTGCAATTGGACGGAACAAACGAGGTGCATCGCCCAAGTTGTCATCGTCGCTACAGCTTACCATAGTGGTACCAACTGTAGCAGCGAAAAGCATAGTCAATATATATTTATTGTATTTCATAATTACTTACTTTTTTGTTATGGACTACATGACCCGATTTACTTATTGCGGATAGCATAACCATCGTTAGACAATACACCGTTTGAAGAAGCGATGTTGTCTTTAGGGATAGGTATGATGTATGGAGTTACCTTTTTGCGGAGAGGCTCAAAGTCCTCTACACCTGTTGTTACAACTCCGTCTGTCAGACCAAACCATGAGTATAAGAAAGCCTCATTCATGACACCCTTCTTGATTGGGTTGCCATCTGCGTCGTTTCCATACTTTGTGTTTGTTGTTGGATCTGTATCACTGACAGACATATATGTATCCAAGAACTTGATATATTTCAAACCATCGAAAGAAGCTCCCGCAGTCTTGATGTCATCATCTGCAAGTGTTGTTGCCTCTTTGTATGGGCTTGCACTGTTATCACGATAAGTGAAATAGTTGTTCTCGAACTGAATCTCGCCATTTACATAGTTGTAGTAGAGGCGTGGTGCGATGCCCATATCAACAATTTCCTTATTCTTGTCGTAGACGAATTCACCATTCTCCAGACGGAGCTGGTTATAGTTCATAGTTACGTCACGAACCCACTCCAAAGTATTAACGATGGCATCTGAGTAGTAGTTCCAACGAATGAGGTCGAACTTACGGATGCACTCGCCACCAAACTCCCAAGCACGCTCGTTGATGATAGCTTTCTTGAAAGAGTCGTGATCGTTGAGATTATCAACATATTCATTCACCATCTCGTTCTTGTTGGTTGCATTTGCAAAGGCACGGTTACGAACTCGCTTCAACATTTCCTTTGCCTCAGCAGTAGGACCATTGTTGATTTCGTTATCAGCCTCAGCGAGGAGCAACAATACGTCAGCATATCGGAGGATAGGGAAGTTGATACCTGTACCCTTAGATTCAACGTTGTTGACACTCAAATCCATGCGGCACCATTTAGCTGGCTGGATGTTGACACCATCCACTGCAGCCTGCTTGCTGTCGTACAACCAGCGGTAGTTAGCGCAGGTTGCCTTCAGACGCTGGTCTTGTGCATTGAATGAGCATGCATAGCTTGGAGTCAGGTTGGTATAAGTAGTACCAGCACCCTTAGAACTTGAAACTACGCTCAATCCAAGACACCAGCCGATGTCACCACCAGAGTTTGGAACATAACCCATCTCAAACAATACATCACCATTAGCTGGGTTGCAGCCGTTGATTTCATTATCAAAGATCTTCTTGAAGTTGTTGTTGAGCTGACGGTCCTTCAAGGAAATCAACTTCTTGGCATAAGCCTTAGCTACCTTGTAGTAATCGTCAGCAGAAGTAGCAGTAGCCTCGTTGCCGTTCTCATCTACATAATGTACTGTATATTCATCGCCTGTACCTGTGCTGCGAGCCATTGTACCATCAGCCTGCATAGAGTAACCAGCACGGAACATAGCCAACTTGGTGATGAAGCCAAGAGCGAACTCACGGTTCATGCGCTCTACAGTGGCTTTGCTGCTCCACTGCATCTCACCCTCATTGTTGATGAGGTCCTGAATCAAGTGAGTATAGATGATGTTCTTGTCTGTACGTGGATCATTGTGCATATCATCCTTAGATGTAGGAGTTGTTGCAAATGGCACGTCACCCCAGAAGTTACACATCAGGAAATACCAGTATGCACGAAGACAGATTGCCTCACCATGAAGTTGTTTCATATCAGCATCTCCGTTCTTGTAAGCATCGCTAGCCTCAATACCTTCGATACACTGGTTGGCAAAATCAATGGCTTTCTGGGTGTTGTTCCAGCAGTTCTTGATATCACCGAAGTATGATGGGTTCAGTGCCCAAATACCGCGACGTGTAGTCTCTGATGCTTGAGCCTTCTTGACGAAACCAATCTCAACGTCAGTATTCTGCATCCAGTTGGTGCCCATACGTGATGTATAAGTATCCTCGCAGAAGTAGGCATATACATGATCTACCATCTTGCGGGCATCTGTTGGGTTTGAACACAGATAACTCAAATTATCTGTAGACAAGGTCTCTGTGTCCAATAAGTCACTGCAAGAGTTCAAACTTGCTCCTGCAATGAACATTGATATATATAGAAATATACGTTTCATAATTTGTATCTTGTTTTCTATTAGAATGAAATGTTTACACCTGCTGTCCAAGAGAATGACTTAGGATATGATGAGAAGTCAGCACCTGGAGTCAACCCGCTGGTCTTGCTGCCACGGATTGATGAGTTAACCTCTGGGTCATAACCTGAGTAGTTTGTCAAGCAGAACAAGTTTGTCAATGTGCAGTACATGCGCAGTGAGTTGCAAGCGAACTTCTTGGTCCACTCCTTAGGGAATGTGAAACCTACTGTCAAGTTCTGCAAGCGGAGGAATGAACCGTCCTCAACAGCCCATGATGAAGGTACAGGGTTGTTATCAGACAAAGTTGCTGCGCTCCAAATAGAAGCATTTGCATTCATATTCTTCAAAGTCTCGTAATCTGTTACGATTTCACCTGTAGCCTGATCCATGTAAGTCCATGCCTTACCGCCCAATGTTACTGGAGACATCTTCTGGCGGAGACTTGCGTATGTATTACGGTATGACTGTGATGTAACCATCTTGTCGAGGTTGTAAACGTCATTACCAACTACGAAGTTGAAGTTGGCTGTCAGGTCAAACCACTTGTATGTGGCGTTGAGACCGAACCCCCCCTGGAACTTAGGTTGAGTCTTACCGATGATGGTGCGGTCTGACTCTGAAATCTTCTTGTCACCATCAAGGTCTCTTACCTTCATTGCACCTGGACGGAGACCTGCCTTAGAACCTGCAGTGATGAATGAACCATCTACTACACCTTCCTTCAGGATATAGTTACCGCTCTTGTCAAATACGAACTGAGTCTTGCCGTTCTCATCGGTTGTGGTCTGGAAGTCATCAACAGTATAGAAACCGTCGCAAACGAAACCGTAAACCAATCCGAGAGGCTGACCAACAACTACTCGGTAGTCGTCGTAACCGCGCATATCGGTAGAGAAGGCACCTGAGTTGTAAGACTGGTAAGTCTGACCACCCGCCAACTTGTCAACCTTGTTCTTGTTGAAACCAACGTTGAAGTTGAAGTTCAAAGAGTAATCCTTCTTGCGGAGAATAGCTGCATTCAAGTTCAACTCAACACCACGGTTAGATGTCTGACCGATGTTCTGCTGCATAGAAGTATAACCAATAGCTGTTACAGGAGCATCGAGGAGAAGATCCTTTGTGGTGTTCCAGTAGTAATCCAAGCTACCTGAGATACGCTCATCGAAGAAACCGAAGTCCAAACCGACGTTACGTGTAATGGTGGTTTCCCACTTCAACTCTGGGTTAGCCAACTGTGCGTTGTTCAATGTATAGTGAGGGTTCTGCTGGTTACCTGCACCATAATATTTACCGCTACCATAAGCCTTGTAAGTTGTCTCATACATAGAAGAGCTGATACGGTTGTTACCTGCTGTACCATAAGAGAAACGGAGTTTCAGGTTAGACAACCAATCCTTTGTATTTATCATCCAAGGCTCCTCTGCGATACGCCAACCCAATGCGGCAGCAGGGAAGTAGCCCCAACGGTTGTCCTTCACAAACTTAGAAGAACCATCGGCACGCATTGTGAATGTGAGCAAATAACGGTCTGCATAAGAGTAATTCAAACGGCCGAAGAAAGAAAGAGTACGATCTTCCTGACCCAATGAAGAGTTGATGGTACGTGAACCTGTTGCACCAGAGTTTGATGCAAGACTTGCAAACATCTTCTCAGGAGCAATATCCTTCTGGAAGTATTTAGCGATAACACTGAGGCTCTCATTGTTAGTTGCTACATACTCCTGACCAATCATGGCGTTCAGATTGTGTACCTTGTTAAATGTCTTGTTGTAAGTCAAGGTGTGGGTCAGACGGAGTTTCCAGGTATCTTTCTTGGTCCATTCACCCATAGGAAGGCTACCGCCATCCTTTACAGCCTTGTCACTCAAAGCAGCATAATAATCTTTCTGCTGGAAGAAGGTGTAGTCGTAACCAGCCTCAGCACGGTATGTGAAGTTCTTGAGGAACTTCCATGTAATGGCACCATTATAGTTGTAACGGCGCTCATTCTTTCTTCTCCAGTAGTCATTTACCTTATCCTGCAGACTACGGGTAATAGAGATGTACTCATCATACTCATCGTCTGGAAGAGTTGAAGGATCAATGTCGAGCTGATCGTAGAGACCGTTTACAGGACCCTTGGTAATAGCCTCATAAGAACGGATCTTATAAGTACCACCACCTGTACCAACACCCTTGGTTGTAACGTCAGCCAGACGCATACCGAAGTCGAGGTTCAAGTTCTTGCAAATCTCATGATTCAACTTGAAGTTTACATTGAAACGGTCGTAGCCGTTGGTCTTCATCAGACTGTTGTCGTTGGTGTAAGTACCGCTGAGGTTAAACTTAGTCTTTTCTGAGCCACCGCTAACACTTACGTTGTGAGACTGTGACAGGTCGTGATTGCCGAACATCTCGTTCTGCCAGTCATGACCCTGCTGATACTGATACAAGTCGAGGTCTCCGAAAGAACCGAAACGCTTTTCGAAGCTGCTGATATCAGATGTACCGCGGAGAGCTGCACGCTCATAGTTGTACATAACGTACTGATAAGGAGTCATGGTGTCAAGAGTCTTGGCGATGCTCTTGCCCTGAACGTAACCATTGTAAGAAACAACAGTCTTACCAGACTTAGCACCCTTAGTTGTAACCAAGATTACACCATTTGCACCCTGAGAACCATAGATAGCTGTAGAAGCAGCGTCCTTCAATACGGTAATGTCCTCAATGTCAGAAGGAGCAATGTCACCGATGCTGGATACAGGGAATCCGTCAACGATGTAAAGAGGAGAGTTGTCACCAGTGATAGAACCACCACCACGCACCTTGATGATCATTTCTGCATCAGGTGAACCGTCGGTAGTTGTAATCTGCACACCAGGCAACTTACCTGTCAAAGCTTCTGCTGCATTTGTAACAGGAACCTTGGTCAGGTCATCACCCTTTACGGTAGCAACGGCACCGGTCAAATCCTTCTTTTTTACCGTACCGTAACCGATGACAACGACATCGTTGAGGGAGTTAGCTTCGTCCTCGAGCTTAACTGAAATTGTTGTTTTACCTGCAACATTAATCTCCTTCGCTTTCATACCGATGTATGAAATCTTCAGTTTCTTACTGCTGCCTTTCAAATTAACGGTGAAGTTACCATCAATATCAGTGATACCACCATTACCAGCTTGACCAACCTCCATGACAGAGGCGCCGATAATAGGCTCACCCGTATTGTCAGTAACAACGCCTTTTACTGTTTGTGCAGATACACTTGTTACTACGAACATCAGTGCGCCCGCCAAAGCAATTTTCTTTTTTCTAAAATTACCAGACATACACTTTAGGTTTAGATAAAACTTATTCTAAATTACTAATATTCTAATGTTTTTTTCTTAATGTTTTTAAGTAGAATCCCAGTCCTGAGCTGTAGCTTGCTGAAGGCTGTTCCGCTTGGAATCCGAAGGTTCCGGTGGGGGGCGCCTGAATGCGTAGCGTTAGCTAAGTCTTGGTTTCTTGCTGCAAAATTAGATAAAAAATATGAGAATCGGGGTATATTGGGAGTAAAATAATACGTAAACGTTTACAGATTTTTGCGTAACTACTTCGACTTTTTCACATCTTACCGTTTCTTTTTCACATCTTATGGCTTCTTTTTCACATATTTTTTGAGGACAAAGAAAAAGTGCAATATCCGGCACCCTTCTGAATGAGGATGGGGATATTACACTCTGATAGTTATCTGTCAATCTAATTACTTATGGTCTCTGCTTCTTTACTTTACGATGACCTTGCTTGTTTTCTTGCTGCCATCTGCCAGGGTCTTAACTACGATGTTGATACCCTTCTGAAGATTTGAGAGTTGTGTGCCGTCGGCTGCGAAGATGATGGTCTTGATGACTGCAGCATCTGTAGCTGAGGCGATGTTTTTGATGCCGGTGCCCAGAACTGCTGCTGTTGCTTCGCTCAGACCGCCCATCTCGTTGGCTGCACGTATACTCCATGTTGCTGAGGCATCATCTACAAGATAGGTTGGCTTGATAGTGAAATCTACCACCTTACCATTCTTGCAGACTGCCCAGAGAAGAGCGTAGTCGTTGTTGTCCCAAGCGAGGGTTGTACCGCTCAACTTTACATTGGTAGGTGCTGAAGCCTGCTCGGTAGCTGCTGTCGGATCCCAGTCATCATCCTGACCCATTACTGTTTCAAGGGTGTAGGTTGCCACAGTGAACACATGCTGTAGCTTCAGCTCGTATGGAAAAAACTTGAGCGTCATCTTTCCGCCCTTACCCTTGCGGTTGATGTTGACGTTCTTCTTTGCGCCGATAATGGGCGCCGCAATGTTGCTGATGGCATCGGCATTTGAAACGGCCAATGCCGATCCTGCTGTGGCGAGAGCCGCACGCTTAAGGAAATCTCTTCTTGAAACCATCGCTCGTTATGTTTAAATGTTATTTGACGTTATAAAATTCTACGTTGTCGTTTGTCTTCACCTCCGGAATGGTGTTGAGCTGTGGCAGGATGCGCTGCGCCCAGAGCAGACGGTTAAGGTCATACTCATCATATTCGGGATCAGCGGGGTTGAAGCTGCTCACATGAACCCATGCCAGCGAGTGGATAAACTTCTGGTTGCCCATATATATGCCCACATGCGACACATGTGCGGGCTTCTCGTCTGTGGCCTTGCGTCCGAAGAACACGAGGTCGCCAGGCTGGAGGTTGCTGAAGTCGGGAGCAATCTCAATGTGCTCACCCTCCTTGGCCTGCTGCGATGCGTTGCGCGGCAGCGTGATGTCGTGCATGAGCAACACCGTGCGCACAAGACCGCTACAGTCGACCGCCTTGACGCTTGTGCCGCCCCAATGATAAGTCACGCCACTGAGCGAGAGCGCTGTGGCTATGATGCTCTGCGCATCGTGCTTCACCGTCTTGCGCCATTTTTCTAAGGGCAGGGCATGCACCATGGGCAGATAGCCCTCGCGTCCGTCGGGCAGGGCTACATGATAAAACTGCTTGTCCTTGCCAAGCAACTTCAGTCGGCAGACAGCCACCACATCACTCACGCGGAGCGATTTGGCATCGGGCTTCTCATAGACGAAAGCCCAGAACGACGTGACCACGACCTGTGGTGCGGCGTTCCATGCACGCATCTGTGCATCGGTCATCTTCTCAACAGCCGACGAGAGGATGTATCCTTTGTCGCCATCGGGCGTCATGACATGCGCCCAACGGTCGTTTTTCAATATCTTCATAGGCATGCCGAGCAGAGCCTGCGTCTCCATCTCGCCATCGTAGTCGCCTTTGCAGCGAATGTTCACGACCGAGGTAACAGGCACAGCCCATGCTGCTGTGTCGGCAGCGACGGTGTCGGCGGCTTTTGTGTCGGTCTGTGCAAAGCATAGGCCCGTCATAGATTGCAAGAGCAGCAATGCTGCCACAGATGCCGTTTTAAGCAATATTTTTTTCATAACCAACACGTTTTTGATTGTTTTATCCCTTTTATGTTATTATGTGCTTCTCGATATTTGCAAAATTACATAATTTTCGGCAGACAAATAAACAATTGAAGCATTTTTTAACTTCATGTTTACACATTGTTCCAAATTGAAAGGTTTTTAATAAAATTTCGAAACTTCATCTAGTGATAGAAGC
>OQVZ01000884.1_pt1 | contig 11328 bp, 13 predicted proteins | sample 1691571 | NCBI WGS metagenome assembly OQVZ01 (sample SAMN03418261, study PRJEB22391) | human gut metagenome | biome: human-gut; feature: organic feature; material: feces | host: Homo sapiens | place: Tanzania | collected 2013-01
GGCGGTGCTACATAGAGCTGCACCGGCAGCGCAGCCGCTGCCGGTACACTTTACCGCAGCCTCCACCCTGAAGCAGGTCATGACCCACCCGGTGGGTGCTGCCATCATCGGGCCGATCCTGCAGCGTATGGCCGCAGCCGCAGGCAGCGCGACCGGAAAAAAGGATGATGACGATTCCTCTATGTCCATGATGATGGGGATCCAGCTGAACACGCTGATTGATTTCCACGTCCTGACCGAGGAGCAGCTGAACGGCATCCTGCGCCAGATTAATCAGGCATAAGGCAGGGATTGCACGATAAAATAAGTCCTACTCTTTCCACTTTACTATCATAATTTTTTCAAAACCCTCTTGACGAATTCTGCATACAGTGGTATTTTTCTTGCAAATCCCACCGTTCTTGTGGATTGGTCAAAAGCCATCCACAAGATGTGGCCGTGTTCGTTCTGAATACAGCCACAGAAAATGGTTGGTTATCACCGTGAGACCTACCACTTCAGTGAGGAAAAGTCCACGAAAGAACTTACCGCCCCGCAACACACCCGATTTGTTTTGCCGCTACACCACAGGACGATATTACTTAACATTTAGAAAATAATGTCCAGATATTTTTGGGCCTCATTACGAATAATCTGCAAGTCATCCTCGTATCCCATAACTTTGCAAATGTAAAAGGCCTCACGATATCGCTCTGCACTCTCTTCTTTTTTGCCAAGGAAGAAATCACACTCAGCTTCGATTTCCAGGCAAGAGTGAAGTACTTGATAATGTCCATATTTAATGCAAGCTTCTTTTCCATTTCTTGCAACTCTTGCGCTTTCTTCATATCTTTCCAACAAGTCCAGAGATCTGGCAAAATTGTAGAGAACCAAAGGAAGCATCCTGTTTGATGTGATCATTTCTTGGAGATGGCGTCTCATATACTGAAGCAACCGATAAAAAATATCGGCTGCTTTTTCATTATCACCAGCCAAGGAATAAGCATTTCCAATTTGATTGACTAGCTTCATTTCGTCCAACGTGTAAAGATAGTCTTCAATTTTACTCAGTCGAAAATTTGGTATCGTCATTTGAATAGCTTGCATAAGCATTTGGATTCGCTCGTCACTTGAATACCTTTTATCCAGCCCACCAAGAAGAACCTTTGATCGGAGAATAAATTGCTGTGTAATTTGATCATCTGGCTTTACAATTTTTTCAAGCTGACTGATTTTATCAAAGCCTTCATTAACGTGTTTCAGCGCATTGCATGCCACGATTTCCTTTTCCAATGCCTCAATTTCCAGCTCCTCTGGTGTTACAAGTGCATAATACCGATCATCTGGCAAGCCAAGGCGTTGTAGAATAGCATTGATCCTTGTACGGCTGGGGGTCTGCCTTCCATTTTCAAATCTGGAGAGAGTAACAGGCTCGCAAATGCCTGCACAGACTTGCTCCTGCGTCAAATTCAACTCCTGCCGTCGCTGGCGGATATAATCACCAAGCCTATAGTTCTGCATTCTTCCGTACCTCAAATAATCAATATTATCATTATTATAGTACGCCTTATGCCATCACACAAGCACTTCTCTCGTTGACTTGTCGTCTTATAAAATTATTTATTACACCAGACGATATGGTCAACCGGTTTTTACTGTGATAAGATGTAGACACCGAAAAACTCACGGCTTAACATCCCTGAGAAATACTTTCTTGACAAATATATCAAGAAGCTCTACATGGAAGCAACTACAAAGTCAGGGAGAGGAGACTTCAAATGAAACAATATCTTGAAAAACGTGGAATCTACATTACTTGGTCTCAGCTGGTTATGCGAATCATTTTTGACTTGGTGGGCTTTTTGCTTGCCTTGTTGCCTGCTGGCCTAACTCTGTATCTTACAGATGTCTGGATTACCTCAGGCGCTCATATGCCAACCTCGTGGATTTTGGGAATTATTGTTTGTGTTTTTTTAATTCATTTTTACCAGTTTTATTTCGTCAACTATAATTCTCAGATGAATGCAGATCGCATGGCGGGTAATTACCGCCAACATCTGGCGCATAAGATTTTGAGTAGCAGTATCCCTGCCTATGAGAGCCAGAACAAAGCCCGTATTCAAAATATGGCTAACGATGTCAGTGCGATATATACTGTAAGTAGCTATTTGGTCACAGTACCTGCAAACTTAGTTAAAGTAATTATCATCATTGGACTTCTGCTTTTCTATGCCAGCCCATCTGTTGCACTGACGGCAATCATTTTGATTCCGCTCTACATGGTTCCAAGTTTTCTTAACAAAAGCGAACTGGAAAGACTAGTAGCCAAGGAGAGGGAAGCTGGAGATTTATGGTTTCAGGAATTTGATGTAATTCTCAATGGTAAGGTTAGCATTACTCTAAACAAGGTCGAAAATTATATGCAGAACCGCTATAATGAGGCTCTGAAGTCATATCTTGATGCTCGCAATCGTCAACACTTTCTTCTGCTGATCGTGCAAGAATTCCCTCTTTTTGTCACCACATTGGCACCTCTGCTTATTTTAATCATTGGTGGAAACCAAGTGGTGTTGCAAAACATGACCATCGGTCAGCTGTTATTCTCTATTCAGATTATTGCCTACCTGTTCAATCCTCTGTCAGAAATTTCTCAACTTCATGCCCAGATTATCAGCCAGAAGCCATCCTTCGATCGTGTGGCAGACTTTCTTGCCATGCCAGATCAGCAAAAGAATACAGAAACTGTAGCCCTTCCAAAAATCGAGGCTCATAATATCGACCTGATGCGATCGGAGAGTGAGTCGCTTTTCCATGTGAACGACTTTACTGTCCATGGGAAAGGTTTGGTGCTAATCCATGGAGAGAATGGCTGCGGCAAGTCATCTCTGTTCAATATAATCTCTGGTGTGTTTGCCCCGGACGCAAAGCATCTCCGTTTCAACGAAAACGGAAGATTTAACTGCGACAAATCAAAACCAAGTTATCTTTTCTATCCGAACTTCATTTTTCCAGGTACAGTCCGAGAAAACATTGTTTGTGGACGAAAGATTTCCAATACACAGTATCAAGAACTTGAAACTGTTCTTCAACTGCCTCCCGCTGACAAGCAGGTGACTATCAAGCCTGAAAATCTTTCTCTGGGCGAAAAGCAAAAGATTTATCTAGCACGTACCCTTTTGGGTAACTCTTCTTGCATCTTGCTGGATGAACCCGGAAGCAACCTTGACGAAAAAACTGAACATAGCCTGATCAATTACTTGTTAAAGCTCAAGGAAAAAAAGTTGATTCTCGTTATCAGTCACAATGTCTACTATGATGCCGTAGCAGATAAAACTTACGAGATTCGTAAAGGAATGATGCATCAGGTACAATCACATTAAGCTGTCTACGGATCGTCAAAGGAGTGTGTGTTTGAACAAAAAGAAAAAGTCCACAAACACTTCCCCTTACCCCGATGAAGCCATCAAACGTCTGGCACGGGCATTCTATCCGGCCATCCTTGCCTGTTGGAACAGTGAGGAAGGACAGCGAGAGTTTGCCGCGTGGCAGGCGGAACAGGCTCATCTTGCGGGAAAAGAAAAACAGGAAGCTCCCACTGGGGAACTCCCTGTTGTACATATCGCTATCGTCTGTGGCCTTTGGCAGGGTGCGTCCGGGTGGACGCACCCTGTTTTTGTTTTGCCCTTAATCTTCTAGCCCATGGCTTCCAACTACGTTTTTCAAATACTCCTCCGGGTCGCCATTCAGAATCATGTCTGCATAGCCCAACGGGTCATTGTGGATAAGGTAATCCAACTCCTGCACTGCGCCATAGGTCACGTCCTCGATATCCTCCTCCGGATAATCAATCACAGCCTCCAGATTAACAACCACATCCACAAGCTGCTTACGCAAAGTACGCAGCTCACCTGCCAGCTGGCCCTGCTGCTGACGCGCAGCCAGCTTCAGGCTCGCCTCACTGCGCGAACGGATAATATCCATAACCGCCTCAGCCTGCGTCAGGTCAATCCTGCCATTCAAAAACGCGCGCTTCGTAAACTCGCCAGCCTCTGCCGGACGCGCACCGGCAGCAAAAGTCAGCTGCAGAATCTTCTGCAGCGGCTGCACACCGCCGTGACACTGGATTTCCACCACATCCTCCGCCGTATAGGAACGAGGAGCACGCATATACACCGCCAGCACCTCATCTACCAGGCTGCCGTCCACATCATAAACATGGCCATAAGCAAGCGTATTCACAGGATATGCACCCAGCGCCTTGCCGGAAGCCGCCTTAAACAAGGTCTCACCCACCGCCAACGCCTCAGGTCCGCTAATACGCACAATACCTACAGCACCTTCGCCAAGAGCCGTAGTAACAGCACTAATTGTATCCTCAGCCATATGACACCCCTTCTTTTATCTGTACCGCACAAAAAGCTCAGTACGGAAAAAAGGCTGCCGCAAATAAGCCTCTAATTAACTTAACGCGACAGCCTTGCTTTATATTTTATTTTTTCAGCTCGATAACCACATGACGATAAGGCTCATCGCCCTCGCTCAGAGTAGTAACACGACGGTCACCCTGCAGTGCCATATGGATAATCTTGCGCTCGTGCGGATTCATAGGCTCCAGGGCTACGCGCTCACCGGTACGTTTAACCTTATCTGCCAGACGTGCAGCCAGGCGGTTAAGAGTCTCGATACGGCGGTCGCGGTAATCCTCAACGTCAATGATTACACGCACACGCTCGTTGCTGTTCTTATTAGCAACAAGATTAGTCAGGTATTGCAAGCTGTCTAAGGTCTGTCCATGCTTGCCGATTAAAATACCCATATCATCACCATGCAGGCGGAAGGTAACGCTACCGTCATTTTTGTTGATGAATTTTTCCATAGCAACCTCAATATGCATAGCATTGAAGATTTTCTGCAAAAATTCCTTAGCAGCAGCAACTGCCTCATCACTTACATTGTATTTACGCGGTTCGCGGTTCTGACGTTCGCGGCGCTCGCTCTTCAAAGCATTCAGCGCTGCAATAGCATCATCCACTGCGTCATCCTTAGCATCTGCAGCCTTTTTCTTGAAGTCCTCAGCAGCTACAGCGGCATCAGCCTTCACTGCATCTGCCTTTTTAGCCAGAGCACCGGCAGCTACGGTTGCAGCTACCTTCACTGCAGCTACAGCGTCAGCAGCAGCCTCGCTTACTGTTTTCTCAGCAGCGGGTGCAGCCTCTGCAGGTTTTTCTTCAACTGCAGGCTTAACGCTTACGCGTACACGGGCATCCTTACGACCAAAGCCTAAAAAACCCTTCTTTGCTTCTTCTAATACTTCAACAACAGCCTCATCAGCTGTAACATTCAGTTCTGCCAAAGCTGCTGCAACAGCTTCGTCCACACTCTTACCGGTCTTTTCAACAAAAGCCATCTTTACCAACTCCTATACGCTTACACGTTATTTAGCCGCAGCTCTGTTCATAATAGACTGCTGTGCAATCTGCATAATATTCATTACAACCCAATACAGAACCAGGCCTGCAGGGAAGGTCAAGCTGATATAACCGATGAACAACGGCATGAAGTACATCATCATCTTGTTCTGTGCACCACCGCCGCTTGCCGGCATAGTCTGCTTAGTCTGAATAAAGGTAGTCAATGCGGAAAGCACCGGCAGAACATAGGTCGGATCTGCCTTGGAAATATCAGCCAGCCACAAAAAGCTGGTAACGATTTCCGGATGTGCTGCATAGTTGTAATCACGGATACCATAGAAAATACCGATCATAATCGGCATCTGGATGAGCAGAGGCAGGCAGCCTGCCAGCGGATTAACGCCTTCGCTCTTATATAAATTAGCCAGCTCCATATTCAGGCGCTGTTTATCATCCTTATATTTTTCCTGCAAAGCCTTCATTTTCGGCTGAATTTCCATCATAGCCTTAGTTGACTGAATCTGCTTTTGAGTCAGCGGATACATAATCAGCTTAATAATAATGGTCATTAACACAATAGCCAGGCCAAGGTTCGGTATACCAGCGCTCTCAGTAAAGTTATAGAGCACAGTTAACACCTGTTGTACGATATTAGCGAGAAAATCCAAGATATCACTCCTTAAAAAACAAAGTGTTATAGCTTAATAGTATGCTTACGGCACCGGGTCATAGCCACCGGGATGAAATGGATGGCATTTAGCAATACGCTTAATAGCCAGCCAGGTACCCTTCACCGGTCCCTTCTTCTGAATCGCTTCAATAGCATACGCTGAACATGTAGGATAAAACCTGCAGGTCGGCGGTTTCAGCGGTGATATAAAAATCTGATAGAATCTTATACACAAAATCAGTAACCTGCTCATAGCCTTCTATCCTTATTACTGCAGCAGAGCTGCCCTTTTTGCCAGTCTTAAAAATACACGCTCAAAAGTCTTGTAGTCAGCCTTTGTCAGCTTCTTGCGAGCCACCCAAACTATATGATAGCCCTTTTTGAGTTCCGCCTTATGCATGCGGAATACCTCACGCATCATACGCTTAACACGGTTGCGCACCACAGCGCAGCCAAGCTTTTTGCCCACTGCCAGACCAATTTTTATATCCTCGCCCTGTTCCGGAAGAATATAAAAAACCGACATAGCGTCGACAACAGTGCGTCCTTTAACATAGACAAGCTGGAAACTTTTCTTCGATTTAAGTCGATTTAATTTTTTTAAAGTAAACTTTTTCTTTTGCATCAAATGCACACCTGCCCGCATGGAAAAAATAGGCCACTTGCGCGGCCTATTTTATAATTTTATGCAGACAATTTCTTTCTGCCTCTAGCACGTCTTCTTTTGAGAACTTGACGACCGCCCAAAGTTTTCATTCTTTCTCTGAAACCATGAGTTCTTTTTCTTCTGAGATTGTTAGGTTGAAAAGTACGTTTCATTCAGTATTCCCTCCTTATCCACCGCAAAATTTTATCAATTTCTAATGTATGTGAATATTGATAGCTGTTATTTGTTCTACCAACGCGGCCGTAACGCGCTTTTTCAGCACCTGCAGCACCACGCAAGGTATTACTAACTTATTATATGGGAAAATAAAAACTTCGTCAAGTAAAAACCGCTATTTTTCTGCCAACTGCGAAATTTTTCTTAGGAAATTTGCGAAGTTATCCACAGTCTGCTAAAATATATATGGAAATTTAGCTTCTCTTGTAATTTAACCGGCGCTTACACGCCCTTCCGCGGGCAATGCAGGCTGTCGTTTTTATTTTTCTAATTTTAGCGAGAAAGGATGTATCTATATGAATTCCTATGATTTAGCGGAAATCTGGGTCAGATGTAAGGACAAATTAAAGGAATCCTTTAATGAAAAGGTTTTTAACGTCTGGATAAAACCTATTATGCCGTTAGAGGTGACAGATACCTACTACAAAGTAGCTGTCAAAAACGATTTCTTTAAAACTATGCTGGAGGAAAACTACGCTCAGGTTATCGAAGGCGTCCTTGCAGGCATTATGAGCAAAAACATCAAGCTCATCATCGAAACCATGGACAACGGCAGCAGCGACAATTCTCCGGCTGAGGAGCTGCCCGCTGTACCAACAAAGCGTGAACAGCAGCAGCTGTTTAACGAAAACACCTCCGTGCAGCAGCCTGATGAAAGCAACCTGAACCCTAAATACGTTTTTGAAACCTTTGTCATCGGCAACTCCAACCGCTTCGCCCACGCAGCAGCGCAGGCAGTAGCCAATGACCCGGCGCACGCCTACAATCCTCTCTTCCTTTATGGCGGCGTTGGTCTGGGCAAAACACATCTGATGCACGCTATCGGCAACCGCATCAAGCAGAATAATCCCAGCATGAAGGTACTGTATACCTCCAGTGAAAAATTCACCAACGAAATCATCAACTCTATTCAGAACAAAACCACAGAAGCCTTCCGCCAGAAATATCGCAATATCGACTGTCTGATTATCGACGATATCCAATTTCTAAAGGGCAAGGAACAGACACAGGTAGAATTCTTCCATACATTTAATGCACTGAAAGATGCTGATAAGCAAATCATCATCTCCAGTGATCGTCCTCCCCGTGAAATTGAAACGCTGGAAGACCGCCTGCGTTCCCGTTTTGACCAGGGACTGACAGCTGATATCCAGACGCCTGACCTGGAAACACGTATGGCCATCCTGCGCACCAAGGCAGCATCCGACAATATCACCCTGCCTACCGATGTCATTACCCTGCTGGCAACCAACATCGCCACCAACATCCGTGAAATCGAAGGCGCCTACAACAAAATAGTAGCATATACCTCCCTGATGCATATGCCCATCACCGTGGAAACTGCGCAAAAGGTTCTCGCAGACATGGGTAACGATATCAAACTCAAAAGCAAAACCATCACCTTCGAAGGCATCATCAAGGTTATTGCTGACCACTACAATGTAAAGCAGGACGAGCTATTCAATAAGAAGCGTACCCAGAACATTGCCTTCCCGCGTCAGGTAGCTATGTATCTTTGCCGTGAACTGGCTGATTTATCTTATCCACGTATCGGTGAGCTCTTTGGCGGACGTGACCATACCACCGTTATCCATGCTTATGAAAAAATCAGCAAATGCAAAAACAGCAGCCTCACCTTCCAAAACGAGCTGCAGGAAATCATAGAAATCTTACGGCAATAACGGTAAAAAAGTTATCCACAAAAACTGTTGATAACTAGCCCCTAAACTGTGTATAACTTTGGGGCACCAGTTGATAAAATTTTTTCCTGTAGATTGTGTGTATAATATTTCCCGGTTATCAACAGCTTTATATACATGGGAAATAACCCATCACGACTGAGCTTAAGATACTTTTCCCCATAACTAACAGGCTCTACTACTACGTCGACTACTTTTTATATATTATAACAGTATTAAAAAACCAAGGAGGACTGTGAACAAATGATAATTTCCTGTAATACCAACAGCTTAAATAAAGCCATCCAGACAGTTCAGAGAGCAATTATTTCCAAGCCAAGTACACCTATCTTTTCCGGCATTCATGTAATCGCATCAGCTGACAAGCTGGAAATACAAGCTATGGATTTAAACATGGCTATTTCCTGCACCATTGATGCTGAAATTAGCGAGCCGGGGGAAATAGTTGTTTCTGCCAAGCATTTTGCTGATCTTATCCGTAAATTGCCCGGTGAAAGCCTGACTATCAGCAAAAATGCTGACAAGCATGCTATTAAAGTAAGCTCCGGTAAATCTGAATATCAGCTCTTCTTAATGAATGAAGATGATTATCCTAAATTTCCCACTTTTGATGCAGACAGAACCATTGCTCTTGATGACAGCATGATTAAGGAGCTGATTAAAAAGACTATCTTCTCCTGCTCTACTGATGAAGCAAGACCTCTGTTTACCGGTATTCTGGTAGAAGCTAAAGACGGCAAAATTACCTTCGTCGGCACCAATACCCATCGTCTGGCAATTAAATCTCTGCCTTATGAGGGAAATGAAGAACTCAGCATGATTATCCCTTCCAAGGTACTGACGGAAATTTCCCGTAACCTGACCGGCGAAGTACCGCAGCAGGTACTTATTTCCCTGTTGAATAACCAGATTATGGTTGTAATTGATAACGTTGTTATCGTTTCACGCCTGATTGAAGGCCAGTTCCCGGATTACCGTCGTGTTATCCCGCCTAAATTCGCTCTGACCAGCAAGGTCAACATTAAAGAGCTGGCAGGAGCTGTTGAACGTGTGGCACTCTTCTCTACTGACGGAGACTACAGCATTATCAAAATGAGCGTAGCTGCTGAGGAAATTACTATTACCAGCAGCAGCCCGGATGTTGGTACCGGCCTGGAGGTTGTTGCCTGCCAGACTGTTGGTGACCCGCTGAATGTTGCCTTTAATGCTAAGTATATCCTGGATATTCTGAAGAACCTGGAAGCGGAGGAAGCAGTTTTATCCATGAATACCTCTCTCAGCCCTGTTTGCGTTACCTGCGCTGAAGAGCCTGATTATACCTATATCGTTACTCCTGTACGCGTTGTTTTCTAAGGAGCGTCTATTATGCAAAAAGAAACTGTAGAAATCAGAACAGAATTCATTACTATGGATAAGCTGCTGAAGTTTTCCGGTGTTGCTGACACCGGAGGCCAGGCATTTATGATGGTTGAAGATGGCGTTGTCCGCCTGAACGGCCAGCTGGTAACGGAAAAACGCAAAAAGGTACATCCAGGCGATGTAGTTAATATTGATGACCAGATAGAGCTGACCGTTGCTAAAGAAGCTTAATGAAAATCAATAGTCTTTATGCGGTCAATTTCCGCAATTATGGAAGCTGCCAGCTGCAGCTTCCAGCTATGATTAATGTTTTTTATGGGCAGAACGCCCAGGGAAAGACTAATCTGCTGGAGGCAATCTTTTATGGTGCCTTCGGCATGTCGCACCGTACCTCGGCTGAAGAGGAAATGCTCAAAATGGGTACAGAGGCGATGGCTGTAGGCGTGGAATACGCCAGCTTCAGCGGCAGCCATGAGGTAAAAATCAAAAAATACCGTCAGCACGAGCGTTGGCACAAGGAAATACTGCTGGACGGTGCGCGCGTGCGTCCTAAGGAGCATTATGGCGCGCTGAACGCAGTAATGTTTTCGCCGGAGGATTTGCAGCTGGTAAAGGGCGAGCCCGCTTTAAGACGTCGCTTCTTTGATATGCAGATTGCGCAGACTGACGCCGTTTACTACGATTTACTGCTGAAGTATAACCGTGTGCTGCTGCAGCGCAACCGGCTTTTAAAGGAGCTGCGTGATAACGGCGGCAGTGCTGAGGTGCTGCAGCCTTGGAACGAGGAATTTATTCGTCTGGCAGCAGCTATTGTACGCAGGCGTTTGGCAGCGCTGGCCAAGCTGCAGGCTATTGCCGGCGAGATTTACTCTTCTATTACGCAGGGCAGCGAAATGCTGCAGGTGCGCTATGAGCAGAAGGCCAACAACAGCGAGCTGCTTTATCCGCAGTCTGCTGCGGAAGCCACAGCGGATTTTTATCGCGATAGGTTGCTGGAGCGTCAGCGCATCGATATTCTGCGCGGCAATACAGGCATCGGACCGCATCGAGATGACCTGCAGCTGCTGCTCAACGGCCTCTCCTTGCGCTCCTTCGGTTCGCAGGGACAGCAGCGCAGCGGCGCTCTGGCCCTGAAGCTGTCGAGCCGCCATTATCGCGCAGCTCCTTGAGCAGACGGTTGCGCTGCAGCAGGACGCGGTTATATTTCACGAGCAAATCGTAATAAACAGGGTCCGTCTGCGCAATCTGCATATCAAAGAAGCGGCGTCGCAGGCCAGGCTCGCCCTTGGCGAGCTGGCCCAAGGCAAGACAAATCTGCTGGAGGCG
>OQVZ01000886.1_pt1 | contig 11315 bp, 11 predicted proteins | sample 1691571 | NCBI WGS metagenome assembly OQVZ01 (sample SAMN03418261, study PRJEB22391) | human gut metagenome | biome: human-gut; feature: organic feature; material: feces | host: Homo sapiens | place: Tanzania | collected 2013-01
AGTTATCCTTGTCGCACAAGACATAATTACCGTTAGCCATAGACATTTGTGGCGCCGGGCCCAATATATCGGTAACCGTCTTGGAAAGTTCGTCGTAAGAAGCATGATCGGCAATCATACGTGTCAGTTGCTCCTGGGTCTTCATTGTAATCCCTGGCAAGCCAGCCTCGGCAACCCTTTCAAGTTTGCCGTCGCTTATATCAAGATACGACACGCGGTCGCTACTCATGCCCCACATATAATTTGGTGAAGTCGAAGCAAGAGTCATCAAATTAACAGGACCGCTCCATGTCATCGGACACTTGGAAAGATCTATATTGAAAGTACCATCCTTGACAGCAAACGAGAATGCATCGGTCTAAGCCGAATTGAAGTGCGTGATACTATACTCTTCCTGTGCAAGCCAAGGGTTAGGTTTGGGTTTTGCGACTTGAGCCAAAGGCACTTCGGTAGTGCTGCCGCCACCATCAGGAGTGAATTCTTCGGAACACGAAGCCAAAGACATAGCTCCCATGGCACACGCCATTAAATAAAGATAATTTTTCTGCATAGTGAATTGTTCTTGAGAGTTTTTTTGTTTGAATTTCCTAATGCAAAGATACAGAAACATCAACCGTCAAAAACCCCAAAGACATCACTTATGTGTCACTCTTGTAGAAAAGATACGTCACTGTAAGAATGGTTACACTTAGCCCTATTATGTGACCTTCATACAATAGTTACACCATACATCCATTAGCAAACGAACACATAACCAACACATTATCGTTGACGACGCCACTCGGCGGGAGTCAAGCCCGTCCTTTCCTTGAACAGACGCTGAAAATACACACGCGACGAGAAACCACACTCCATAGAAACAACCTCGTTACTATATTCGGGGTGTACGACCATGAGTGCCTTTGCCTCCTCCAAACGAACACCTGAAAGCCATATACGGAAACTCTTACCATATACGGTAGTCAGATACGAAGCAACGTCGGTACGATTAACCTTTATGCGACGAGCAAACGAGGATAACGTCAAGTTGCTATCTTTATAACCACCCTCGCTTCGCCATTTGCTTATCGCCATATCTATTTCGGCACTACGCTCAGGCACAATCTCCCTAAATACCTTAGCAGCAATCTCCTCGTGAGTCTCGGTAATAATCTCAGTTACCCCATCGGACATACTAAATCCAAGTGCCGTAAAACTAACAATAAACAGCGAAAGCGAAATCAGTGCTAAAGGTCCAAAGACAAAGAGCAACGGCTGTGACAATATATAAAGAGGCATAATTACAGCAAAAGCACACACCACAAAAAGTCCAATGCGCATAGTGCGCAGGTAAGCATCTACTGGATTACCAAGTTCGTTGTCGAGCCAGCGTTGAACATCACTAAGTGCCCTTAGCGGTGCCCATATATAATACAACAAAGTAAAGAAATAAATAGCATCAGCAACATATAGCATAGCACCAATATGCATACTACCATTTGAGATAACACCTGCGACTATGCACAACACCAGAAGAGCATAACCCACAACGCCATAGCGCATAAAACTCCAACGTTCTTGCCTCGCGCGCAGAATATTAAGCTGCGACCACGACAACAAAAGAACCGAAGGCGAATAAAACAGCAGATTAAACAGAATACCCACATCGTCCCCCTGTTGTCGCCAACCCAACAGCATCTGGCACATATAGTGTGCAACAAATAATAATAGTGCCACACAAACCATCCAACGCGACTGCTCAAACTGCTTGTTACGACAAGTTACATAGTAGCGCGACACAAACAAAAAAAACGCAAGCATGGACATCACAATCATGCAAGTATATTGAAGAGCAATAAGGTCTAAGCAGGTATCCAAAATCATATATACAATAAATAATTTAACGTGAGTTTGACGATATATAAGTGCCTAAAAATTTGGTGATTAGCAAAAATGTTGTAACTTTATTGATACTGAAAATCAAGAGTTTACAAACAATCATCGCTATAATTACTGAGAACAAAGTTACTGAAATATTCTGTATTGCGGTTGACTTCTGCATAGTTTTTGATGCCCAAATGGAAAAATACACCATAAAAAGCAACTCCAAACGCAAATATCATCGTGAATTCACCATGTCAAAGGCAGAAATAATGGTTATCGTTATACTTTTCCACAGTTCAGGCTTTCGTTGCTTGAAGCATTTCTATAAGGAATTATTGCTGTAACAATACATAACCACATATCTTCCTCCCTCCAAAAAAAACTGCAAAATCATGTTTTATGTGATGGTGGGTTTGGGGGTGTGGGGGAAAAAGTGTAATTTTGGCGAAAACAAAAAAGATTATAGATATGGTGAAGAAAATTATGTTTTTGGCAATGTGCCTGCTTTTGGCGGCAAGCGTTGCCGACGCGAAAAGCAAGAAGGGTGGCAAGACTGCCGCTCGTATCGACGACGCTGCATTTGTGGCTGATTATGAGGCAATGATGGACTCGCTGAAGGTGGTTGGCTCAAATGTGGTGGTGGTGAAGGATAACAAGATTATCTACTCCCACAGTTTCGGCTTGAAGAACCGTGAACGCGGCGAGGAAATGACGCCCAACACCATTTTCCGTATCGCCAGCATTTCGAAGTCGTTTACCGCCACAGCCATCATGCAACTGGTGGAGAAGGGAAAACTCGACTTGAATGCTGACGTGAACAAATACCTTGATTTCAAGGTGCGTAACCCTAAATACCCCGATGTGCCTATCACGCTCGAAATGCTCTTGAGCCACACTTCAAGTCTCAACGATTCGCAAGGCTATTGGGAGAGTTTCGACGCTGTGAACCCTGCCACCAACCCCGACTACGCCAAGTGCTACAACGACTACCGACCAGGCACCGGCTATGAATATTGCAACTATGCGTTCAATATCATGTCGGCAGTGATTGAGAAGGTGAGCGGACAGCGTTTCGACCGCTACATCGTGCAGCACATCATGAAGCCTTTGGGCTTGAAGGGCAGCCACTGCGTTGACGACCTCGACAGCACTCGCTTTGCCACGCTCTATGCGATGGAGAATGGCGTGTTCGTGCCACAGCCACAGGCCTACGCGCGCCCCGATGTGCTCGACCACTATCAGATGTGCAAAAACACCGCACGCCTTTCGGCTGCTGGCGGTGTGAAAATCACGGCTATGGATTTGGCAAAATACATGCTGATGCACATGAACTACGGCAAATCGCCATTGGCAAAGGCGCGCGTCATCAGCGAGGCAAGCGCACGACGTATGCAGACGGTGATTACCGACGATGCCAACGCCAACACCGAGAAGGAGCGCGCAGGACTTGGACTGATGCGTGCCGACGAGTTTACCCCTGGCACCGAACTGGTGGGCCACACTGGCGGCGCTTACGGATTGCGTAGCGCCATGTTCTTCGACCCTGTGAAAAAGTATGGTTTTGTGGTGATTACCAACGGTTCAGGCAGTCGCAAGGTGCTCCAACGTTCACTCACGCTCATGCGCGACCATTTCATAAAATAAGCGATTTAAATAAATGATTCAAAATCTTCTATTAGTGGGGTGCGGCAGCTTTGTGGGTGGCGCACTCCGCTACTTCATTGGACAAATGCTTGCAGGGCGTATGCTACTGGGCTTCGGTATGGGCACCATTAGCGTAAACCTTGCAGGGTGCTTTATATTCGGTATCATATACGGCTTACTCGAACGCCTCGGCGCATTGCAAACAGGCTGGGCACTCCTGCTCACCGTGGGCTTGTGCGGCGGTTTCACCACATTTTCCACCTTTGGCAACGAAATGCTCACCCTCATGCGCACTGGCGAGGTGATGGTATTCGCCTCCTACACCCTCATCAGCGTGATGGGCGGCATCTTCCTGCTCTACATCGGCCACCAATTAGCCACCCTATAAATCCCCAAAAAATCTGACACAAAAAATCACATCCACCTCAAACAATTACCAATCAACAAATTAAAGAAAAAAAGGATGGTTCACCTCGGTACGGCGGTCACCCATGTCGTAAGTGGATGTGGTAACAGGAAATCCGCCGACATTCCGAAGTTCGGTAATATGGTTTATGACATATCGTTTCATATGCGAATATTCTCAATTTAAATCGGGTCAATCTGAAAATATCGGAAATATTCTATTGAATCATAATTTTCAATTATAAAATAGGCTGTGCCATTTTAACACTGCCTATTTTGTCTATCAGATATATCCTCTTGTCATCAATTTGTATGTCAATATTCCAATAATCTCAACACTTATAATAACAAAATTAAGCCCCAAAGAAATAAAAATCTTCTTACGGGTAACCCTAACATTCAATAGTATTCTTTTTATAATTACATAAAGCAACATTATTAAAGACATTACGAATGAAGTTATAACAAACGAAATACATCCTCTAATGAAAATGATACGAGAAGGATCGCTATGATATATTTCCATAACATCGTCTTTACTTCCTATTGAAAAATAAGATAGAAAGATTATTATTGGAAATTCAATCAAAGCAAACGCTATAGTCGTTATCCAACTGTTATTTTTTAGTGCCGTTTTCATTAAATACCTGAAATCCGTTTATTTTATAAAAATTAGTACCATTGGGGGTGGTAGAGGGTATTTGGCTTTTCCACGATGTTGCTATATTCCCTCTCATACCTATGTTGTCCTCTAATCACTTTTATTAGAGACTCTATATTATCCATGACAACCAACTGGTCACGATTTGTGACCAGTTCGCCATTCTCAGTCTTTTCTGTTATATCTGTTTGCCGCATAGGGTGCGGCGAAAACGTTATTCTATTACTTGTCCTTGCAAATTGTATTTCACGCCGTTTCTCTTGATAATGAGTTGGCCGTTTTCAATCATCTTGACCGGCTTGCCAGCATCTTGGTCAACCTCAATCGAATTAATTCCGGTGGGTTCAGTAAAACCTTGACCAAAAATTCCTTGCAAGTAAAGGTCGGCGTTGGTGAGTGTGCAAGGTCCTCTTTGTGGAGCAAGGTAAATACGCCATGAGGTGCCAGCCGACATGCGTGGGCCATTTACGAAAAAGAACGCATAGTAGTTTAATGTGGCTGAATTACCGCCCACAAAAAACTTTCCGCCCGAAATCTGTCCAAAATAAGAGATGGGGTCGTCTTCTTCGCCCCAGTGGCATGTGCGCTCTATAGAGGCCTGCTGACTCTCAGTCCAAGTGTTGCCTCCCAGTCCGTCGAAATTACAGAAAGAATCCACACCAGATTTCAGCGTTTCCAAATCAATATTAGTCACCACATAGTAACCAGCATACCAGCCATTCAATTCATCGGGCACGTGAATCTCCTGCGCCAAAGCGTTAACACTCATTGCCACAATAGCAATCACAGAAAGTAAAAATTTCTTCATTGTAGTAATATTTTTAGAGGGTTTATAAATAAAGGAGTTTAGTTACTTCCGAATAAGGAGAGTGAATCAAAATATCAACAAGCGAGCCCTAATAAATCACTGAAATTAGCCGAATCACACACCGCGGGCAACCGACCATATTCCAATCCTTTCAACAAGCTATTTTGCCCCACTTTTAACAAGCACAAATATACACAAAATGTTCGTTTTTACAAACATTTTCTTCAAATTTTTAATTTTTCACCCACATTTTCCAACTTTTTATCAACAAAACCTTTACTTCATTCTCTTTTTTATAACGCAAGTTCGGGATAAGTGTGGATTGGAAAGGCACGATTCGGATGCAGACATTGTGTCGGGCGACCATGGACGTGGCCGCCTGATGCGCTTTTGAGAAATTTGGATTTTGGGCTATTGCCAAATGGTGAGCTGACCATCTGACTTCGGCACCTCGTAGTCGAAGTTGGCTGCTGACTTAGACAGGAAGAAGCAGTACGCCCCCATTGCCGCGAGCAGGTTCATCAGAAAATTGTGCCTGCTGCGGTGCCGTGTGTGCACGAGCTGCGCCACGTTTTTAAGCATGTCGTTCACGGTCTCGATAATGCTCCTCTTGCGCAGCATTATCTTGTCATATAGAGGCATCAGTCGCTGCTTCATGTTAGAGTGGGATCTGTGTGAGCCCCCAAAACCACAAAACGCCCCACAGAACCATCCGTGAGATTTCCCACCAGGCGTGCAAAAACCGTGAGATCCGTGAGATCTGTGTGAGCCCAAACCCACAGGCCACAAGGGCGTTAATCGTTCATGATTCTACGGAGTTCGGCGTTGGTGAGCAGGAAAGTTGCCTCTTCGGGGGTGTTAGCACTACTATATATATATTGTATGTTGAAACCTCGTTTCACAGCCTCTTTCAACAAAGGGTCGTCCTCGATATCGTCGTCGGTGAACAAATCTTTCGCGGTCAAATTGGCGACATTGCTTCGCACCTCACTCATACTCAATCCCGACTCCGTAATATCCACGTAGCAGTTCAGCGTGCGGCCCTCCTTGGCAAACTGCACAATCCTCATACCACCACCAGCGTCCATCGGCAATTTGTTTTGCGCCAGTTTCAGTTGAGCGTCAAACAAGTCATCGCCTCGGAGCGGAGCTTTTTGAGCAGCCTCCAATTCCTGAGGAGTCAGCATAGCCACCTGCCTGGAACCATCTGTGCACTCATACACAAATTTCACGCCCATACTTGCGGCAAGAAGTTCGCGCGTAAAGTCCTTATCAAATTCCGCCACCATATTTCGGAGCAGCGTTTTTGAGGTCTCAGGGTCGCCAAGGTTGATGCAAATGTTTCTAAACGCCTCTTGGTCCACCTCATAGGTATATACCACCAAGTCGCCATCCATCTCCACACTCGTCATCGTGATGCCATCGGCAATCTTCTCTGGGCAATCATCATTGACATCAGCCACCTCAATGGCCAATTTACCTTTCTGAAAAATGCAACTGCCCAGCAGCAAAACCACCGCCAGCAAGCAGAATGATAACAATTTCGCCTTCATAATGTATCTGTTTTATGAGTTAAAATTCGGGACGGAAGCCAGATTTGGCCTTCTTGAACTGATTGTATTTCTCTTTGTTGAAGCGAAACATGATGCGGCTACGCTCACGGCGTTCTGCCGATGCATCAGCAGGTTCCACTATGCCCAAAGTCACCATCTTGCGATGGAAATTTCGGCGGTCGAGCTCGTGCTCGGCATCGTTGTCTAAAATGGTGTCGTAGAGTTGCTTGAGTTGCGACATAGTGAACTGCTCCGGCATCAATTCAAAGCCAATAGGCTTGTAATGAATACGGCAACGAAGTTCCTCCAACGCATCATCGAGGATTTGCTGGTGGTCGAAAGCAAGTTCGGGCAAGTCGTTGATGTCAAACCATTGCGCATTGGCGGCATCGTCACCACCCACCACTTCACACTTCTTCATCAGCGCCAAGTGAGCCACAGTGATAACGCGCTCGCGTGGGTCGCGGCTCAACTCAGAATACACCTTGAATTGCTCCACCGAATCCACGTCAACGCCAGTCTCCTCGCGCAGTTCACGCAAGGCGCAAGCCTCCACATTTTCGTCGGCAGGCCGTCCGTCGTAATTCTCTGAACGAAGAAAGCCACCAGGCAATGCCCAGCAGCCCTTGTAGGGTTCGCCGCCACGCTCAATGAGCAGCACTTGGAGCGCCATACGCTTGTTTTTCTTCTTTGATTCACGGTCCTCTGGAGCCACATCGTAGCCAAACACCACACAGTCGGTGGTCACGGCTGGGTGGGGGTACTGATAAGAGTATTGATACTTGTTTTCTGCCATTGATTTATTCTTTTCAATGCAAAGATAATGTTTTTCATGATATTAGTGTGTGTTTTTTACATAAAATTCAAGGAAAGGTTTTTCACGGTATCGATAAAAGTGTTTTCCACAATATAGCGGTTGAAATTAAGATTGGTGTCGAAGCAGAAGATGCTCATAAACTAAGCTGTTTCGGCATCTTCGGCTGCGGTTTTTCGAATGGTGTTTAATCGTTGCCCCCATCAATGGTTTGAATACTCATAATTGTATTGTCTTTACTGTTTTTGTTATTTGCGTTATTTTTACACAGCAAAATTACATACACTTTTTGACCTGACAAAATTTTCTTGCGTTATTTTTACACAAATATAAATATTTAACATTCTTTCACGGAAAAACGGGACAGATAATCGCTAACTTTGTAATAAATACAAACTACACATTATTTATATAATATGAAAAGATTCCTTATGATTGCTTTCGCCCTGATGTGCGTATTTGGCGTGCAGGCTAAAGGGCTGAAAGGGAAAACTATCTACCTCAACCCCGGCCACGGTGGCTACACATCTGGCGACCGTCCAACTGCCACCATCAACCACGAGCAAATGGACACACTCAGTTTCTACGAAACTCGCTCCAACCTATGGAAAGCGCTCGAAGCCGCACGACACTTGCGCCGCGACGGTGCACGCGTGATTATGAGCCGCACTCGCTCTGGCTATGTCACACAGTCGCAAATGGACGAAGGCATACTCAACGAAAATCAGGAGAGCCACGCTCTGCCATCGGAAGACAAGGTGGACAAGCACTACAACCAAGTGGAAACCACCGACGATGGCACCGGACAACAGCAAATCGTGGGGCTCGAACGCATCGCGTGCCAAGTGGACTCGATCAAGCCCGACTATTTCCTCTCTATGCACAGCAACGCCCACAAAAACGGCTCCACCGTCAACTATCTGGTGATGCTTCACCGTGGCGAAACTGGCAAGCCATATTCTGAAAACAGCGATTCGATGGCACGCGTGATGTGGCCTTACGTTTTCGACAATCCCCTTTCGGTGTGGAGCCACTACTCTGCCGACAAGCCTGCCGTGGTGGGAGACATCAGTTGGATGGGCGGAACACCTCCAGGCACTCCCAACCGCATAGGCGTGAACGGCTACTATGCCGTGCTGAAATTCCGTGCGCCAGGTTTCCTCGTGGAAGGCTCGTTCCACACCTACGACCCCGAACGCCAACGCCTGCTCAACCGCGACTACTGCCGCCTCGAAGGCTTGCGCTACTACCGTGGCATTCGCGCCTACTTCGGGGGCAAGCCTGAAAAGGTGGGTTACCTCGCCGGATCAGTGAAATCAGCCACCGAAAAGATGGAACACCCTCTCTACACCTACCGTGAAGGCAGCATCGACCAGTGGAAACCCATCAACTACTGTATGGTTTACCTCTACGATTCACGAGGCGTGAACATCAAAGCATACCACACCGACCAAGAGTGGAACGGCATTTTCGCATTCTTCGACCTCAAGCCCGGCAAATACACCCTCCGCTACCGCGCCTACGGCTACAAAGAACTGACCGAAGAAGTGGAAGTGGTGGCCGACAAAACCACCTACCTCCTCCCCCGCCTCACCAAAAAATAACCCATCTCCCACATAGGTTAGTGGAAAACCCATAGGGAAACTGAAACAAAATCTCACACCTATTTAATCCATTTTAATCCGATTTACAATTAAAAGTAAATAAAAATAGGGTGTGAATTGGATTAAATGGATTTAATAGGTGTTCCCTTCCATAAAAGATTACGCTATAACGTAGGGACATGCCTTTGGCATGTTTCAATCGCAACCATCAATGTATCATTACATTAGAAACACACTGAAAACAACGGTTAAAACAAATCCTCCAAAGTGAGTTCATTTTGGATAATGCCACTGTTGACGTTTTTTTCTACACCAAAACTGGTAATCATTGTTAATCGGATTGAACTTTTCGTTTTGGAGTGGGTTATAAAACTCTGCATCCTATTTTCAATCTTTTCACGTTCTGCTTTAGTGATGGTGTATTTTCCACGGCAAAATTTCATTTCGCAGAGATTTACACAATGGTCAGCCCTGTCGATGAGCAAGTCGATTTGCGCACCACGCTCTGCTTGCGCAGGCGTGCGCCAACAATATACCGAAGTCTGCACACCCTCAATTTTAAGTGCAGCCTTAATTTGTGGCACATGATTCAAGCATAGCATTTCAAACGCAAAACCGCTCCATGCATTATAAATAGGAGAGTTGATGCTGTGCGACCAATAATTTCTGTCTTGATATTTGCATTTAGCTTGCACCTGGAGGCTGAAGTGCAAGAATGGGTCTATGAGTTGATATGTGATGTCGCGCTTTTTATTGCTGTAAGGCAGATACTGGCGAATAAATCTGCAATTTTCCAATTCTTGGAGCATAGTGCTAAAACGCTGGTTATTGTCAAGGCGTGTGGCATCAAGCAACTCTTTACGCGTTAAACCTTTTCGCTTTGCCGACAGTGCCTCAACAATAGTCACATGGTCGGCACTTCGCTTGAATAACGAACGGAAAAGATTGGTTCGCTCCGCACTTAGCTCGCCAGTGGCAGAAAATATCAGTCTATCCACATTTTGAGCCACACTTTCATCTCGGTTCATCAGCGACAGATAATAAGGCACACCGCCAAACACCATATAATACTCTGCCACCTCACGAACTTGATAGCCAAAACCATAGGCATCGAAATATTCCTTACATTCTTTGAGTGAAAATGGCTCTATCAGCATTTGGTGCGTGACACGGTTATGCAAACCACCATGATTGTTGATAAGGTGATCAAGCATCCACGAAGCGGCACTTCCGCAAGTCACAAGTTTGATGTCGGAGCGTGCCGAAGCCCAATTATTCCAAAAATGCTCCAATGCGCTCACGAAGTTTGACCGTGGGGTGTCGAACCATGGCAACTCATCGAAAAACAATATTTTATTGCCTTCTTGAAGCGATTCAAGATACTGCTCCAATTGGTCAAAAGCTTCAAGCCAACTGCCACAGCGCACTGCCGATGGATACACCTTTCGCAAACTGATATAGAAATTCGCCAACTGCTCGTCTAACAGCACATTTTCCATACCTGTAACACTGAAGCACGCCTCCTTTCCTATCGCATGACGAACAAGAAAAGTTTTACCCACACGCCTTCTGCCATACACGGCAATAAATTCAGAACGTGGAGTTTGCATATATTTTGCCAATAATTGCAATTCATTGTGGCGACCAATAATTCTCTCTTGCATAGCCGTATATTTTTAGTGAATAAACCATTGCAAATATAACAGATTTTTTCGTTTTCAGCAACTTATAACCTTATAATCTGCTGAAAACACATTACAAACACCCAATTTCAGCAACTTATAGCCTTATAATCTGCTGAAAACACATCACAAACACCCAATTTCAGCAACTTATAACCCTATAATCTGCTGAAAATGCGATTAAGCGCAGGCAAATCCGCATCAATCCCCAAAAAAAGATTACGCAATAACGTAGGGACATGCCTTTGGCATGTTTCAATGGCAATCAGCATCGCCCCACA
>OQVZ01000888.1_pt1 | contig 11311 bp, 14 predicted proteins | sample 1691571 | NCBI WGS metagenome assembly OQVZ01 (sample SAMN03418261, study PRJEB22391) | human gut metagenome | biome: human-gut; feature: organic feature; material: feces | host: Homo sapiens | place: Tanzania | collected 2013-01
CGCGGCGAATCTCTTCGCTTACGCCCAATTCTTCAAATGTCTTCAATGTAAAAATCTAAATCTGTATATAATAAATAATGTATATGCTAACTTTTCTTCAGCCGCATATTCAGCTGATACAATGCCGCTCCGAATATCATGAGCGAGAAAATCACGCTCAGCCATACTCTGGTCATGTCGCCACCGTAAAACTCGCGTAGCGTCATATCGTCGGCTCCGGGATACATACGATACATAATATACGAAAGGCTGTTGTTGGTGAAGTGCATCACCACGCCCGGCACGATGCTTCGGGTGCGTACATACATCCATCCGAGCAGCAGTCCCAAGGCGAAAGCGTTGAGCCCCTGCAGCATGTTTCCGTGTACCAGACCGAACAATGCCGCCGATGTGACGATGGCAATCCATCGCTTCTGATGGCCAGTAAGGTCGAGCAGACGGCGCAGTATGGCTCCACGGAACACCATTTCTTCAGCTATCGGCACCAGTACGGCTACTGCTACGAATCCCATATCGTTTTGCATCATGCCCCTGAACATCTGCTTGTATATCTCGGGCATCTGCAATCCAGTGGCATCAAGTGCTGCCGTAAGCGGAATGGAGGAACCTATGGTGAGGCATACCATCCAGAACAGTGTGAACCATGGGCGCGTGTTGAGGTAGATTGAGTTGAGTGGAGCCCATCGACGCCATCCGTACAGCGCTATTGTGATAATGCTGGCTGCGAGAGTCGACACGATGTTCACCATTGGGGTGATGGCTTTAGTCTGAAAACCTATCATTGCTGCCATCATGCAGACATACTGTATAATAAGGAATGCTGCCAGATACCATGCCGTATCCAATAATGTACGTTTCATAAAATATGGGTTTTGATGGTTAATACCTATATGCCAGCGTCGCCTCACGGTCGCGCTGAAGCTGGGCTTTCAGCTCCTCTACGCTGTCGAACTTCTGTTCGCCGCGCAGTCTTTGGCAGAACTCTATACGGGCATGCTGTCCGTATATGTTGGCATTGAAGTCGATGATGTGCGTCTCTATTGTCTTGCGTGAGCGCTCGAATGTCGGGTTGGTGCCTATATTGGTCATCGCTTTTAGCCACGGACCGCCATCTACGCATATACGAGTGGCGTATACACCGTCGTCGGGCAATAGCTGGCAGTCGCATTCGGGGCGCAGATTGGCGGTAGGGAAGTCGATCTTGCGTCCTTCGGCATATCCGTGCTCCACCGTTCCTTCAATCTCAAACCTCCGTCCGAGACATGTTGCAGCCGCACTTACGTCGCCTTCGGCAAGCAGTCGGCGCACGAGCGACGACGACACACGCATTCCCTCCACGTCAATCGGCGTGTTCTGCACCACATTGATGCCTATGTCCTTGCCGTATCGCACATAGTCGTCGAAGCCTTCGGCGCGGTTATGGCCGAAACGGTTGTCGTAACCTATGAGCAGCGTGCCCACACCCAGTTGACGGTGCAGCACCTCAAGCATGAAGTCGTGAGCCGACAGCGCTGCCATACTTGTGTCGAAGTGGAGTACCTCGATGCGGTCGGCACCCGTAAGGTTGAGCAATCGCAGTTTCTCGTTGAGCGGTGTGATGAGCTGCGGCACATAGTCGGCATGCACCACTTGGCGCGGATGTCGGTCGAAGGTGATGACCATCGACTGCTGTCCGATGCGGTGAGCCATTTCGTTGAGTCGGCTTATGAGGAACTGATGACCCATATGCACGCCGTCAAAGAAACCTATAGTAGCCGCAAAAGATGCGTTATGTTCCAATGGATTGATGTTGCTGAAATGTTTATGTCCTTAAATCTCGTACAGCCAGCGGTGGCCCGATGTCTCGTGCAGAGTGCTTATGCCAGCCTTCTCGGCAGCGATGCAGTTAGCCTCGCTGTCGTCGATGAATATCGTTTCGGCTGCATTGATGCCTGCAATGGCAAGAGCTTCGTTGAAAATCTCCACGTCTGGCTTTGCCATGTGCATCTCGTACGATAGGAATATATGTTCGAAATAATCAGAGGCACGCAGTCCGCATGCCGTGAAGAAGTTGTCGCGACAGCGGTCCCAATGCATTGAGTTGGTGTTCGACAGCAAAAACAGTCGGTAACCCTGCTGCTTCAGACGCGCCAGGCGCAACAGTTTCTCGTGAGGAATACCCGTTAGCAACTGGTTCCACGCCCATACTATGTCCTTGTCGGGCGTGTCGGTATGGGCAATGCGTCGCACCTCGTTGCAGAACTCGCCCTCGCCGATGCGTCCAAGTTCGGTTTCGAGGAACAAATCCTCTGTACGGTGTTCCTCAACATACGATGCGAGCACCCCGCATCCTATCTCTCTGAACGCATTGATACAACGTTCGGGATTCAGACCGACGAGCACTCCGCCCAGGTCGAAGATGATGTTCTTTATGTTTTTGTCCATAACTGTGTGCAAAATTACTGCTTTTGCGCTGAACAGCAAAGAAATAGAGCCTTTATCGATAAAAATTCTTGCGTTTTCGCTTGCCATTACATTTTAAATGTGTAACTTTACCCGCAGATAAAACCTGATGATTTTATTTATTTTAATAACATAACTGCTATACCTATGGAATTAAAACAGGCCACTGCCGGAACCATGGAGTCCGGCGACATTATGATTCAGATTGCCCCGAGCGACCGCCCGGGACTTGACATCCAGCTTCAGAGTTCGGTTGCCTTTCAGTTTGGCGACCAGATAAAGAACGTGATACACGAGACACTCGAAGGTCTTGGCATCACTCAGGCCGAGGTACACGCCACCGATAAAGGCGCGCTCGACTGCACTATACGCGCTCGCACCACTGCGGCTGCTGTAAGAGCAACGGGATGCGATGTGTGGAAAGACTAACCTAAGAAAAGATAGCTATGAGACTAAGAAGAACTATGATGTTCGTGCCTGGCAATAATCCTGGCATGATGCAGGACGCGTATATCTACCGTCCAGACTCCATTATGCTCGACCTTGAGGACTCTGTCACTATGGCCGAGAAGGATGCAGCGCGCCTTTTGGTGTACAACGCATTGAAGACCATCGATTATGGCACCACCGAAATGGTAGTGCGCATCAATCCACTAAATACTCCTTATGGCAAGAAGGACATCGAAGCCGTGGTTAAGGCTGGTGTTCACGTTATACGTATGCCTAAGACCGAGACAGCAGAAGAGGTTGTCGAAGTAGAGCGCGAGATTGAAAAGGTAGAGCGCGAGATTGGTTGTCTCGGCCGTACGCAGATTATGGCTGCTATCGAGAGCACACTCGGCGTTGTCAACGCCTACGCCATCGCCACCGCTTCCAAGCGCATGATGGGTATCGCTCTTGGTGCTGAGGACTACTGCGCTAATCTTAAGACACAGCGTTCGCCCGAGGGTATGGAGCTGCTTATGGCTCGCCAGACCATCGTTGTGGCTGCACGCGCTGCCGGCATCGACGCTCTTGATACAGTATATAGCAACCTCAACGATATGGAGACATTCCGCAAGGAGGTAGAACTTATCCATCAGCTTGGTTTCGACGGCAAGTCGATTATCAACCCACGTCAGATTGAGATTATTAACGAGGTGTTCACACCTACACAGAAGGCCATCGACAAGGCCCTGGCAGTTATCGCCGCCATTAAGGAGGCAGAACGCAAGGGATCAGGCGTTATCGCCGTTAATGGTAAAATGGTTGACCGCCCGGTTGTTATCCGCGCTCAGCGCGTGATTGACCTCGCCATGGCTTCGGGCGTAATTAAAGAGGAGGACTTGGTATGAGCACACTGAAAGAAAGACAGACCCTCATAGGTCAGATGGCCCAGGCTATGGGCAAGAGTGTATATAACGAAGTTGAGCCGAAGCTCAAGGAGATTGCTCCGCGTATGGAGTTGCAGCGCAAGAGCCCCAAACTCGTAACACTTGAGGAGGCAATACGCCGTTCTGGACTGCGCGACGGTATGACTATATCGTTCCACCACCACTTCCGTGGAGGCGACAAGGTTGTGAATATGGTTGTAGACAAGCTCGCTGCTATGGGCTTCAAGAACCTTCATCTTGCTGCTTCAAGCTTGCAGGACGTTCACGCTCCGCTCATCGACCATATAAAGAATGGTGTAATCACCGAGATTTCCACTTCAGGTCTGCGTGGCGATTTAGCTCGTGAGATCTCACATGGCCTTATGGAGCATCCCGTAGTGTTCCGTTCGCATGGTGGTCGTGGTGAGGCTATCGCTTCAGGCGAACTCCATATCGACGTAGCATTCCTCGGTGCGTCTTCTTCCGATCCTCTCGGCAATGCCTGCGGATATTCGCGTTCGCCCAATGCCAAGAGTATTTGCGGTTCGTTAGGCTATGCTTTGCCCGACGCTCATTATGCCGACAAGGTTGTGATTCTTACCGACGACCTCGTTGCTTATCCCAATACACCTAACTCAATATCTGAGCACGACGTCGACTTCGTTGTTGAGGTTGACAGCGTAGGCGACTCTTCTAAGATTGCTTCAGGTGCTATTCGCGACACAAAGAATCCGCGCGACATTCTTCTTGCTAAACAGGCAGCCAAGGTTATTGTCAATAGCGGATACTTCAAGGAGGGCTTCTCTATCCAGACCGGTTCGGGTGGCGCTTCGTTGGCAGCTGTCAAGTACATCCGCCAGAGCATGATCGACCAGGGCATCAAGGCTTCGTTTGCACTCGGTGGCATCACTGCCCACATGGTTAAGATGCACGAGGAAGGACTCATCGAGCGTCTCATCGACGTTCAGTCGTTCGATAAGGTTGCAGCAGAGTCATTGAAGAACGACCCGACACACAAGGAAGTAGCCTCTTACGAGTATGCAAGTATGCACGAGGAAGGCTCGGCTACCCACTGTCTCGACATCGTTATCCTCTCAGCTCTTGAAGTTGACGTTCACTTCAACGTTAATGTGCTCGTAGGAAGCGACGGTATTATACGCGGAGCGGTAGGCGGTCATCCTGACACAGCAGAAGATTCAGCGCTCAGCATCATCGTTTGTCCTATGCTTCGCGGTCGTATTCCGTGCATCGTCGATGAGGTTACTACACTCATCACGCCGGGTCGTACAGTAGACGTAGTCGTTACAGAGTATGGTATTGCTGTCAATCCGTTGCGTCCCGACATCGCTGAGCGTATGCGTCAGGCAGGCTTGCCTCTCGTTACACTTGAAGAGCTTCGCGACCGTGCCCTCTCTATCATCGGCACACCGGCTCCGTTGCCGTTCGGCGATAAGGTGGTAGGCGTAGTACTCAACCGCGACGGTTCGGTACAGGATGTAATCAAGAACATCAAGGAGTAAAAGTAAAGTGATATATTTAAGTTAAGCTCAGAGAGTTTGGAGTTGAAAGCCATAGCAGGCTTATTGATTCCAAACTCTCTTTTTTATTGTTAATCACGGAATAATTCCTGAAAATGACACCCAAAAACTCGGAATAATTCCTGAAAACAGCATGTAAAAACACGGAATAATTCCCGAAAAGCCTTGTTTTGCTTGCTTTTTATTGTTATCTTTGCAACTGTAACATACAGAATATCAACAAGTAAAAGGAATTAATATATGCTATATAGAAAGTTTGCAAGACGTTTGGAGGAATTCCTCAATAATGAACCTCGTAAGATTCTGCTTGTCAATGGTGCAAGACAGATAGGAAAGTCGTATATCATCAGATATGTCGGAAAGCAGCTGTTCAAGAATTTCGTTGAGATAAATCTGAAGGCAGACAAGGAAGGTATGGGCATATTCCAATCGGTGAGAAGTGTCGATGACTTCTATCTACAGCTGGGCGCCATTGCTGGCGACAAGCTCGGCAACAAGCAAGATACTATTGTTTTTCTTGACGAGATACAGAGCTATCCTCACTTGATGACCATGCTGAAATTTCTGAACGAAGAAGGCAAATATCGCTACATTGCGAGTGGTTCGGAACTTGGCGTAGCTCTTGCACAGACTCCATCCGTACCTATAGGCAGTATCGCTATAGAGCAGATGTATCCTTTGGATTTTGAGGAGTTTCTGCTTGCTATGGGATGCGGTCAGAATACAATTGATGGAGTAAGGCGAAGCTTTGAGAATCGACAGTCGCTCAACGATTCCATGCACAACTATATGCTTCAACAGTTCAAACTATATCTGTTGGTGGGAGGTATGCCTGATGCAATAAACAAGTTTTTGGAAAACCGTAACATAACGCAAGTGCGCAACATCCAACGCGACATCCATACTCTATATAGAATAGACGCTTCGCAGTATGACGAGGAGAAGAAACTTGTGATACGCAATATTTACGACCTTATACCTTCCAATATGGAGAATAAGAAGAAGCGTATCATTGTAAAGAACATAGAGGGAAAATCCGGACACAAGCAGTATAGCGACTATGCCGAGGAGTTTGAGTATCTCACCAACTCAGGTGTAGTATTGCAGGTGCGTGCCATAAGCAATCCTAAGTTCCCGTTGTTGGAGTCAGAAAGCAAGAATCTCCTGAAATTATATCTTAGTGATGTAGGGTTACTGACAAATTTGCTTTTTGGAACTAATGTCAATGCTGTGCTTGGTGATGTGCTTAGTATAAACCTTGGGTCGGTGTATGAGTCGGTAGTGGCGCAGGAACTCCATGCCCATGGCTTCCAACTGCATTATTACGACAACAAGCAGCGTGGCGAGGTCGATTTCCTTATCGACGACTATGATAGCCTTACGGTGTTGCCTATAGAAGTTAAATCGGGCAAGGACTATAAGGTGCATAGCGCTCTCGACCGTTTTATAGCCACTCCCGACTATCACATCAGTCGTGCAGTCGTTTTAAGCAATGAACAGAAGGTGTATGAGGATAACGGCATAACATATATGCCCGTTTATTACGTGATGTTCTTCAAGAACCAGGCTGCTACTGACAGTGACTGCATAATCCCGGAAATTCCGACTGTGCCAGAATAGTTTGCTGCTGTTCATTCCTAACAAAGATAACGTATATAACATATATAACATATATCCTTCTTAAAACCGCTAACATATGAAGCATCCAGTAAAAAACTTCGTATCAAAGCATGATACGATCATTTCAAGCCATGATACGATCATTTCAAGCCATGATACGATCATTTCAAGACACGCAACATATATTTATATCACGATACTGACATTAGTGTCACGATTGTAAAGGGACCATAGTATCATATTACATAATACTTGGCATCAATCAAGAACGCACATAAAATCTACGTGTCATGTAGTGTATTTCTTTTCCCCCGTTCTTTATATCTATACGTAAGCATATCCGCGATACTAATGACCGATTTGGGATAATAGCAGTTCAAGTTTAGGAGTTGATAGTCAGTGCAAACGGTAGGAGGTTATGGCGTCCTCGCCATAGCCTGCGCAGTTAGTTGATGCATTCTTTTGCTCGTTTTTAGCAGCCCATATTCCCTTTTCGCCGCTAATAATTTCATTTTTCTTGCATTTTTCCAAAAAATATCGCTAAAAGTTAACGCTATTTAGATAATATTATTAACTTTGCCATTGTAGTACGTAAAAATGCGACATAATGTTGCTTTTTTGATGTGTACCATACTTAAGCAAATGGATTAACCGTAATATTTACTAAAATCATTAACTTATGAAAAAGGAAAGAGCAAAGCACATGGCCATACCTTTTGTATGTCTGTGTTTGGCCACGACGGCTCAAGCTAAAGAAAGCCATTGAGGAAAGCAAAGCATTGGACATCAGCCGCGCAAATGAATATACGGTTGCCACATGGCTGCGGACGTGGTTTGAATTATATGCCAAACCGCACATTCGCCCATCCACCATGAACTACTACCACAGGAACATCGAACAGCATGTTGCCCCGGCTATCGGAGACATTCCTCTGAACAAGCTTACCACCCGTGACCTGCAAAAACTCTACAATGACCTACAAAGCAACGGCAGGTTGAGAAAAGTTCAGAAAAAGAAAAAACCCGGACTGAGCAACTCCACTGTGCGAGGCATCCACATGATGCTGCACAATGCCTTGGACAGAGCGGTGAAAGAAAAACTCATCCTCAGCAATCCCACGGAGAACTGCATCATCCCTAAAATTGAAAAACAAGAGATGAAGATCCTTCATCCAGACCACATCAGCGCATACCTTGACGCCGCTGAGCAGCGCGGCGCGCTCCCCATGTTTTATCTGGAACTGGTCAGTGGATTGCGAAAAGGTGAACTGGTGGCGCTCCAATGGAGCGATCTTGACGAAGCCAACTGCACCATCTCCGTCAGTAAGCAGGCCAGCTGGGACACAGAGGGAAACCTCATTCTGAGCCAACCCAAAACCGGGAATTCCATCCGAGAGGTGTCCATTCCGCAGGATGCCGTGGAGCTATTGAAGCAGGAGCACGCCAAGCACCCGGACAATCCGTGGATGTTCCCGTCCAGCAGAACAGGAGAAATGTACCACCCAGACTCGGTGGTAAACCTTCATAAGAAAATCCTCAAGGACGCGGGACTGGAGCATATCCGCTTTCATGATCTCCGACATACCTTCGCAACGCTGGCACTGCAAAATGGCGTGGACGTCAAAACCGTCAGCAGTATGCTCGGCCACTATGACGCCGGATTCACACTCCGCACCTACACCCACGCCACTCGGCAGATGCAGCAAAAGGCTGCGGAGAAAATGGGCAGTTTCATGGCACAGATTCGATAAGTCCCACAGGCAAGCAGAGCACCGGAAAGGAAACGGTTTCCTCTCCGGTGCTCTTTGAATCTTTCTGCGCATTTCGTTGTGTGGGTCACGGTGTGGGTCGGGCCGGTGTTTCCAGACGGTAATTTTTGAAAAGCGTCGAAGAAAAATGCCTTCGGCGTGAGGTGTAACCGCAATTTGTGTGGGTCAAAACTTTTCTTAAAAGTTATGAAAACAGTGGAAATCATTCGATTTCCGCTGTTTTCTGGAGCTAATGATGTGACTCGAACACACGACCTGCTGATTACGAACGTTGGACGGAGCGTCAAAGCATTGATTTCCGGTGCTTTTTGTAGCTTTTGTGTCGAGGGTTCGGCAGTATATAATCCTGCTGCGTCCATCCAGTACATATGGTCATATTCCCGTTTGGGTCAACGTTTGGGTCTAGCTCTCCTGACTTACAAAATTGATTTTTCAAAGAAATCAATCAGCGTATCCATAACTCCATGCGATGCTTGAATGGTCGCAATCATAAATTCATCTGTATCAATGTCGGTCAAGTCAAGCGTATAGCCAAGGTGCTGGATCCATTGCTTGAAAAATATCCGTTGTGTCCTTCCGTTTCCCTCTCTAAAAGGGTGGAGCATGTTTACTGTGCTGTAGAGCAGGCAGCGGCACATACAGCTATCTCAGCCGCAGGGACAAAGGATGTTCCTTTCTTCGAGACATCTACCTTTCGTATTTCTCCGGCCCAATCATACAGGTCACAAAACAGATAGCGATGTATCTGCTTGTAGTGCTCAAAATCATAACCTCCGCTGACCGGATGCTGGTCGAGGAAGCTTGCTTTTGCCAATACTATCGACGCCTCTGCCTTTGCAAGCATTGATTCATCGCAGATATCAAGTCTGTTGATTAGGCAAGTTGTTCCGGGATAGCAGTCATCAGTTATGGACGTAATACTATATGCCATATCACTGCCTCTTCACGCTAGACTTCACATAGTCAAGATATTGATCCATTGTGATTTTCCCGGAAAGCAGCATACGGCACATCTCTTTGCAATCGTCCGAGACCTGAAACCCCTCCATGTGCAGAGATACTTCCGCCGTGCGAATAGATTGTTCGATAGACTGCCGCATTAGTGTGCCTCCATTTCATACCGCTTTTGATGTAAGTATACCACAAACCACGGGTAATGGCAAATCGCGCATGGGTGCTCAAAATTTGCGTCGGTATAAACAAAGAAGAAATGCTTTATGATTATACCTGCCCCAGTGCAAATAAGCCAAGAATGCTGAAAGCGCTAAATGTTCAATTACGGCTCAATCATCGTACCACTCATCCCATGCTTCGTCCTCATCCTCATACCAATCCCGATTTTCTTCCCAGAGGTCTTCAGGGCTATCATATTCATCCCGGATACTTCCGGAATAACCACTGCCGTCACCGTAATTGAATGTTCGCCCTTTATTCACTCTGGCAGGATATGCGCGATGAGGTGTTCAGTTTTTACTCAAAGTCAAAACCGGAGCGTGTGACACTGTCTCAGCAGAAGGAGTTCAAGCCAGTGCGCAATATGGTCATCCGTGAGGTCGTACAGATGATGGAGCAACAGGCTCCTGGAAGTGCTCCACCAACACCGGAACGCCGTTCCCTGCCACCCGAATCCGTCGCTGCTTGTATGGTTCGTATGCTGCATCACATGGGTAACATCTTCCGAGACAATGTCAGCACTTCCGGTTACCGGGGCTTGCAGCTTGACAGAAAGAGACGCAAAGAATTGCAGGAGTGGAAAATTGCACTCGGCCACCGTGAGGATGACCACGAGGATCCTGCAAACTATCCGAAGATGGAGTAACAAAAGGGAGACGGCGTCTCATCCGTCTCCTTGAGTTCAGCTCTGTTGCTCTGTATTCACAATTGCTTGGCAATAGTCCTTAAGCGCGGGAATATCGTCCGTGATTATTTCCCACGTCACCACAGGGTCAACAGAGCCATAGCTGTGTGCGACAATATTGCGAGTTGCTTTTATTTGCTGCCATGGGATCTGATTGTGCTCGTGCCGAAAGTCATCTGACAGTTTACCAGCAAGCTCTCCTACCTGAAGTATGCACAGCGCAACAGCATTGCGATATATTTTGTCGCTCATAAAAATGTCCTGGCTGCGCCCGAATCGTTCCATAGTCTCATCTATCTGCTCACAGTAGGACAACACATGAGTGATGATACTGAGGTCTTTATCAAGAGGCTTCATACAGCAACACCTCATCGTTTTTGATGGACGACAAAAAATCTTTGTCCAGACTTGTGGTCGTTATAAGGTCAACAGAACACCCAAGCGCTTTTTCAAGGTCGAGCAGCAGGTCGTCCTGATAGCAGCAGTTGCGAGCGTATGAGCCAAACAGGTACACACGTTCAGCTCCGTACTCTTTCGCAAGAGGACAAACTATATTTTTTATTTCCGGTATTGTGTACACAGCAGACATGGCTTGACCTCCCTCAAGATTATTTCAATATCAGTATACCCTCAACGAAAAGAAAATGCAACTCTATCATCTCTATACACCAAGAAGAAAGGAAAAACCATTTGAGCAAATCGAAATACACGAACTACAATGACCTGCCGCTG
>OQVZ01000890.1_pt1 | contig 11302 bp, 11 predicted proteins | sample 1691571 | NCBI WGS metagenome assembly OQVZ01 (sample SAMN03418261, study PRJEB22391) | human gut metagenome | biome: human-gut; feature: organic feature; material: feces | host: Homo sapiens | place: Tanzania | collected 2013-01
GTCATACGATAGATGTATTCCGTCTTGTCGATATAGAGGTTGTCCAACTTGCGGATTTCCTCAAATGTCTGAATTCCTATAGGATATAATTTTCTTGCCATAATCAAACGCTATCTAATGAAATCTTATTTCAGTTTGTCTTGCCTCAAAAAGTCAGGCTGTCCAGACTTTAAACAGATTAATTCACAATTATACTTTCTGCGAAAATCAACTTTCGCTCTTTCAACCACAGACCTTCCTGTGTTTGCAGGAATTTTATTTGCAACAATCCTAGCTTTCGTCCATTTCGCTCTGTTCTGAGCAAACAAGGGATAGGACAATGTTGCATCAAGCTGTTTCACGGCATGAGCCACATCAGAACCTTTCAGTTCAACAAATACACATACTTTTTCATCCGTGCAGGTTGTTGCTACAACAAGCTTATCACACTTGTCCTTATCTGCACCTTTTATAATGTTACCATCTACTTGATAAGCCACACAGTCCATCGGAGGAACGAAGTTCAGCAAATAAACCGTCGAACGCTCCTTCAGACTGATTTTCGGACATTTTCTAACTTCCTTTTCAGCCTGATAACCTGCCAAAAAACTATTATTCATTCCCATATATCATCTCATCAAGTTCAGAAGATAATTCAGATATTTCATCAGAAAGAGAATCAAGATAATCACCCATGATAAAATGGTATTCATCATCCACGATATTCTCCATTTTTCCTTCATCTGTCATGCAGTATGCCGAATACCATGAAATCGGGATTGCATATTCCAACATATTCTCCATTTTCTCATCCAGTTTCTTTACCTTAGCCCGCTTCATTTCCTCAGCCATAGCAGCCTTCATCAGCACATTCAGAGAAGTCAGCACATACGGACTATGGGTGGTCATAACTACATAGCTATTTGCCCCCGACCGCTCATAAGCCTTCTTGATATTCTTCACAATCTCCTTCACCATCGCAAACTGCGACTTCTGAAACAGATTTTCTTCCAGTTCCTCAATATACAGCTGGGCGAATTTATATCTATACATCTTAGTTCCCTTAATCACATCATCCGCACTGATTTCCTTATTCTCATCATCCAGCACAATCTTTGCCACCAAACTCGTTAAATCAGTAAGGCTCGACTTCGGAACCTTCCCCACCTGTCCGGTAACATAATCCACAAGCACAGCCAAAGGCAACGCCGACTGTATACCACTTGAAGCATAAACAGGCGCTATCGTTCTCCCCACCTTCTCCAGCACGATTCTGTCAGAATCCGTAACCTTATCATAATAATATTTCATATTATCATCAAATGGAATTCTCAGCGGATGCTTGATATCATATTCCTTCTTCGCCTCCTGATATTCCAGAAGATAATTAAAAATCGAATCATAGTCGGATGAGCGATAAACCTTATCAATGTTCTGAATAGCCGAAACCAGATTGCGTTCCGAAGGAATAAAACTCAGTTTTGCATTATAGCGCTCAGTTTTGAAATTCGCTTTCTTTCTGATTTTCACATTCGCCTTCACGCCATCCATCTCGATGGTAAGGCAATCACCATCATAAAAGATATAAGAATCAACAGCAAAGAAAGCATCATCGAAACGATGAAACTTCTTCAGCTCTTTCAGGAATCGGCCATAATGGGTATATTTCTTCAGCAGATTCTCGCCATCAAGCATGATTCGCTTTTCTATCCATCTACAGAAGCACAATATTTTCATAAAGGTACTCTTTCCCGAAGATTGTTTACCCACGATAAGCATTACGGCAGACAATGCGATGTCTCCCGTATCAACAATTGGGCCTATATTTTTAATTCTTATCTTAGACATATCTTTTTATAATGAATGTTCAAATGCAAAGTTACGCAATAAAACTCAGAAATGCACTTCTCGCCTTATCTTTTTATATATTTTTACACATTACACCCATATAACTTCCCCTCACGAAGCCACCACTCCATCCACTCCCCCCACAAACGCATAAATCCCGACCCAGAGATTCCACTGAATCTCCGAGCCGGGAATAGCATATATTTATATAGAGAATTAATTTTCCACTTCCGTCCCCCTGGTGTGCAGGATAACATCCAGGATAAGATGGAACACAATCCATACCACGATGTCGATGGCCAGGATATACGTGATGTTCACGTGGCCGATCATCAGGAAGTTGAGCAGGATGAACATCAGCGAGAGCACGCAGATAGCCACCATTACCTGTCTCACCCTCAGTCCGCATCTCAGCAGCTTATGGTGAATATGGCTCTTGTCAGGCAAGAACGGATTCTGCCTGTTTCTCAGTCTGTGGCCCACCACTCTCACCACGTCGAGCAGCGGCACCAGCATCGTGGTAAAGGCAAACACCATGTTGTAGTCAGACACCACATGTGGGTTCACATCCACCGTGCTCAGGTGAATCATCAGGAAACTGATGATGTAGCCCAGCGACAGCGAACCCGAATCGCCCATAAAGAGCTTCCTGCCCCTCATGGCATTTCCAAACACGTTGTAGAACCAGAAAGGGATGATCACACCCAGCGCCGCAATGCAGAGCAGGGCGAAGGAAAACAGATGGAGCCAGATGTGCAGCCCCGCCAGAGCTACCAGCGAGATGCCGCAGAGTCCGGAAGCCAGACCGTCGATGCCGTCAATCAGGTTGATGGCATTGGTTACGTACACCACGATGAGCACAGTGAAAGGCATGCCCACCCAGGGCGACAGCTGATAGATTCCGAAGAGTCCGTCGAGCGACTTGATCCACACGCCCGAAGCCACGAGCAGCGATGCCGCCACTATCTGCACCAGGAACTTCTTCTTGTACCCCACTCCAATCAGGTCGTCGGCAAGTCCCACCAGGAACAGCATCATGCTACCCACCAGCAGCGCCAAAAACTCATAAGGCACCTCCCCGTGCATCGACCCGCTGCTCAGTCCCATCAGATGATATATCAGCACCAGACCGCCCATGGTAATCAGCATCACTGGGAAGAACGAGAGTCCGCCCAGTCGCGGAACCGGCGCATGATGCACCTTTCTCTTATCCGGCATATCAAAGAGTTTCTTCTTATGAGAGATAAGGAGGATGTTAGGCAGCACAAGCATGGCTACAATAGTAGACACGAAGAATGCTGCCAGCAAAAAATAACACATAGTTAGCATAAATTTGCTAAATAAAAACAGTATAATTTATCCGAATATTATCAGATGTGATAAACTCCCTCCAGTGGGCAGATATTGAAGCAATCCATTACCACCTTACCCTTGAGTTTATCCCAGTTCTGCTTGATATGGTCGTGCTTCACCATGATTACCACCATATCAATATCCTTCAGGAAGTCTTCGAAATTATCAAACTGATTCTCAGCAATCTTATGATTCTCCAGGAAAGGATCATAACACTTCAATGGTCTAGCCAGATGTCTTTCCTGTGCCTCCAGGAGCTGCAAGGTAGGCGACTCACGATAGTCGTCCACATTCTCCTTATAGGTCAAGCCATAGAGACCTACACGACGGTTGTCTGTGATACCGTTCTCCTTCATGATCTCATAGATGCGGTTCAACACGAAGGTAGGCTGCGAATCATTGGTCTTCATAGACTCATCGATTACCTTAGCCAACTGAGGATAATCACCCACCAAGAACCAAGGATCCACCGAGATACAGTGACCACCCACGCCAGGACCAGGCTGCAGGATATTCACACGAGGATGCATGTTGCAGATCTTGATGATTTCATACACATCCATATTATCGTGACGGCAGATACGAGACAACTCGTTGGCAAAGGCGATGTTTACAGCTCTGAAGGTATTCTCCACCACCTTGGTCATTTCAGCCGAACGGATATCCGTAACCACGATTTCACCCTGGCAGAAACTCTTGTAGTATTCCTTCACCTTCTCGCCAATCTCCTTGGAGTCAGCACCGATGGTACGATTGTTATGAAGCAGTTCATATACCATATTACCAGGGATGATACGCTCAGGCGCATGCACCAGATTGATATCTTCACCGATAACGAAACCATTCTCCTCTACCACAGGACGAACGAACTTGTCGATAGTACCCGGGCTTACGGTAGATTCGATGACAACCGTAGCACCCTTAGGGCATACCTTCATCACATCCTTGATGGCTGCAACAACATAGCATGCATCAACTTTCTTAGAAAACTTGTCGTATGGGGTAGGCACAGATACGATATACATATCCGTCTTCTGATACTCTGTGGTAAACTTGATACCAGCCTTCAGAGCATTCTGGAAAAGTTCATCCAGTCCATCCTCCTTGAAAGTCGTATGACCAGCATTCAAAGTATCCACCAACTCCTTGTTATAGTCAGTACCAATCACCTCTACACCGTGTGCAGCCATCATCAAGGCTGTAGGCAAACCGATGTAGCCTAAACCTATTACATTAATCATATCATTTAATCTTAATTTGTTTTACTTTTATTTATTCAGCGAGTATCTTCACGATTCTCTCGCAAGCCTTACCGTCTCCGTAAGGATTCACAGCCTTCGACATCTTTTCGTAGGCATTTTCATCTTCTAGCAGGGTGCTTACCTCATCCATAATCTTCTGGTAGTCTGTACCTACCAGGTGAACCGTTCCGCTAGCCAAAGCCTCCGGTCTTTCCGTAGTATCACGCATCACGAGCACAGGCTTGCCCAATCCTGGAGCCTCCTCCTGAATACCGCCAGAGTCAGTGAGTACGATGGTAGCCTTCTCCATCAGATAAACAAACTCCAGATATTGCAATGGCTCGATGAAGAACATATTGTCCAGGTTGCTCAAGTCCTCACCGAAAACCTCATGGATAGGCTTTCTTACATTCGGATTCAGATGCATTGGGTAAACGAAATCCACTTCCGGATACTTGTTCTTCAGATCCTTGATGGCAGTCACCATGTGGATGAAGCCTTCACCGAAGTTCTCACGGCGATGACCGGTAATCAACACCAGCTTTCTGCCGTCAGCCAGACGGTTAACATCATAACCAGCCTTCTTGAGGATACCCTCCTGCTCCTTCGCCAAAGACTCATCGTTCTTCAACTTATCCACCACCATGTGCAGGGCATCAATCACGGTATTACCAGTTACGTAGATCTTTCCCTGCGCTTTTTCTTCCTTGAGATTGCTTTCAGAAAGAGGAGTTGGCGAAAAATTGTAGTTGGCAATACGGCCAGTAATCTGTCGGTTCATCTCTTCAGGCCATGGCGAGTAGATGTTGTGGGTACGCAGACCCGCCTCCACATGTCCTACAGGAATCTGCTGATAGAATGCAGCCAGGGCGGCAGCTGTAGATGTAGTAGTATCACCATGTACCAGTACCACATCAGGCTTGCACTCCTTGAACACATCTCTCATACCTGTCAATACCCTGGCGGTAACATCATACAAGTCCTGTCCCAGCTTCATGATATTGAGGTCGAAGTCAGGCTTCACTTCAAAGATGTTCAACACCTGGTCGAGCATTTCCCTATGCTGACCTGTTACGCAAACGATGGTTTCAAACTCATCGTCATGCTTCTGAAACTCCTTCACCAGTGGGCACATCTTGATGGCCTCAGGTCGGGTTCCGAAGACAAGCATTACTTTCTTCATATATCTTTATATCTTTTTCGTTATCAACCAATAAGCATACTTCACAAGATGAATCTGTCGTTTGATTCTCTTAGGTTCCTTGATGAGTCGATAGGCAAACTCCAGGTTATGATCCACCCACCATTTCGGTGCTCTCTGCACATGCCCTGTATAAACATCGAAGCTGCCGCCCAACCCCTGGAAGATAGCAGGATGGCACTTCTGAATTCTTTCCATCAGCAGTTCCTGTTTAGGCGATCCCATTGCCACGAATACCACATCCGGTTTCTTTCTGGCAATATCTTCTATCAGCTTCTCTTCAGCATTCTCCTCCTTCAGATAACCGTTGCGATAGCCCACTATGTTGATACCGGGATACTCTTTTTTCAGTTTCTCTACAGTTTCCTCTATCACAGCCTGCTTGCCGCCTACCAGATAGAAGGTCTTTTCCTGATAGAATCGCTTTACTATCTTAAGCCAAAGTTCGCATCCCGGAATCTTACAGGCATCCTTCACGCCATTCTGCTTCAAAGCCATCATCGCTCCGGCACCATCACAATAGCCCAGGTTACGGCTGATGATACTTCTGGTTTGCGTGGTGGCATGCAGAATCTTTTCGGCATTGATAGCCACAAGAATTCCCTTGTGCTCATCCACATAATTCAATAGTTGCTCTTCCGAAGTAAATGGATATACATTTACCCCGTTCAATGAAATTGTCTTCATCTTGTTATTTTGAATATATCGTTTTTCGTTATTTCTCCTCATTATTCACAACACCATCATTAAGAAAAGAATGCATGTTCTATAATATGCCTATAATGATTGAACATGCGAGTATCTTCAAAATGTCTCAAATACTGATTTCTGGAGTTCCTAGAAAGCTTGATATATTGTTCGCTACTAGGAAGTGGCAAAGTATTCAGTATTTTCAATAGACTTTCAAAATCTGAACAAACGAAACCATTGAAACCATCTTTATTCACATCAAGCACAGGTTTTATATCATTCGTAATTAAAGGCTTACCAAACATACAGCCCTGAACTAAAGACAAGCCTAATCCTTCATTTTTAGAAAAGAGCATTACGTAATCATAATTTGGCAATTCCTGAATCATATCAATAAAGCCAAGATACTCAAAATGTTTATCATCTTTGATTACTTGCAAAAGTTCTTCTGCTTGTTCACCTTTTCCTGCAAAACTGATTTTAATATGATCTTTAAGCTTACATTTTAAAAAATTAGCTAATTCTACTTGTTGCTTCACAGAACAAATACGTCCTGCCAACAACACTTTAACTACCCCATCTTCCCTGCTCTGCTCAGATTTCTGATAAAAATCTTTAATCCCATTAAATACGACATGTACATTTTGGGGCTGTTGCCAAAAATAATTCACCAAATTTTCTTTAACCCCATTAGAAACTGCAATAATATTTTTAGGAAGCCAGGAAAGATACTTTAAATTTGAAAACGTATTATGAGCTACATGTATAATATTAAATGTTTTCCAGAAAGCAATTATTCGGAAAATCTCCAAAAACGTAGTATTCTTTCTGTGGTGAGATAAAAAAACCGTATTGCAAGATGCATATTTAATCACGTTACGCATAGAGAACTGCTCAAAAACAGCCTTATCCTTATAAACTGCATCAATTTTACTCAAAGGCGTATCAGTCAATACTATTGGTTTATCTGTTTCATTCAAAGCATGAGCCAATTGCAAGGTAACATCTTGCGCTCCTCCCTGATTAGCAAAATTTGAATAAATAGATATTACACAATATTGGTTATTCATAATTATATTGTTTTACTACATTAAAAGCATACAAAAACCAAGCTTGAAATTCTATATAAGGTATTCTATTCATACCATAAATAAATCTTTCCGGATACATATATCCTTTCTTCTTATTAAAAAAACGGTCGTACGAATAACTCAATAGCTTTGAAACCAAATCAGGACGTGGATAAAATTTAGAAAAGAAGACCAATGCTTCGGCAATATCTCTTCCATCCGTTTTTACAAACAACCAAGTATTATGTGGCATATATCTTTTATCATATCGCTTTGGTATGAGATATTCTCCTTTATTTTCAAATAAAGAAAGATAGAAATTAACACCCTTAGATATCACATTTTTTATATCAAAATCAAGTTGATCTTGGACTTTGCACAAAGCTTGAAGAATATAAGCCTGATGGAAACAATCAATAGTAGCTCTTTCTGGTTTAGCTGCATAAAACCAGCTACCCTCCTCGTTCTGCCTATTACATATATATATAATACCACGCATGCCCAATTGGGTATATTCATTAATCTTATATTTCATTCCAAGCTCTATCAAAAAAGAACTTATAATAGCACTAGCATTAAAAACTTCCCTTTTTATATGATGACCATATCGAAAATAGATGCCATTTTCGCCATAATCAATATATCCCAATTCATTTATCAGATATTTTGCTATAGAAATTAATATTTCCTTTCGTTCTTGTTCGGCAACAATGCCCGATTCATCTTCAAGCAAGAACTGTCCAAACCAAACGGTATTCAACGGGGTTGGATCATCCTCAGAATCTTCATACAAGCTTATGGCAATCTTAATACCTTGCTTCAATGCAAAATTATCAACTTTGGGGGACTGAAGAGAAAGTACCCTATCATATATCTTTTCTAAGACATTAATATCCTTCTCAATAGAATAAGCCTTTAATAAAGCGACATTTGCCTGAGGAGTTATGGGAAACAATTGTCCTTCCTTCAACTTCATTTTACGAACATTGATAGGACACAATCTAAAGAATGTCCTTATCAAAACATTTATTTTCTGATTATCAACATAAAGACAAGTTGGTACATCATTACATTCTATATAATTATAGTCATGTTTAACTAACCAACTCTTTATACCAGAAATCATTTCGTCCAAATAGACTTTATTCATGAATATTTTCTTTTGGTATTTCGTTAACAATTAATCTAAACTTGCCACGCTTAGTTAATCTAAGTTCCTCTAGTTTGGCAAGCTTCACTTCTATATCCATATTGTTCTCGCCTACTCGTTTGATTGTCTCATTTTCAATAAAGTTTTTATCAGCATCACAAAAATCAATATTTGGAACAACTAAGATAGTAACCTTACCAATAGTACTCTGTAATAATTGAGCACATTTAACATGTTGAACTTCTTTAAAAACAAAACCTAATCTAGATATTCGTGAACCATCCTTACAAATCAAGAAGTCATCAACTCGCCCTAACACTCTAAAAATCACCCCCCCACAACGTTGGAAAGGTGTATCAAAAACTTGAATTTTCCTCGTTTAGTATATACTAAATCCGACTCCTTCACCAGATTGATTTTAAAGTCAATATTGCCCTTACCAATACGTTTTAAGACATTATTTTCAACTGTCATTTCATCCTGCTTAGAAAAACCTTCGGCAGGAACAATATTCACATTTAAAAATCCATTATTCTCTTGTATAAGCTGACCATATTTTATATGATTTACCCCCTTAAAGATGAAATCCAAACGCTGAATACGGGCACCATCCTTACAAATTAAGAAGTCCTCTTTACGTCCTTCTACACTTTTCACTATTATCTGGGGACTATCAGTATTTAATTCTGCTATTTCTATCACATCATTTGAACGATATCGGATTAAAGGAAAAGCCTCATTGGTCAATGAAGTACAAATTTCGCCATCTTCCAAATATTCATTAATGCTATAACCCGGCATTTCATAATAACCCTGATGATTATGAGACTCTTGTAGATATATGGTCTGTTCTGTCATACCATAATTATCATATATTTCTGTCCCAAGCTGCTTTTCTATCAACGTTCTTTGATAATCAAGCAAAGTTTCGCTAGAAGTAAAAGCTACCGGAATATCAAGTTTCAAACCGGCTTCACTCATACACATTGCTAAAGTATAGAGAGAACTAGGGTACCCCTCAATGGCAACTGGCTTATGCCTTATAATTAAATCATAATAATTCTTGATCGTATCCTTATTAATGCAATAACTGGATAGATAAAGCGTATTACTAACATGCACCTTCATGTACATGGTATTTCTATCTAAATTACCACGCAAAGAAACTAATGCTTGCCCATACTTAAAACCATTTCTCAGACGAGCAGAATAAGTATATGCCTGATTCCACCAAATAGAACTCCAACTACTATAAACAGTCAGCGGAGTACCAGTAGTTCCACTGGTATGTCCCGCCATCACCTGCCATTTTGGCACAGTAAGCATTTCGGAGGCATACTTCTTTACCATATCCTTAGTAATTACAGGCAACTTCTTTATATCTTCCAAACACTTAATATCTTCCTTTTTGATACCAGCTTCCGTATAAAGGCGATGATAAAAAGGAGACTTGTCGTAAGCACGGCGGAAGATATACAAGAATCGTTCTTCATTGCGATTCTTTAGCTCCTCATTACTCATCTCATACATAGCATCAACACGCTTAATATATGGGCGAATAACAGGATAGCAACGCAAAAGATATTTTGCCGTTTCTTTTATATATTTCTTAAGCATTTTTTTCTAATATTGAAATATAAAATGACATTAGTTTTTGCTCTATTTCAGAGATATAATATAAATTACTCTTAGCTATAGAGTTTTCTGAGAACTTTAATCGTAAATCCGAATTCTCTATAAGTAATTTCATTTTTTCACATAAAGCTTCACTATCATCTGGAGTTACTAAAAAGCCATTATTATCTACAACCTCAGGTATTCCTCCAACATTAGTTGAAATAATAGATGCTCCATAACTCATAGCTTCTAATATAGAAATTCCAAAAGACTCAACATAAGAAGGTTGTATATAAATATCAGTTTTGCTTAATAAGTCTGCTTTATCATTACCTTTTACAAAACCTAGATATTGCACAAAATCACTTATACCATAGGTGGCTATTTGGTGGGTTAATCTTTGCGCCTGCCCTAAACCTCCTATATAAAACTGAATTTTTCCTCTAAAGTAGTTTTGATTTTTCCCCATTATATCTATGACATCAAAAATTCCTTTATTATCGTCAATGGTGCCAAGAAAAGACAAAACTACATCGTTAGTCGTTTGACTTTTTTTTATAACATTTGGTTTCTCTATAAAATTAGGAATTACGATTGTCCTATCGTGAATTCCATATTGTTTTACCAAGTTCTCTATATATTTAGAAACACATACAACATAATCAACATTCTTATAGATGTTTTGTAATTGCCGATTATGCTTTTTACATATTACTTCAAACGCTCCACCATGAATGTGCACAATAGTCTTCTTACCCAACAAATGAGCTATATAAACATACCATTTTTCTCTACTTAAGAAAGTAAAAGTGGAAGTATGAATATGAACGATCTTTATTTTAGTATTAAAAATACTATAACAAATCAGAAGAAATATTGATTGTATAAAACAAAAGAACTTTATTACCTTATTCCCTTTTCTAGTACTCTTGATAAAATTATATTTCTCAAAGAATTTAGAATAGCCATTTAATAGGACAGATATTCCTCCATTACAAGGTCTGTAATCTGTACCTATAGTCAACACATGACCTGATATTTTTTTATCTATCATTTATTAAACTTATTATTTTATTTGATACCTGATGAAGAATCAAAGCTGCAGGAATACTCAATATTACAGAAAGACATCTATAACTACCAGCAAACAACC
>OQVZ01000893.1_pt1 | contig 11286 bp, 15 predicted proteins | sample 1691571 | NCBI WGS metagenome assembly OQVZ01 (sample SAMN03418261, study PRJEB22391) | human gut metagenome | biome: human-gut; feature: organic feature; material: feces | host: Homo sapiens | place: Tanzania | collected 2013-01
GGCGTTGGACGGGTCGGCGCGGTTCACCAGCTGGTTTTTGCTGGCGGCGGAAAAGCTGGCGGTGGTACTGGGTACCGAGGGCGACGGGCTGGCGGACGGCACCATCGCCCAATGCGACCACACGGTGATGATCCCCATGACCCACGGAGTAGACAGCCTGAACGTGGCCGCAGCCGCAGCCGTGGCCTTCTACCAGCTGGGGCTGATGTGCCAATGAACGAAAAAGAAGCGCCTGCGGGCGCTCCACCCGATCAGCAGGCGCCGGGCAGGGAAAACTTCTTGCATTACAGGCGGTTTTACGGTATACTATTAAGGCAACACCGCACAATGAAAGCTGCGGCGCTTTGCGGTATTTCCTTAAAAAACACACAGGAGGGCTCCGCCTATGTTCTGGGATTTCTTATTTTATGGTATTATCGCCGTGGGTGCGATCCTGTTCGTCGCGCTGACGGCCTACCGTATCGACTGGGCGCGCCATCCCGAAAAGTACAAGGATATCGCCGGGGACGAGGATCCCCAGAAGGCCGAGTACCGCAAGAAAAAAGAGGCGGACAAAAAGGCCGCCGCCCAGAAGGCCAAGGAGAAGGAAAAGCAGCTCAAGCGGCAGAAGCGCGTGGATAAGCTGAACCACTACCGCGCCATCAACGGCAAGGGGCCTGTGGGCATGGACGGCAAGCCCATTGACAAGAAGAAAAAGTAAGGGATATACCACGCCCCCGGCACAAGCGAGTGCCGGGGGCGCTTTTTCATTTTCGCTTCCGAAAAACAAACGGCAGGCCGCCGATGAGTACCGCCGCGATCAGGGAGACCGCCGCCTTAAAGGGCCAGAGGATTTTCAGTGTTTCCACAAAGACCACGGCCGGCTCCGCCTCCAATTTGATGCGGAATCCGGGAATAGCAAAGCTCATGATCATGTATACCGCGATAAAGGTAACGATGGCTAAAATAAGGGAACACATTTTACGCTTCATAGCAAGCCCTCCTCGTACATGACATACCGATGCTTCTGCCTCTCATTATAGCAAAAGTATACCAAACAGCAAAAAAATGTCAATTACAAAAGGGTTACGCGGCAGTAACAGTTGATTTCATAGAATGACGTATGATAGGCCAAACTACGGCAAAGGAGTGATGGTATGATCCCCTGTACCGATACCTGCTTTTGGCAGCAGGGCGGCGAGTGTACGCTGGACACCTGCGACAACGCCGTGGGGCAGCCCAGTGCGGCGCATCCCTGCGCTCACTATCTGCCTATTTCCCCTGCGCCAGCAGCCGCAGCGCCCCGGAGATATTCGCCACCGGAAGCAGCTCCAGACCGGCGGGGGATTTCAGATCCTTGATCTTATGGGCAGGCACCATGCACTGTGTAAAGCCCAAACGCTTTACCTCAGAGAGCCGCTGCTCCATGTGGGTGATGCTGCGTATCTCGCCGGAAAGTCCTACCTCCCCTACCGCCGCCATGGTGCCGGGCACCGGCTTGTCCAGATAGCTGGACGCAATGGCCACCACCGCCGCCAGATCCGCCGCCGGCTCGTCCAGCGTCAGTCCGCCGATGATATTCAGATAGGCGTCGCACTGGCTGACCTTCAGGCTGCCGCGCTTTTCCAGCACCGCCAGCAGCATGGAGGCGCGGTTGTAGTCGAAGCCGTTGCTGCTGCGCATGGGACGCGCCCCGGCGCAGGGCGCCAGCAGCGCCTGCACCTCCGCCAGCACAGGCCGTGCGCCCTCCATCACGCAGGTGACGCAGGTGCCGGAGGCATCCGCCGGACGGCCGGACAGCAGCATTTCCGAGGGATTTTCCACCTCCCGCAGCCCGGCGTCCAGCATTTCGAACACGCCGATCTCATTGGTGGCACCAAAGCGGTTTTTCGCCGCCCGCAGGATGCGGTACGTCATGTGCCGGTCGCCCTCGAAATACAGCACGCAGTCCACCATGTGCTCCAGCACCTTGGGGCCGGCAATGGAGCCCTCCTTGTTCACGTGGCCGATGACAAACACCGTGACCCCCTGCCCCTTCGCCAGCTGCATCAGCGCCATGGTGCAGTCCTTCACCTGTCCCACGCCGCCGGCGGGGGAATCCAGCTCCTCGTTGTACAGCGTCTGGATAGAGTCCACGATAAGAATGTCCGGCTGCTCCTCGGCCACGCACTCCAGTACGTCCCCCAGCTGGGTTTCCGACAACACGAACAGGTTTTCGCTGTCCACATGCAGCCGCTCCGCACGCAGCTTCAGCTGCCGGGTGGATTCTTCGCCGGATACATACAGCACCTTGGCGAACTGCCCCAGCTGCTGGCAGATCTGCAGCATCAGGGTGGACTTGCCGATGCCCGGCGCGCCGCCTACCAGCACCAGTGAGCCCTTCACGGCGCCGCCGCCCAGCACCCGGTCAAGCTCCCCCATACCGGTGGAGAAGCGTATCTCCTCATCCGTCTGCATCTCTGTAATGCGAGACACCTTTACAGGCGTTTTGGGACGGGATATCTTCCCACTCTTGGCGGGGCGCTCTGCCGCCTGCTCCACCATGGAGTTCCACGCGCCGCACACGGTGCAGCGCCCCGACCATTTGGGGCTTTCGCTGCCGCACTCGGTGCAGAAAAACACGGTTTTGGCCTTCATATTTCATCCCTCATTCGTACAGTATTGGCAAAAACCCGCTGCGATGGCAGCGGCTATGTGCAGTTGATAGTCCGGCTGCTGAAGCAGCACCGTCTCCTCCGGATTGGACAGAAAGCCGCACTCCACCAGCACGGCGGAGCAGTCTGCGTGCTTCATAAGATAGATACTGTCGTCCATGCGCCTGGCGTCCTTCTCCCGTTCGTTGACAGCGTCGTTCAGCGCCTGCTGGATCGACAGTGCCGCGATCTCAGCTGTTCCCTTCCCGTTGTGGAACGACTGTGCGCCGCGAAGCACAGGGCAGGTAGTCATTCTGGACGCAGGACACGGCGGCGCGGACGGCGGCGCCGTATCCGACAGCGGCGTGCCAGAGAGCGGCGTCAATCTGGCCATTACGCAGCGGCTGGGCGGTGTCCTGTCTTTTTGCGGCCACACGGTGGCGCTGACGCGGGAGGGGGAGGACGCCCTGTGCGACGGCACCGGTACCCTGCGGCAGCAGAAGGTCAGCGATACGAAAAAGCGGGTAGAGGCCGGTCACGGCAGCCAGCAGGTGTTTTTTCCGTATCAGCAGCACCATAGCCATCCCTCCGTTCGGGAAAGTCTATGTGCCGCACTTCCATTGTAGCACAACCCGGCCAAAATGAAAACGGTTTTCTTTCCCAGCAAAGGGAGAGGGCGCTGCCCTCTCCCCTTCTTTCGTTCATTTGTCGAAGGATGGATTCATGAAATAGACGTTTTTCTCGTTCAGGCGATCCTTGGCCAACCGAAGCCCTTCGCCAAAGCGTACAGGATGGCTAAGCCCGGACTCATATACGCCATTCGATCCGGACGTGATCGCCGGTAACGCGGATGACCCGGATCAGATGCTCCACCACCTGCCGCTTGTCGTCAAAGTCCAGCATCCCCCACAGGGCGGAAGGGTCGCCGATTTCCGTGCCGCCCTCCTCCCTGCGCTGATGCCGGGAAATGCGCTCTGTAAGCTCCCGCTTTTTCCCGTCCAGCTCCTCGATTCGCTGCTTGATGTAGCGGAGCAGAACGCCGTCCGCCTCTGGCAGCCGTTCCAGCAGCGCGGCTATCTCCCGCTCCACCTGCGCAAGCTGCACATTCTGCTCCGGCAAATCGCTGTCAATTGATTTTACTTTACACTTGACGAGAGTGCCAAGCTGCGTCAGCTTTTGCCGTATCTCATCGCCGATGATTCCCTCGATCTCGTCGGTGTAGATCGTTCCCCCGCCCTTGCAGTCTCCGGAGTTCATTTTGCCGGAGCACTGGAGATAGCGGGAGCCGGAAGCCGGATAGTGCTTATCCACCAGCGCGTACCCGCAGACGCCGCACTTGATCTTCCCTGCCAGCCAGGTGTTCTTCGCCTTCTGGCGCGGCCTGACCTGCTGCCCCTCCGCGCACTTGGCGCGGCATTTTAACCACAAATCAGCGGGAATGATCCCCTCGTGGGGCGCCAGCACCAGATAGTCCCCCTCTGGCGGCGCATGTGCGAATTTCCTCCCCTTGTAGTGGTAGCATCCGTTGGTGCCGATGAAGTCACCGGGATCGTTGACAATGACCGTGCCCCGGTCACGGTAGAACCTGTAAACAGCCAGATCGGCGCGGACGTAGGCGGGATTGCGCAGGATCTCCGCAAGGCGCGTGCGCACCCATGGCTTCCCGTTTTTCAGCATCCCGTTGGCCTGCAAACAGCGGGCGATATCGCCGCAGGAGCACTCCGGCTTTGCGTACAGCTCATAGATCAGCCGTACCTGCTTTGCCTCCTCTTCGTTGACAGCGTACATAGAGGTTCTGACGCCGTCGACGGTCGTGGGGCTCAGACGGAAGCCGTATGGCACCCGGCCGCCCATATAGAGACTTTTCTGGCTGCGGGAGTAGTAGGCGTCCGCCACGCGCTTCTGGATCGTCTCCCGCTCCAGCTGGGCGAATACGATGCAGATATTCAGCATAGCGCGCCCCATGGGGGATGAGGTGTCGAACTTCTCCGTGGTAGATACGAATTCCACCCGGTTGGCCTCAAACCGCTCCATCATCCGGGAAAAATCGAGAATGGAGCGGCTGATGCGATCCAGCTTGTACACAACGACCCTGCGGATGGTTCCGTTTTCCATGTCGCGCATCATCTCGCCAAAGGCCGGGCGATCGGTATTCTTGCCGCTGTAGCCCCTGTCGGCGTATACCTTGTACGGCTCCCCCTTCAGCTCATAGCGGCAGAACTCGATCTGGCTCTCGATAGAAATGCTGTCCGCCCTGTCCACGGACTGCCTTGCATAGATGGCATTCATTTCCGCCCCTCCGCATACCTGACGAATACCTCAAACAGCCTGTCTTTGATGCCGCGCCGCCGCGCTGCCCTCTCCTCGTCGGGCAGCTGCGGTACGAGATTCTCCACCTGTATTCCGCCCTTCCTGCCGGGCACCGTACGTGTATTGCTGTCGTATGTAAAGCTTATCTCCTTCACAGCATCACCTCCGGTGACGCTGCCATTATATGCCCCAAAAGCCCGCTCTCAGAAGTAAAAACCTAACCATTGTGGAATGGTCGCCGCAAAGGATCCTTCGTACAATATGCTATAATTACCACGTCATAGAAAGGCTGGTGTGATATGAAGGGACAAACAGAGAAGCTGACAGATGCCCAGCTGTCTAAAAAACTGGGAAGCTGCCAGAAAGCGGAGAGCCTCGGCATGCTGCTGGGGATACTCTGCGTTGTGTCCGGCTGCATCCTGATGTTTGTGAAGCGCGATATTATCCTGATCTGCGTTCTTGTATTTGTTGGTGTGGCGCTGTTCCTGCTGGTGGCGAAGCCCGCCCAGACGAAGAAAAAAGCGCTGCTGCAGCAGCAGCTGGGCGGCTATTTCCGCGCGGAGCTGACCCGGATGTTTGGCGTGGAACCGGTAGCGCCGGCGCTGCCCATCGACTGGGCGTACCTGAAGGCGGCGAAGCTGTCGGCGGTCGACTTTACAGAGTGTACCGTGACGGACTTTCACGAGGGCGAATGCGCCGGACTGCGGTTCTCCGCGGCCAACGTGGAGCTGCGCCGCACCGTGGAGGAAAAGTCCGGCCCCGACAACGACAACCGGATGACCCGAACCGAGACGCTGTTCCGCGGCATCGTGGTTCGCTGCAAGGACATCTGTGACCCGGCGCTGGACATCGCCCTGAACGATATGTTCCGGGAGCGGAAGAAGGACGACATCACCGACCCTGCCGCCTTCCGGAAGTACTTCACCGCTCACACGGCGGATGGCCGGGAGGCGGACGATCAGGTCACGCCGCAGCTTCGTGACCTGGTACAGAAGCTGGAGGCATCTTCCGCCAGCGCCAAGCTGTGCAGTCTTGTCCTTCGTGGCGGCGATCTGACGCTGGCTCTTAACACAAGATATGTTTTCGCGGACGTCCCCGAGGAGCTGGATCTGCGGGATATCGACGGTATACGCAAATGGTACACAGCCTCGCTGACAGGCATGGAGCGCCTTCTGACGCTTCTGCGGGAGAGTCCCGCACTGTCCGGCGCAGGAGCGAAGGAGTGAATTATGGCTAATAAAACGAATATGACAGACGAACAGCTGGCGCAGGAGCTGCGGAAAAACAAGGGCGGCAAATTGGGCGGTAAGCTCCTCTCTCTTTTAGGCGTGGTCGTCGCTATAATGGGTATCGTGCTGGGCGGCAGCATCGTATTGATCGTCATTGGCGGCGTGCTTCTCGCTCTGGGACAGATGGTGCAGGGAAAGCGCAAAGAGGCCGCTGACCGGCAGGTATTCGATACCCTCGCGCCGGAGGTAGTGAACTCTGTTTTTGAAAACGCTGACCTCTCCCCTGCCGAGCATACCCTGCATGTTGAGGATTCTCACATTCCTCTGCCGGCCCACTCCTGCCACACGGGCAGCGGATATATCCGCGGGCTTTATGAGGGTCTGCCCACGGAAATGTGTACCGTCGTCCTGACGGACGTGGACGAGGTACAGCGGGAGGAAACGGGTCTGTGGGAAAAGAACGAGCGCGTAGTCTATACCGGTCAGTGGATGCTCTGCCGGTTGGGTACGCAGCTTCCGACCGGTCTGACGCTCTGGCCGCGCGGGAAGCTGGATAAGCTTTTCAACTCCCGCACCATCAAAACGGAGTATGAGGACTTCAACAAGCGCTTCAATCTCAGCTGCGATGACGAGCAGTGGGCACTGCGATTTCTGAACCAGAGCCGCATGGAGCGGATCCTCCGCTTGGCGGACAGTGCCTTCAGCGAGTTCGCCGTTACGCTCTGCGGCGATGGGCGGCTGTATATCGCCGCCCACAGCGGACACAGCTTTTTCGATGCCGGCAAGGGTCGTGAGACACCGGACGCTCTGCGGCAGCGCTTTACCCGTGAGCTGAAGTGGTTCACGGACGTGATCGACACCTTCCGTCCGGTGTAAAGGAGGTAGAGATATGCCCCTCTGGTTAGCCGTCGTACTGCTGATAGCCGCGCTGACAGGGATCGCGCTGGCCTGTAAATACCTGCAAAAGAGCAGACCGGCGCGCGTGCTCTGCATCATCGGCTGCGTGCTGCTGGCGCTGGCCTGCGCCGTCTACATCGGTCTGACCGTGTTCTTTGTTGACGCGGTCAGTCATCAGGAACCCATATTGTAACAGCGACAGCGAGGGAGGGCATGCGCACCCTCCCTCTTGTACGCTTTGCTTCGCCAAAGCGCTGGAAATGGACGATCTCGCGGGCGCGCAGGAACTTGATGGCGTCGTTCACATCCGGGTCATCGCTGAGCCGGAGGATGTTGTCGTATGTGAGCCGCGCCTTCTGCTCGGCGGCCAGATCCTCCGTCAGATCGGCGATCATGTCGCCGGTGACGGCGATGGAGCCGGCCGACCACGGGAAGCCGGATGCCGCGGTGGGGTAGACGCCCGTTGTGTGATCCACAAAATAGGCGTCGAAGCCCGCCGTCCTGATGTCCTCATCAGACAGATTTCTGGTCAGCTGGTGCACGATGGTGCCCACCATCTCCAGATGCCCCAGCTCCTCTGTGCCGATATCGGTCAGCAGGCCTTTCAGCTCGGCGTAGGGCATGGAATACCGCTGGCTGAGATAGCGCAGTGATGCGCCCAATTCCCCGTCCGGCCCGCCGTACTGCGAAATAATGACCGCGGCCAGCTTGGGGTTGGGATTCTTGATCTTCACGGGATATTGCAGCTTTTTCTCATAGACAAACATGACTCAGTTCCCCTTTCCGTCCCACGGCCACGGATCGCTGAGCCATTTGTAGCTGCCCGGCGTGATATCCGTCTGCATCAGCGGTCCGCACTGCTCCTGATACTTTTTCCGGCCTTCCTGCCCCAGCCGGATGTACGACCAGTACAGCTCCAGCGCCTGCTGGTCGTCGGAATGGGTGGTCAGATACAGCCCCAGCTCGTCAATGGCGAAGTCCAGTGCCATCAGCTCCAGCAGCGCGCCGTCCACCTGCGGAAAGCGGGAGCGCAGCTCCTTGTGAAACGGCAGATCCAGGCCGGGGAACAGGGTGCCCTGCCGCAGAGCCTCCTGGTCGTCGTAGCGGACGGGATCCTTGCCCTGCACCGCCACATAGGGGAATGCCAGCGCTCCGCAGGACGGGAGCTGCCCGGTACCGTCACTGCAGGCCGGCTGCGTTTCGGCGCGTGCCGCCTGCATCGTTCTCTCTGTATACAAGAGAAGTTCCTCCTTTTTCGTCGGTAGTCGAACCGCTTTGCGGCTCGATACATCCTATGTCTGCGCTGCCGGCTCGGTTCCTGATAGACAAAAGCAGAGAGGGCGTCTGCCCTCTCTGCTTTACACGTTTATGCGATGTTATCCGCGCTTTCCGCGCCTGCGCAGCCACAGAGCCGCCGTGCCCGCGCCGCTCGCGGCGCACATGGCGCAGTAGGCCAGCGCGCCCATATCCCCGGTCTTGGGCGACCCCACCGGCTCCTCTGTCGCAGACGAGGAATAGTGATAGATGGTCACGCTGCACACGCCGGAGAAACCGGAGGCCGCGGGGATATCCACATCCGTCAGGCCGTCTACCGTGCCTACGGAGCGGGAAGCCGTCACGGTCGCTATGCCGCTCCTCCCCGCCTTCAGGGTGATCGTCCCCAGCAGGAACCGGCCGCTTCCATCGAACACCGCGCTCTCCTCGCCATAGTAGGACAGCGTAACGGCGGTGCCGTCCGCGGTGATCTTGCTGTTGGCCGCCGTACCGGCGCTCGTTGCTTCTACGGAGGCGTTATCGCAGTCGATATGCGTCTCCGCCGCCGGGAGTATGCCCGCGCCGGGAGTGCCCGTCAGAAAAACATCTACGGTGAACGTGTTATATCGCTCGACCAGTGTCTGGGATGCGGACAGCAGCAGCGCCGGCTGCGTTTCCGCGTCGGCCTGTGCCGTGACCGGCAGCAGGCACACCAGCGCCGCCGCCAGCAGCGCCGTGAAAATACCCTTCAGCTTCATTTTGTTGCCCCTTTCCTTTTCACTATCAGCAGCACCGCACAGGCAATGACCACCGCCGCCAAAGCTACCCACAATGAGGTATGCGTCTCCCCTGCCGGTGTATCATGGGCTTCCTTATCCGCAGCGGCTGTATCTGTGCTTGCAGCTGCGTCTGTATCCCCTGTGCCCGCGCCTTCAGATGTGTCCTCCTCCGGCTCATACGCGGCGCCGGTACCGGCCACCACTGTCCCGTCGATGGAGGCGGTGCCGTCCTCGGCTACCTTGACCTCCGGCGTAACAGTCGCACCGGAAATGGCGACCGTCACGGCCTGCGGCAGCGTGACAGATACCTCCTCGCCGCCGGACAGTGCAGCGCTGTCGCTGACGGTAAGGACAGCGTTGGTGCTCCCCGCCGTAAACGTGGCGGTGCCCAGCGTAAGAGCACCGTTTTCATCGAATACGGCCTCCTGCTCCAGATAGCTGATGCACAGCCGTCCCTCCGCGTATGTGACCAGCGCCCCCGGCACCGTCACGGCAGCATCGGTACAGACGCACCCGGCGTAGATCACGTCCACCTGCAAGGTGGAGGGAGCGCTCTCCCCTGCCCTGCCGTGCAGTGTGATATCCGCGGTAAAGCTGCTGCCGGCGTCCTTTGTCCCGGCGGGTATGTCAATGGAGATGGTATAGCTCTCCGCCGCAAACGCCATTGTCATGCACAGAACAGCAGCGCACAGCAGCGCGGCCAGCGGTAAAAGTCGTCTTTTCATTCGTTAGCCCTCCTGTGGAGCGGTAAGCAGCTGGTACAGCTGCTGGTAATCCAGAATATCCACCGAGCCGTCGCCGTTGCAGTCGGCTCTGTCATGTATGTCCCCCTCGTCCGTCAATCCGCCGGACAGGTAGTCGTAAAGGAATTGCAGATCAGAAATATCGGTAACGCCGTCGTTGTTCAGGTCAAACTCTGACCTGATGTCTGGCGCAAGATAGACGGTAAGGTCGTGTACCGTCACCTCCGCATCGCCGCCGGAGGCGGTACCTATCCCGTGCCGGTAGACGGTGATCTCCGTGTCCTGCGCCGCAAGCGGGACAAAGGTCATGGTCAGCAGCACGGCGGGATTGTCCCACGTTCCCTTCATCGTCCCCATGGAGCGATTGCTCAGCTTTACCAGCCGCCGGGTGCTGCCCCGTACAGCGCCGCCGTCTATCGCGGTCAGATCCTCATGGGCGGCGGTATTCTCCAGCCGCAGCACAGCCGTATCGTAGCTTATTTGCGTGGCTACGGCGTAGTGCTCCAGCGTCTCCCCTTCCGGTACGCTCAGCAGCAGCGAAACGGTCAGCGGCTCGCCCACGGCGGCACTGCCGCTCATTTGCAGCGTAAGCGTGTACTCCCCCTGCGCGGCAAAGGAGGGGCGGATGCACAGCACACATAGAAGCAAGCTGCACAGCGCACATATTGCTTTTTTCACAGACTCCCTCCTCTGTCAGAAATACACCGGCGCCCCGGAGGTGCGCATCATGCGCACCTCCGGGGAACGGTCATAGCTCAGTTACCGGCCGGAACGGTAAAGGCGTTGTAGTGAACGTAGATCTGGATGGAATACGCATCCTTGGCATCCACCACGTTGTCGTGGTTCACGTCAGCGGCCAGCAGACCGGCCACAGACACCTTTCCTTCAGTGCCCTTGTAGACGCTCTTGCCCACATCCAGCGCGATCTGCGCGTCCACGATGTTGATCTTGGAGTTCTCGTTGACGTCACCGTACTTGACGGCCACGGCAGCGCCGTCGCTGACAGCGAAGGAGCTGTTCTTCAGCTTATCGGCAGCGTCACCGCTCATCAGCGTCACGGTCTTGTTACCGTCAGCCAGCAGCATACCCTTACCGCTGCAGGCAATGGACTTGCCCTCCGGCACGTCCTTGATGTACGTGACCAGATACAGACCCGGCGCAAACTCGGTCTTGCTGACCGTGTAGACCTTATCGACCTCCACGGCATCGGCATTGATCACGGTGACATCCTTATCAGAGGTGCTGCCGCTGATACCGGCCAGCGCATCGCTGACGGTCAGCTTCACCTCATCCGCGAAGTCGCCCACGCGGACGGTAACGGTGGCCACCAGAATGCCATTAGCGGCAGGAGCGGTGTTGCCCAAGAAGGACATCGTGCTGTTCTCGCCCTTGAACTTGCCGTCGTTGCCCAGCGCCAGACCGCTGCCCTGCTGGATATTGCTACTTTGCTGCGGGCACTGCC
>OQVZ01000894.1_pt1 | contig 11276 bp, 12 predicted proteins | sample 1691571 | NCBI WGS metagenome assembly OQVZ01 (sample SAMN03418261, study PRJEB22391) | human gut metagenome | biome: human-gut; feature: organic feature; material: feces | host: Homo sapiens | place: Tanzania | collected 2013-01
AAAGCCTCAGAATCGCCGGCTTTGACGGCCCATCCGCAGTTAGAGGCTTCGACAACTTCGCGCCCTTCCCCATTAAGCGCAGCAATTATCGGTTTCCCTGCCGCCATATAGGACGCAATCTTTGCTGGAGAATACATGTTGAATAGAGGAGAATCGTTTAGCGACACGAGCATTACATCCGCTTTCTCAAAGAACTTTGGCATGGTTTCAGATGGAAACCTACCAAGCGTTAATACAGTGTCGGCAAGTCCGTTATCTGCAATGAAAGAACGGCCCCAGTCCAGTTTCCGACCATCTCCGACGATGCCCCACTTTATGTCCTTGTGTTCCTTTATTTTCAATGCAGCTTGCATGTTGCATTCCATCCCATGAGTCTCGCCAATGGCGCCTGCGAACATGACTATGAAATTTGTGCCGTTTGAAAGTTGTAAAAGCTTTTCAGGCAAAGCAAAATCTAGCGAGGAAGGATTTGAAACCCCATCACTCCATTGTGGGAAATAAATTATCTTGTCTTTATAGCGCGCCGTATTTCAATATGCTCTTGTCGAAGTTCCTTGACGATGTGAGAATCCTGTCTGAATTCTTATATTCGCTCTTGACAAATAAGTTGAAGAAGCCGAGTATGGTATTGTTGTTGATTTTGCCAGCAACCTGCAGACTCTCAGGCCAAAGGTCGAGCACCCATGTGTAAAGAGGCACATTTCGCATTTTCTTGTACAGTACCGCAGGACTGGACATGGTCACTGGTGACAATTGTTGGCAGAACACAACATCATATTTGTGCAGCATGGCATGGAAGAACATCCATATCCATCCGATGACAAGATAGCTGAAATAGTTGAGCATCAGCATTATCTTGTTGTCATTATCTTGTTGTCATTACCGCTCGGTACAATCGGCAGATGTGTCACATGCACACCCCTTATCGTTTCGTGGCGCTTTTTGAATATGCCATATCCGGAAAAGAACTTCCCCGCAGGGTAATTCGGAATGCCCGTGACTACATGGACATCATGTCCTTCTTCGGCCCAATGGAACGCAATATCGTTTCCACGGAATGTCTCCGGGTAAAAGTATTGGCAGACAAAAAGTATTTTTTTCTTATTCATGTCGTTATATCTTTTTCACCTCGAATAGAAATAGTAATTCTCCAATCCCTGCCATTATCTGATTAACGAGGAGATCTTATTCTATTTCACGACTTAGTTATACTATCACTCCTTTTGATGATACCCATTTTTTGAGTTTCCATACTATAATATCGCAGTTTTCCTTAAACAGACCATCTGCATTTCTATTTTCGAACTTTTTGATCATGCCTTTAATTTCCGATACTTTCCATTCCTTCTTCTTTCCAAGTGTATCTATAATCGCTGTCAATGCAGAACAACGATTGCTGACAAGTAATGGATGATTTAGATTAAGCGTCGTATTGATGTCTTTATTCCAGTCTGAATTGGAGGATGAAATACGTCCAGTAGTTGTGTATGAAATAGAATCAATATATGACTTGCCTAGAGGTGAAATACTGATATCATCATTCTTGCGATGAAGGTCGCATATAGTATTATTTTCCGAAGTGTCATCATTATAAGTTCTTCCGTTGCAGCACAAAACCATATTGGTATATTGCATGCGTTCGTTACGTGTGCATTTTGATTGGGCTTTGAGATGTTCTATCCTATTTGTCGAGACACCATTGGAGAATTCATCAGATAAGCGTCGAGAACAATAAGCACATATGCCTCCCTGCTCTCGGTAAAGGGCCTGCCTTAGATATGTCTTTGATTCGTAGTCAGTCCCTGGGGTGTTTCGGAACTTTGTCCATTCCAACGGCTCATTATCTTTGATTATCAGTTTCATCGTCCAATAAATTCAAATTTATCAAGGTTTCTGCTTTTGCAAGTTCTGAAATGTTATTTCCGAAAGACGCCCTCATTTCCGAAAGAAACTTCTTCGCATCCGTATAGTTGCCATTATCAATCAATGCAAACAATTTTTCGAGTCTCAACTCTACTTCTTCCGGCCTTGGGGTGATTTTTAGTATATGCTTTGAGATTGAGGATAAATCCATTCCGTATGGTTGTACGATATTGGCGCTGTGTCTCTTTTCTTCTTCAGAATATGCGAGCATATAGACTATGTTTTCTGCAGAGTTTTTGACTCCAGCCATAACCATTGGAGCATGGGTTGAAGCAATAAATTGTATTTCCGGGAATGCTTTTTTGAGTCCAGTTAGAACCTTCGCCTGTAAGGATGGGTGCAAATGCATGTCTATTTCATCAATCAGAACGGTCCCTTTTGTTTTTTTTGCGGCATCTGGTCCCCAAAAAGGCCTATTCAGTATGGCGCAGCGTTCTGCGATATCTGTAACGATATTTACTAAACGTTTATATCCGTCAGAAAGTAAGTTGCTTTCTACTTCTCTGCCATCAATATACTTGTAGTATATACAGCCTTGCGTTGGTCGAATGTCCATATCACAGATTATATTACATCCATTAGGGCCCAGGGCATCAATGATAGCATTCCTTACGATCGAAATTTCATCAGACAAGACTCTTCCTTCTGCTAGGACGCGTAATCGTTTTTGCCAAAAGCGAAACAATCCATTTCCCTCCAAACATTCATAGTATCCAAAGGAACGTTTCTGCGCATACTTCAAGAATGGGGAAGAGTTTATTTTTCTAGCGGCGTGGATATCCTCGGTGCTGAAAGATGCGAACAATGGAAGTGGCATGCGTGGTATTTCTGTCTTCGTTGCCATATCGTAGCTGAAAAACGATTTGCGTAATACGGAACAATAATATTTATAATCTCTAATTCCAGTTACTAGCGCTCTAGAATTCTTCCAACTGTTTTTTTGAATGGTTTGTTCTAAATTCAGGTTGAAGTTGTTTATGCTGTTTTCTTCATGCAAGTTTGGAATAATATCTTGGTCTATGTCGAAATGAATCTTCAAAGGTTGCTCATCGGATATGATTCCATTAGACTCTATCTGCATGAAGTCATCACTCATTGGTGATATCCATTTTGTATTCTCTGTGCTGAACCCGGAGAAAAAAGAGCTAAGCACATATTTGCAGGCTGCAAGCACAGAAGTTTTACCACTGGCATTATCTCCAATTAACAGGTTGATGCCAGGCTTAAATTCTATGCTCAATCGGTCATAGCATCTAAAAAATTCAAGTCTTATTTTTTTCATATAAATCGAGTCTTAATAAAATATCAGTATATATGTGTAAATATACTTGGATTTAATCTTTTTCCAAAAATTGTTGTCAAAACTTTGTAAGGCCGAAAAGATAATTATTGTAAATGTTAAAAAATAACCTGCTTCATTTTGGGGGCTCTCTTATGCGGCCATTTGTGGCCATGACACACTGTTGAGAATGGTTGAAAAGCCGCCCTGATAACAGCCTCCGAAACAGCGACAATAATTTAAATTAAACCATTGACTATCAATGATATAGTATAGGAAAACTGGAGAAATTTTCGTAAATTTAAGGGTAATTGCAATGCTCTTAAAATGATAACGAAAGCTCCTCCAGAAGTCCTTTCGCCAAGCGATTTGGCGTATATGTCCACGCTGAACGAAAGAGACAGAAGATGGTTCCTGACCACAAAGGCCGCCGACCTCAAGACTCAAGGGCTCAGCTACCGCAAAGTTAGTAAAATTATGGGAACAAGTACACATACTCTTCAAAACGGAAGGCAGGAACTCCTCTCCGGAGAAGGTCCTGGAGACGGCCGTATCCGCAGGACGGGCGCCGGACGGAAGAGTGTACTTCCCCAGCATCCCGAGTGGACGCAGGCTGTCGTGCAAATCATAGAACCGCATACGGCTGGCTTGCCGCAGGATGAGAACGTGGTATGGATATCCTTGAGTGTCACGCAAATTATGAATGAACTTTCCGCAATAGGATATGACATCTCCCGCTACTTTGTCCGACAAATCCTTGATTCGCTTGGCCTTAGGGAACGCTCCTTCTATAAGGACCTCCCCATGAAGGATGTGAAAGACAGGAACGAGCAGTTCGAGCAAATCACCGCCATTTGCGAGAAGGCTTCTAGTGTAGGACTTCTCATCGTCAGCATTGATACCAAGAAGAAGGAGATGCTTGGGAACTTCAAGCGTGAAGGAAAGGCGCTGTCCAACGGACCGCTCAAGTCTCTTGACCACGACTTCTCCACGTTCTCTGATGGCCAGATTATCCCGCATGGCATCTACGATGTCACAAGGAATGTCGGCTATATGACATTGGGAATCAGTCACGACACATCCAGATTTGTCTGCGACAACATCGCACGAGTATGGGAACAACACCTGAAGTGGCAATACCCTGATGCGCATACGCTTGTTATCCTGTGCGATGGCGGAGGTTCGAATTCCAGTGCGCACAGAATCGTCAAGCAGGATCTTATGGACCTTGCCAACAAACTTGGTATCAGGCTTCTTGTCGTTCATTATCCTCCGTATTGTTCCAAGTTCAATCCTATTGAGCATCGTCTCTTTTCACAGATTACCCGCAGCTGGAGTGGTGCCCCTCTGATGTCTCTTCAAAATGCCGCTGACAGGGCTGCGAGGACCACCACAAAGAAGGGATTGAAAGTACATGTTCACATTAACTCAAAAACTTATGACATCAAGCGACCGATTGACGAATCGTACCAGAAGAGGCTTGCCAGGCAGGTTGTCTTCGCCCAGGAACGCGGTGAGTGGAACTACCTTGTCAAACCGGTCAACTGATGCAACTAATTTTTTACACATTACTAAGTATCATTAGTATTATCAATATTTCTTAGTCTCACGATTCAGCTCGACAAAACTCCTCCACTCTATTTCTGCCGTCAAATACCAACATATCCGCCATAATTACAAGCCCAAGTATATAAGACTAAATCATCTCCTTGCTCCTCTAAACCTATGCTCATATAGCATAATCATTTGTCGATTATCATACGCCTGACCACTTAGTACTTCGCAAGTTTCTGGGACAAGCTTTTCGAAATCCTTTACAAATATACTAAGGAATAGTATAACGCAGCTGGTAGCAAAACAAACAAGATTAATATACTCCGGCTTCTGAGATTCAAAAGATTGATGAAACTGAAGTTGCCCCCAATGTGAGGGATGCGACAAATTACTAAAATACTTGTACAATCCGTCTAACACCTCCCGATTAATACCTATCATCTTCATTGCATTCTCCCATTCCGCCTTTTCAAGCACACCTTTTTCATTAATACGATAGCGATAACGACCAGATTTCAAAGCATTATCAATAACCCGTTTATTGTCGATATCTGCATTTTTATAATATTCAGTTGATTTTGCCTTCTGTTCAGCATCCGTCAAAGATTCTTCAATGGATGCAATATGTTCAGGATACTTATCTCTAGATCCGGATAAGCATTCAAGTTGTTCCTTATACCCTGCAGCAGCATACAGATAGTACATGAACGTTTTTTTATCATCATCCAAAGGTAAAATATAAACAAGTTCAAACGCAATAAGATTCTCATACAGAGTCCTCGTCAACGCAAACACCATTCTATGATCAATAAAGGGATTAAGACTAACACCTTTTCGTTCATATGATATCCCATCAAGTAATCTGGAAATAGCAAGAGCATTAGTAAATATCATCTGCACCCAGATGTCAGCTTCGGACATTCGCTCTGATGAGTGACTTAATTTCTTATCCCTAAGTTCCTTCATCAAGTCGAATAAGAAATCTGTAAAAACTTTGATATATGCCTTACACGCAGATATATCCCTCAATGAAGTAATTTTCCTAAGGTACTCTGGTATATTATTAGATTGCATTTCTTTCATCGTTTATCGTCCACTCCTATACCACGATTACAAACCATCCACAAAAACAAAGTCCCTCCCCCCCCAAGCCGTCCGAAAAGTCCTCGCGAGATTGAAATACTCCGTACTCCTATACAAGGCCATAAGCAGATTCTCGATTCTCAATCTGAGCGAAGCAGCGGACAATCCCTTCAATTTCCGCATCCAACTCATCAAAAATTCAATTATATATATTGCTGTCCGCTAAAAGTCAGTAAGCGATGAAATATCCATCCGCAGTGCTGTTGTAACGGCATTGCGGATGATTTTCTTGAAAGTAAGCCCCTCTCAGCAGAAGAGCAGTGGCTCTTCTGGAGGTGGATTCGCCTCAGAGAGCAGTTTTGCCCAGTCTTTTTCAGGGTCTTCAAGGAAGGTGTAAAGATTGACGTAGTACATCAGCATGATTCTGACCATGGTGGCCAGTCCTGAGAAGCTCCATTTGCGCTTGATTCGCTTCTGCATGACCATCAGAAGCAGGTTCGCGATAAGTGTGACCCAGACCTGTATCTTGATGGCATTTGCGCTTTCCCATAGAAGTACCTTAGTGGGAAGTTTTGCTTTATCTGCTTGAATAGTAGCTCTATTTCCCAGCGTTTTCTGTAGATGGAGACTATTTCCTCAGCCGTCATCTCCATATCATTCGTGAGCAATGATACCAACTTTGCAGGCTTGTTCTTCTTAATGTCAACATATGTCACAATGCGTGCTTTATGGATAATATCATCACCATCCTTTACCTTCTTTGTGAACGTAACATGCCTTACCCTATACTCCATTAGGCCATCAGGTGTCATAAATGCAGCATCCTCAGTTGTCTGATACACAAGGCTCCTCTTCATCTTTGTGACATAGATTACACCACGCGCAGTCAGTTCTTCGAACTTCCCGTAGTCGATATATGCCCTGTCCAAGGCCAAGATATCTCCTTCTGCGTAGTTCGTTGGCTTTAGCATAAAGCTGTCATTTGTAGCTGCGGAAGTGAACCGCACATCAGAAGGAACGCCTTCGTTGGCGTGGATATTCGTATGAACCTTGATTCCCCCTTTCTTCTTTCCCGTTTTAGGATGTCGTCCAACGCCCTTGAACAGAATGTTGGAGAACAGTGTTACAGTTGTGGAATCTATGATTTGAAGCCTATTGATCCAGCTTGACGCTGGTTTCTTCCGGCTGTCCGAGGAAAGTTCGTCGCTGTATCTGGCATACAGGCTACGATATGTCTTCTCGAAGATTAATTCCGGTCTTCTCGCGTTGGCGTCTGACAGAGTGCTTCTACGCGGCATCATGTTGATGCCAAGATGGGTCAGTTTGCGGGCCTCGGGGAACATGGAGTCCGTTATCTCGCGAAGAGAGTCGAACCTCTTTATAATGGCGTAGAGCATTATCAACAGATGCTGCCAAGCGTCGAAGTGCTTGACATAGCGTTCGCCACCATTTGAACGGCTGATTTCAAGAATTTCTTCCTTATCAAGCAAATTTATCAGCTGCCCATAGGCCGGCTGTCCGATAAAATGACTACTTTTGTTCATCGTGAATATTGTTTTGTCGCAGAAACAAAAGTAGCGAAAAGGCTAGATATCCCAATCGGAGTTCCAGCCTAATTTTTTATGTTGTCAGAAAGTTTTAGCGGACACCAATAAATTATATATCTATTTCCGGTAGTTTCTACCGGATTATTTATCCGTTATCCATGACAAGTATATAGGTCTCATATAAGAACACAACAATGATTACCGAGCCAAGCAGCCAACATCTTCATTTTGTCAATGTCACCAATCCCAAGCTACTAGTCAATGCAGAAGACTTCACCTCCACACCCACCCAGCCGACCACCAAAAACACTCCAGCCGCAGCCCGACAATAATCCAGGTCAATGTCAATGCTACCGTACCCATCCCCCTTCAAAAGCACCGCCAATGCCGCAAACCCCGTCCTCTATAAATTTTCACTACGGCAAAACGACCTCACAATTATTGCCTAAGCAGATTAAATTGACAATAAAACCTACAACTCTTTCACAGCGCTATACAAGACAACAACATCCTGAGATACCCCCTTCCTCATCAACAATGACTTAATCATACCATAAGCATTTTTCCCAACCTTTGGACCGGCAACTATCATACGTAACGCGGATACAGGAAAAGTAACGTTTGCATAAGGGAAATAATCACCGTTCTCATCCTTCACAAACTCTACATCAACAGGCATCGAACTCAGAGAAATACGATATTCCTTCTCGTTTTGCCATATATCTTGTTTGTGAAACACATCATAGGTAGTAATGAGATTGGCAACTAATGTATCTTTAATGCATTGGGACGCAAAGTCGGGCCCATTCTGCCCGTAGATCACATTAAAGGAATCTACCACACGAGGATTAGACATTAACTTATAGGTCTCGAGAATAGAGGCATACAACTTGGAGTCCGGAGACAAACGGAAATTAGAACTTTTGATATTCTCAGACCAATAGCAGCACTTCTCGCCATAGACATTGATAAAATGTTCGTAGTCTGGCTGAAGACAAGCAGTATCAAAACCAATAGCAATGCCACGACCATTGTCAGCATTCCTGCGCCATAATTCAGCATTATCTTGATCCTCGGAAAAGGACAGCACGAAAGAATCAATACCCTGTTTATGATCATTGTAGGTATTGATAGATTCAAGAACGAAAGAAAGATAATCTGGATTCATGATGAGCGGAGCAACCGCTTTAGTGGAATCAACACCCAGTTCGGCCTCAATAGACGAGATGCAACTTGGCAGCAAATAGCGTCCAAACGTGCGCTGAGCATCGTCGTTCAGGTAGCAGCGATGCTTTGCCTTAAGAACAAGACGCTGATTACCGCGACTTGTTGAAGCCAGAATTCGTTCTAAATTATCAATGTCGGTATAGTAGAATACTATCATTACTCATTATTTGATTTATGATCAGGTTCGCTAACAGGGCGAAAAGGGGAACTGAATTGCATATGGTTCTGAATATTCAACAGCATCTGTCGTACCATATAGAAATCACCATCACAGGTGTGATTATGTTGTCTTTCTGCCTCCTGCAATCCAATGCGGGAATAGTAGTCAGCATTACTCAGTTCGTTCATCTCAAAGCTGACAAGGGCAAGATTGCAGAGATTTTGGACATTATGTGGGTCATGGAAGAGAACAAAGTTAAAATCATTAAGCGCCTTAGGCAAGTCTCGAGTCTGCTTGTAGGTAATACCGCGTTGCTCAATTCCCATTATAAACTCATGGTCAAACATTGGCTTTACTATCTGCTCAAGTACGTCAGTAGCATCAGATTCCTTGCCCTGACTGCGCAAGACTGAGGCCTTATTGATATAAGACTTAAAAAAAAGCGGATTCAGTGAAATACTTTTGTCAAGATATGCTATAATCTGTTCGTTATCCGCATCTGTACGATTAGGATTCATGTCGTACAAACGTTTGGCTTTATTGTAGAAAATCTCAGCAGACTCCGGATTAATGGAGAGAGCACGATCATAGTATTCTTTTGCTTTATCAAATTCACCCTGAGCAGCGTATGCATTAGCCAGATCGGTGCACAATGGCGCAGACGATGGCTTTTCATTCAATGCTTTTGCAAAAAAATCTACAGCCTTTTTAAAGTCCTTAATCTGCACGAAGTAATCACCCAAACAGGCATATGCCGCACTCTTATTCATTGGCGTACAATTAGCCAGCGCAAAGTCAAAGTCCGCCTTAGCCTTATCTAATAGGCGGAGCTGCATATATGCAGCTCCACGCTTGATGTAAGGAAAGGCTTTGTCGAGACCCTCAATAGGTCGGGTGCCAGCTATGAGATCAGTATACATCGCAATACGTCTATCTGGAGCAGGTACTGCCTCCACTGCAGCAAACAACTCATAATAATTCTGAAGTTCAGAACTATTTCGAATGATTCTTTGTATCTCGTCCTGCGCCTTTTTCACCAATTCTTCTCGCAAAGAGTCAACCGTAGAAATAATTTCATTCGTTTTCTCTTGAAGTCGCATGTAATCTTTTTCGCTTTCTTTAAGGGCGTTCATTCGGCTTTGAATATCCAGGATACCCAATACAGAGAACACAATAAACACAACAGTTATTACTGTCGCCCAAAGGGTGATAGCATTACCCGGATCAATCCCCGCACCACCTAGCATTAAGTGATAAAGGAACAATCCTCCTGCAACCAGCGAGATCTGGATAAGTATTATAATAAACCAATGCTTGAATTTCATAATACACCATTTAGCAGAAGACAAAATTTGAAAATACCGCCCACATCAAATGACCCAACAATATAAAAATCACAACTTTCAGATAGCTAAAAACGCAAATTATCATTCTGGCAACCTATGCAATCTGCCACAAAGCTTTCGTCAATATCAACAACCAAATAACAAACATCAAACCAATACTATGAAACGTTTTAAGAAAAGGCCGCAACAGACACTCACTTTCAAGCGTCTAATCAGAAGATTAAAGTCAATGTCAAAAAAGGGGGCTCGATAAACTTTACCATCGTCACACACTATTCTTTCACAAAGAAAAAAATAGCATTATGGCAAGATGTTCAAAAATATCAAAAACAGAAACTCTCGCCCAATTACCCCCACTAATACTCCCTCATCACCACCTCAAAAGCCTCCGCATACATCAAGCCCCACTGTCCGCCACGATATGCCGCCAGCCCCTCGATAAACTCCGCCGACCTCGGATGCGGATAAGGCCTCATCACACCCCTGTACATCGAAAGCGCCTTCACCTACTACAAGCATCTCGTAGTAATCCAAGCTCTCTACAAAGTCCATTACAGCCTTAACGTCTTTGTACCAAGTGTCCCATTTGTAGTCTGAGAAAGTGATTAGAGTTAAATCAGCATTAGGTTCACTTTCAATTTCCTCTTCTCCTGATTCACCGTATCTACCAACTTCAAGATCAGCAGTGTACTTTTCAAAATTTACACCCAGCTGTAATTCCTCTGTATTACCCTCAATATCTTTTAAAAAGGCGAGCTTGTATTGCTCAAAATTGTTTTTCTTAAAGTTCTCTAAATCTTCGGTTCTAACCATCAATGAAACGTCTGAACGATAGCCCATTTTTAATTCTCCTAAATCCAAACAATTACTTAATCTCAAAAATCTTAAAGTTACAGTTATTGTCGATTGGTGTTTCAGCACAACCACAATCATCTACAATAAATGCTTCAAGCTTATCTTCTTTGATGTATGATTCACTGTGACGACCCTGTAAGCAGTGTTTGTATGTAAGTTCTAATTCAGTTGTTGCTTCTTCTAAGGTTTCAAAGAACTTGCAATCTAACTGTCTTCCACATTCACTGACTAAAGCATAATGTTTCATGTTTTACCTACTTAAATTTGATGTAGCTATTATATCAATTTTATTGATATATGTC
>OQVZ01000897.1_pt1 | contig 11254 bp, 9 predicted proteins | sample 1691571 | NCBI WGS metagenome assembly OQVZ01 (sample SAMN03418261, study PRJEB22391) | human gut metagenome | biome: human-gut; feature: organic feature; material: feces | host: Homo sapiens | place: Tanzania | collected 2013-01
GAGAAAAGGATTTTAGTAAGTTACTTACAAAACAAAGGAGTGTACATTTTTTATTGAAACCAACAGAAGACGGTATTGATGATTTGTCATTATTACCACCACTGTTTCATATTTCCGAAAATTTAGAATTGCTTCCTGGACGAATAACAATAAACCAATATGAAAACAGAATATCAGAACGTTGGAGTGGTCTTTATATGGGCGATCCTTTGTCTATAAGAACAATAGTAAACATTCGTTCCATTGCGATGCAATATGCTAATGAGAATAATTTTGACTTTGTAATAATAGACACATCACCAAGTCTTGGTATGCTGAATAAGGTTATTATATCTACAGTTGATGGTTTCTTGATTCCTGCATTGCCAGATATGTTCTCATTATATGGTATAAGAAATATAGGAAACTCATTAAGGCAGTGGAAAAAAGAGTTTGATACGTTTTATCGGCTCATATCAGAGGAGAAACGTTCAAAATTCCCTGATGTTTTCGTTAGGTTTCTTGGCTATACGATTTATAATGCAAAGAAGTATGAGGGGCATCCTCCATATGATTTAGCTATAGCACATCAGAATTATGTTCAAGAAATACCTTCGGTAATAAACCAATATATTAGTGAAGAAGTACGTTCACATCTGTCCGAGGATCAAGTAAAAGAACCTATTGGCGGAGTCTCTGTTATGCATACTCATAACACATTTCCAAGTATGTCGCAAAAATACCATTGTGCAATTTGGCAAGTACCGTCGGTTAATGGTTTAGAAGAAGTTGACAGGCATACGATACGTGGAAATAAAACAAAATATGAAGAGACTAAGGATAAATATATAGAATTTGCTATCAGTTTCTTAGACAGAATTTCTACATTAAAAAAGTAAAGTATGAACGATATAGAAGAACTTATAGGAATATATGAAAGTAGAAAATACGAGGCAGAAATGTTTGCAAATTCAGTTCTTATTTTCTTTCAAAAGGAGCCCTCTCTGAAATTTGGAAAAAGCGATTCAATTATTCATTCTTTGAAATATCGAATTAAAGAATCTTCACACCTTAGAGATAAATTAAAAAGAAAGTCTACTGACACAAATCCAATAACAAAATATACTTTATTTGATAGAATTACAGATTTGGCAGGAGTAAGGGTCTTGCATTTGTATAATGATCAATTCCCTACAATCCATCGTGCGATAATGAATTATGTTAATAGTGGAAATTGGGTACTAAAAGAACGCCCTATTGCCAATACTTGGGATCCAGAATATAAGAGGTTTTTTGAAGAATTAGGATTACAAACGCAAATAAGAGAATCTCTTTATACAAGTATTCATTATATCATAAAACCTAATAATAATCCAAATTCTATATGTTGTGAGATTCAGGTCAGAACTCTATTTGAAGAAATCTGGGGAGAAATAGCACATACTATAGATTATCCTCATCCGACAGGAAGTGTTGCTTGTCGAGAACAGTTGAAAGTATTGGCTAAATTAGCTTCTACTGGTACACGATTGGCTGACTCTATATTTAGATCTTTGCAAGAACATAACGGTAGGAAATAGAAGTTTTCCTATATATAAAGGGGGAAACCCTAAATATAATTCTTACCTGCTTAATAATTAAAGAACAAATATTATGGGAGTTCCATTAACAACAGAAGAGTTTATAAGACGGCACAAGGCTGATTTGCAAGCATGCGGATTTGATATTCAGTTTGTAGCTTTTGTAAATTTCTTGTTTGATATAAAAGGAGGTGATGTCATTGCTTATGAAACAGAAGATGACATTGTTGTCTCGTGCACTGAAGGAACGAAATGGCTTATTCAAGTTAAAAACTCAGTTGACGATAATGCCAAGATGACTGATGCAGATTCTGATTTTTGGAAAACATTTGACAATTGGCTCTCATTATATGATTTGAGCGAGTCGAAAGAAGAATTCTTGAAGCCTGGCAATCGATTTATTCTATATACAAATAAGGAACTATCCAATTCCGTTAATGAGCAAATAAAAAACTTGCGAGATGGAAATTGTGGTATTGAAGAAGTTATATTGTTTTTAAATAAGGTAGAGAAGAATGTTTCGTATTATCCAGTAGTCAAGAAAATGTTGGATTTGGATAAAGTTGAATTGAATAAATTCTTGCATAAAGTAGAGGTAATGCAAGTTGCAGATTCATTGAGGGCGTTGTACGAGAAGTTCTTGGTAATATACAATATGCCGACTAAAGCAGACCAAATAGTATCTGAACTATTGGGAGATTTGTATAAGGAGAAGATAAATACTGCAAAGAATCATCAAACCTTTTCTTATGAGAAGGGTGAATTCTTAAAAAAGTACAGAGGAATACTTCAAAAAGTGAGCGATGAGAGTCTTGAGCCAATACCAGATGATGTTGTCGAAATACCAAAGGACGTAAAGGATATACCGTTTATAAAATATTTGGACGAGATAGATGTGTTAAACCTGCCTGATTCGATAGAAGAATATTATGGTAATTGGTTTTGTTATAACAGGTCTATTCAATATTACTATTCCGTTCAGCTAATGACACCCGAATTGGAGAAATCAATGAATGTTACAGCAAAATCACTTTGGTCTAATACTTTCAGACAAAAGTGTCCTAGAAAAGGAAGTCTTTCATCTGATGCAGAAAAGATAGATGCAGCTCAAGACTGTTTTTACACAGTAATGGAAAAGAGTATTCCGTTTGACAATACTCGTTCGATACACCCTCCATTTTCTTCTGGTTGGTTTCTAAATATGACCAATGATATAGACCATCCTTCTATTTGCTGGCACATTGATGTATATCCCAAATTAAAAAAGACAGTATGACAATATCTGGTTACTATATATATAATAATGTGGCTATAACTGCTTTTTCTGTTTTGGCTATGTTACGTCTTTCTTCAAAGATACCATTGTCTAAAGTAGCTCTGCTCATGCCGATATTGTTGGATGACAACATAGTTGGAAAAATGATAAATCAAAGGCCTACAAGTTTTGATTCTGTTATTACTCAAAATAAAGTTTATTTGAGCAATTTCAATAATAGATATGATGATTTGCTACCTCAGGTTGTAAACGCTATATCTATTCTTTTGGACTTAAATTTAGTTTCCTTGTATGGAGAGTATGTCATATCTGAGAATGCAGGAAAATACGAATCTGTTTTGTCAAGATGTGACAGCAATAGATTGAAAAATATCTGTGCAGTCAGTTCAAAACTATTGAAGTTGGTTAAGGATTCAGATATAGTTAATGATTACTGTAAATTGAATATAGAGTTATGAAGCTTTACATCTCAAAACTATACATATGGTTTGATAAAGGGGTAAAACCTCGCATTATAACCTTCGAGAACAATAAGGTGAATGTTATTACTGGAAGTTCTTCTACCGGGAAGAGTAATATTTATGCAATCATAGACTATTGCTTATTGTCAGGAAGGTCGAATATTGTATTTCCTGTCATAAACGAGAACGCATGTTGGTATGGCATGGAGTTTCAGATAGGTGACAAGTTCTTTGCCATAGCAAGGAAGAAACCTACCGTAGATGTTGTGCCACCTGAACTATGGCTCCAGCATGAGCCTTTTGCTGAGCATTTCTGTCCAACTGTAAATAATTCACATGTCAATGGCACAAGACGAGAACTGAATAAAGCTTTTGGCTATAAATCAGATAAGGAGATTTTTTATCGTTCATGCTTTGTTTTCAATGCCTTGACAGAAAATATATTAACTTCTCCATACGATTTTCTGAATTTTAAATTCTATGGTATCGACATGTTTGAAAACAAGGAAGAGCGTTGCAACTTTGTTGAATCTGTGTTGACTCCAGATGTTGAACAGTTTAGGAAGATAAACGATGAACTTAAAGACTTACAGAAGAAAAAGAAGAAATTTGACAACTATAAAAGGAGGTTAGAAAAGAAAACGGATGGCTTTAATGAACTATTGGTAGAACTCGTCAATATGTGTATTGATGCACAATTATTGAAGAAGAATGTAAAAGAAAGTTCTGATGAAGATCAGATAGTTGCCTTGAAAAGAATTTTGGAAGAAAATATGATTCCAAAAGAAAAAATGGACGAGTGTGATAAAGAATTTAAATCTTTACAGGAAAAGCATTCACAAATAAGTCTACAGTTGGCAAACATAAGTCGTGCCAGGAATGAACAGAAAGAATATATAAAGTCATTGGGACTTGTTGAAGATTCTTTGAAGCCAGTAGAAGTACTGTATGAAAAGATAAATGACCAAGGTGCCAATATGTGGACATCACATGTTGTCAGTTCTCTAAAAAGTTCATTGGCAAAAATATCATCAAATAAGCATCAGGCAGAAGTTTTGCCAATCGTTTCTGAACAAACGATACAAAGTTTGACTGCTCAGTTGAAATTTATAGAGGATAAAATGGAGATGATAACCAAGCAGAAGGGATCTCTATATCAACAAGTGAACAACTTAAGACTAATTGGTTTTTTGGAGTCAAAAGTAGAAGAATTGACACAACTTTGGCAGACTAAACAGAAAGAAGAATCGGAGGAGATTGAAATATTTGCTGAGGAAGATGCTCAGAGAATCTCTGTATTGGAGAAAGCAAAGGATGAGATAGAGCAAAAACAATTGAATATAATATCGGAGTTGAACAAGTGTATCCAACATATATTTAATGGTTTTAATTATATGGAGCATTATGAACACTGTTACACAAAATATGTGATAAAGCAGGAATGCCTTATGTTGAACGATGGCAAGTCTATATTCAATTATGATACTATTGGCAGCCAGTCAAACTACATGTTCCTACACCTTTGTTTCTTCTTGGGCATCCATCGTTATTTCTTTGAGAACTTGAATGTACGACATATCGGTCAGTTCTTGTTTATCGACCAACCGAGTATACCTTATTATGCTGGTTCAGAAAATGTAAAGACAACAGACAAGGAAAAGTTGCTTGATGCATTTGCCAGCATAAATAGTTTTATGAAGTATGTGATAGAAGAGAAGAAAGAACAGTTTCAAATAATTCTTGTAGAGCATGCACCTGAAACTTATTGGATGGGAGAGAACAACTTGGATTATTTTGTGACTAGGGAAACTTTTACAAGTGGTAATGCTTTGATACCAAAATATGTTATAGAGAAAAAAGAAGATAATGAAAATTAAAATAGGAAATATATGCCACATGATAGTGCATTATGTAGGCAATAAAAGCAGAGAAGAAGGAGTCTCCTTTTCAGAGAAAGAACTTGACTTCACAGACGTATCTGCGGATATAACATCAATGTTGGATAAATCATTCGATGCAAAAGAACCATGTCATTTCTATTTTGAGAGTACATTGGCATTGAATCCGATATATACATTTGTAAAAACAATATTTGGTGATGTGTCAAGATTTCAAGAGCAATCAGAATTTATTGCAAAAATTCTTTATGAGAAGACTTCACATCCGATGACAAAATCAGGCGAGTTGAATATTATTTATCTGTCGGATTGTGAAATAGACGGCAAGAAGACAGATGCAATAGCAATGCTAAAGACAGAAAACAAGCAGCCTGCTTATCAATATCTTCATACAGAACATGGATATGAGATACAAAAGTCGGAGGTTATAAGTTTTGCAAAGGTTGAGAAAGGTTGCTTGATATTAAATATTAATGAAAACAATGGCTATGTGGTTTTCTCTGTAGATAAGAAGTCAAAGGGTATTCAGTCAAAGTATTGGAAAGACGATTTCTTGCATATTATGACCGATATCACATCTTACTCACAAACAAAGAACCTGCTGAACTCATGTAAGACTTTTATTGCTGATAATTATGCTGAGGATTCAAAGGTGGAAAAGGCTAATCTTATATCTAAGGTAAGAAAGGTGTTGGAGCAGACAGAGACATTATCAATCCATGAGTTTTCACAAGAAATATTCAGTGAGGACAATTTGGACAAGCAATTTGAAAAGTACTTGTCGTCGAAAGATAATCCCTGTCGGATGCATGAGGAAGACATTCTGATAGAAAAGCCATTGGTGAAAAGGAAAAGTTCACTGCCTAAAACAACTTTATATCTTGACTCCAATTTTGAAATTAATATTTTGGGAGGTCATGATTATATAGTACAGGGATATGATGAGGCTGCAGGCATGAATTACTATCAATTTTTCTATAATAAGGAAAAATAAAGATTACCTGTTTATATTTTTTAATATATTATATCTTGGCATATGGCAAATTATTTTGATGTCGCATCGTGTAAACAGTTTCCTTTGAAGGTAAAAGTTTCTATATTGCGACTTTACAACAAGGATACTAATAAGTGTACTCATCTTTTCTCTGTCTTTGAGTGTATTGAGCCAGATATGCATATAAAAGACAATCATAACGTATTCGATTTTACTGATAAAGAAAAATCTGAAGAGAAGGTTTATTACACAGAGCGTGTGATGACACTGAATGAAGATTTTATTTCTGATCCAATGTCTAATTTTAAGATACCTGACCATAAGAATAAACTTGATGATTTTCGCTTTATAAACACAAGACTTTATCATGTTCCTGAAAATGGAACTGGATATTTACTATCGAGTGGAAGTAGTGAGAGCGGTCTGTGTAAATTGTTTCCTGATACAAAAAATCCTACTTGGATAAAGGTTTGGATAGACAAAGAATGTGAGACTGTGAAATATTTGAAAGAGAATAGAAGTCTTGTTAGTCAAATAGAGAAAGTTTCACTTACGAATTTGGGCTTCAATATATGGGATTATAAAGATTATATTGGTAGTGTGTTTTTGGTTTGGCATCATAATAAAGTGAAATCAATAGACATAGAAGGTATTGTGAAACCAAATTTTGGTATCTCGTTAAATTTAGATTTTAGAACAGATGAAAGACCATCTCTGAAAGTTGAAGTTTGCCAAGTTGAACAAAAAGATTGTATAGTAAATAATCATATAGAAAAATTACCGAGACCTGGTTTCAGACAATTTATAAATCTTCCTGCATTTCCTGATAATATGATGGTGAAGGTGTATGATGTAGATGATAATCTGTTGTATCATTATGCTTTTAACGTGATACGACAGTTTGATATTACGTTAAGTTTTCCTTCCCAAAAAGTTAGTGGTGTTAAGGTTCGTGATGCTAAGGGTAATGAAAAACAATTAACTCCTATACAGAAATGGACAAATGAAACAGATGTTGTCGGAGGGAAAATAGAAAGTATGAATAACTATTTTTCAGATGCAGAAAAAATAAGAAATATTGATAGGAATAAGGAGTCTGGACAATTTATCTTTTTTGATGGGGATAAAACCAAGCAGGAAATCAATAAAGAGAATGCTCTGAATAGCGTTATAAAAATTCTGAATAAAGCGACCAAGAGATGTATGGTGTGTGATGATTACTTTGATTCTTCTGATTTTGGTAGCTTTTTGTATCCGCTAAAAAATGGTAATGTGGAAATTAGAGTAATGAGTAGTCTTAGTGATATGAAACCAGATTGTGCTATGCGTCTGGCACATGTTGTGGATCAATATAACAATGCGATTGGTAAAGAATGTGCTATGGCAAGGATGTTGAAGGGGAAAAAATCGGTATTGCATGATCGTTTTATTGTGTGTGATGATGATATCTGGGCTGTTGGCGCATCGTTTAATGAGTTGGGAGCACGCGCATCTGTAATATACAAGATTCCTTATGAAGCGGGGTTGGTAATAATACAAAAACTCGAAGAATGGTGGAACGATGATAATGTATCAGTTGATGTACATAACGTGCCATCAGCTCCAAAGACAGAGTCTCATTAAAACAACTTTTATTATTTTGCTCTATGAAATTAGAAAATATTGAAAGCAATAAAATCTTGGCTTCGTGTAGGTATGCAAATGGAAGTATAGGTGAAGATTTGTTTAAATTATACCATTCGTACGATTTCGAACAATTCGACAAATGGAACATCGTTGCTGATTTGTGGGGATATATGGAATTGCCTGAATGCCTGAGAAATATAATAATATTCAGTGTAAAAAGAAAATGTTGTGCGCCTTTGGTTATTCGTTTCTTGGAGCAATTGCATTTTCCAAATCTGCAATGTGCTGCAATGGTGTATATAAAAGATTTTGAATATTTCAAACAGTTGCTTACAATATGGAGTGAAAGTAAAGTGAAAAGCAAGTCTGTATTATGGTCAATCTTTGAAATGTGGAATTGGAGACTTGAGAAAACGGCAGAATTACAAAAGGATAAAGATGAATGTCTTAAAGATAATGCTTTTGATTTAATAGGCAGTTTTTGGTTAAACGTTAATAAATATGATTGTGCCAAGGACTTTATAAAGTGGTTGTTTGAGAAAGGTTATCATGAATGGAGTAATAATTCAATATCAAAACAATTGCTGTTGCTTATGGAGATTTATGTGCTTAAAGATTGGAATGACGGCATGTTTGACTCTGATAACCAAAATATAGATTACTTGACTTTTGTTGCACGTGAAGTATATAAGAAAAACTCATTTGGCAATGATATAGTAAAAATTGTTTTAGAGAACTTTGACAAAAGTATTAAGAAGAATAATATAAAAACAACTCTAACTATTGATGAAAAAACAATTAAGGCTATAGAAGCTTATGCTGAAATGTATTGGGTAATCAATGAGAAGGAAATTGAAGCTGCGGTAGAAAAATCAATAGAAGACAATACATGTAAGTTTGAAGGATGGAATATAAATGTTGATTATAAAGATGTGCAACAAGAAAACTTTATATTATGCTCGCTTTTGTGTTTGATAAAAAATCATATCATAGAAGGAGAACAGAAAAGACATTTGTTTGAAATTGTTTCAGGACATTTGTTTCGACAAATACATGTATGCAATAATATGTGGCAACAATATTATTCCTTAGCTTTATGTATGGGGCGTATAGTTGCCTTGGATATACCTTCTGTTGGAATTGATATTTATGATAAGAAACTGATGGAGATACACAATAATATAGAGAATCTTCTAACTGTTTTCAACTTTACTTATAAATTAAATAAATTAAAAATGAATGAACAGAATAAAAAGGTTTTGTTAGACAGATGGAATAATGAAAGAGAAGCATGGGAGGGAAGAAAAAGTACAACAAGTCAATATGTAGACTTTGAGATAATGGAGAAAATAATAGGAATCTTGTAAGTACCTATTATTTTTGTTGTAATCCCCATTCGAGTGGCGACTTAGCGCAGAGCGATACTGCAGTGGGGAACATCAAATACAAATATATTATGCAAGACTACGGATTAGTATTTATAATCACCCCTACTTGGGCGTGTGCTGCTTTTATAGCAGAAACAATCAAAAGTATACAGGCTCAGACTTACCAGAACTGGGAGCTTCTTATTCAAGACGACTGTTCTAAGGACAATACGTTGGAGGTTGTTAAGCCGTTTATGGAGGCAGACAAGCGTATTAATTATGAATGTAATCCTGAGAACTCTGGGGCTGCCATTACACGTAATAATGCTTTGCGTAGGGCAAAGGGTAGATGGATTGCCTTCCTTGACTCGGATGACTTGTGGAGTGAGGATAAGTTGGAGAAGCAACTGAGATTTATGGTAAAGAATGGTTATCATTTCTCGTATACCGGTTATGAGGAGATGGATGAAGACTCGAATATTACTGGTGTAAGACTTTCGGGTCCTCAGCATGTGACAAAGTTGGGTATGTTCAGCTTCTGTTGGCCGGGATGCTTGACGGTGATGTATGATAGAGAGCATGTTGGATTGCTACAGATTGCTGATATCAAGAAGAATAACGACTATGCCATGTGGCTTAAGGTGATACAGAAGGCTGACTGTTATCTGCTGGACGAATGTCTTGCAAGATACAGACGTGGCAGAAAGGGCAGTGTGTCTACTCATGGATATGGCACAATGATACGTTGGCATTACAAATTATGGCATGAGGCTATGGGCATGAATGCTGTGGCAAGTCTGTTTTGGACGGGAATGAATTTGGTTTGTGGCGTATACAAGAAATTGCGATATGTAAAACACGTTGCCATAGAAGATGAAACATGTTGAGGATATTCTATTTAAGTTGATAGCCGCAGGACTTGGTACCTGTGACAGAGCCAGTTTGCCGAAGGATGTGGATTGGAGAAGTGTTTTTAAGTTGGCAAACCAACAAGGTGTTGGAGCAGTCTGTTTGGATGGAATGCAAAAATTAAATTGGAATATTGCTGAACCAAAAACTATAAAAATCCAATGGATAGGCACAGCCTTGAAGCAAAAACAGCAATATAATGCTCAATGGCAAGCAGCGGTATCGTTAGCGAAAATATGGCATGATATTGGTTTGCAAATCTATGTGATGAAAGGATTTGTGTTAGCTGAAATGTATCCTCGTCCAGCAAGTAGGTATTCATGTGACATGGATTGTTTTTTAATGAAACGGCATGAATGGAATGGAGAAAAAGGGGACGAAGTTGTAGAAGACAAAGGCATTGAAATTGACAGAAGTTATTACAAAAATTCCAAGTTTTGTTTTAAGGGATTGACGGTTGAAAACCATCGGTATCTCTTGCCTATTAAGGGTTCATCAAAGACTAAACGACTTGAGCGATGGTTACGGACACAAATAGAGACAGCAGAACCAGTATATATAGGAAACACATTTCTGCAAACACCATCAGCGTTGTTTAATTCCGTATATATATTGGCCCATGTGCAGGAACATTTTTTTGAGGAAGGAATATCCTTAAAGCACGTATGCGATTGGGCTATGGTGCTGAATACTTATGCTAATAAATTAGATTGGGAGCAATGGAAACACATTTGCAAGGACTATGGAATGTTGTCGTTTGGTTGCGCCATGAGCCGTTTGGCAAATAAAATATGTGGGGTAAAAATTCCTTTTGAATGCGAATGGGATGATGAGGCTGACAGCCGATTGCTTGATGACGTACTTTATAGGACAACAAGTGGTAGCGTTCAGCGCTCAAACTGGCAAGTGAGGATAGACTTGGTGAAAAGCATATTCAAAAATCGTTGGAAATATAGAATGTTCTCCAATACAAATTTCCTTATTTTTTGCGGAAGACGCGTATGGGGGTATTTGTTTGACAAGAATTTAGACTAAAACTTTTATGAAACTCAAAAGACTCTTTGATATAGTTGCATCCCTGTGTGGGTTGCTGTTGATTTGGTGGATATTCCCCATAGTAGCGTTTTTAATCCATAAGAAGATGCCGGGTGGTCCGGCTTTCTT
>OQVZ01000900.1_pt1 | contig 11219 bp, 7 predicted proteins | sample 1691571 | NCBI WGS metagenome assembly OQVZ01 (sample SAMN03418261, study PRJEB22391) | human gut metagenome | biome: human-gut; feature: organic feature; material: feces | host: Homo sapiens | place: Tanzania | collected 2013-01
CATTGCGTGAATAAGTCAGACGAGCACGTAGGCCTTTTAGCGGTTTGATAAAACTGAAATCAGTTTCTAGTGAACCTTGTATTGACATTGAATTCTGTTTTTGCAAACGATTGTTCTGGGAATTCAAAAGTGACTTATAATTGTAATAGTTATCAAACGACGGATCGTTTTCCATGCCAGAGTGATAGATGGGATAACCATTGATTTCGTCTGGTACAAATAATGGATTCTTCATCATATAAAGATAGTCTTCTTGATTAGCTCCACCACTTGATGTCTGATGCATGTTTTTTTTCGAATCGTCACCACTGACACTCAACGTTGCCTTCACAAACTTATTGATATTTGCTGTGATGCCTGCACGATAGTTCCAACGATTATAGTCCAAATGACCGATATTTCCATCCTGTGTCTGGTAAGTAACACCAGCAAAGTATGTGACTTTCTCATTACCGCCATTCACGTTGATAGAATGACGCTGAGACAAAGAACTGGACCAGTATTTGTCCAACAAGTTGTAGTTGGTCTGTTTCATCATTTCCAATTCGTCGGCCTGGAAGAAATTCTTTAAAACATCAACATTTTTATTATTCTCTTGTAAATTTTGAGCAGCCTTTGCTGCATTGTAGATTCGCCCATAGTTATAACTATCAAGCATATCTGCATGCTTAATAGCATTGACATAACCAAGTTGTGTTTGGTACGAGATACGTGGAGTTCCTTGTTTTCCTCGTTTTGTTTTTACTTCTATAGGAATATAATGACCGTCTTTTTCATCTATTACAATATCAATTCTTCTGTATTCTTTGCCAATGTCATCAAGATTTTTGGTTAAATCCTCCGTTATAACTGATACATTCTCGGTTTTTATTTCTTTTTTGATTCTGTCAGGTAAAAAACGATTACAAAATAAATCAAGATATTTAGTCCTTTGACAGTGGCAACCATTAGGATTCAATAACTCTGCTAATATTCTGCACATATAGACTTCTCTTGTTGAAATCCCGATAATTTCAAAAATATTAAATTGATTACCAGTATTTTCACCGCAGTGTAATTGTTTTAGCTTTTCTTGTTGGTAATCAACAATTATTTTGTATGTTTTTTGTAAAAACCCCTGTACTTTTTTTTGTTCCATAATTTCCTCAATATTATTTTATATTTACAGTAACAATATAACACATGCCTATGTCAAAATTAGTCGTAACAAATTTTATCATTAGACTTATAGTCTATACTAGACTGTAAGTATTATAGCACAATTAAAGTATGGTTGAGTCTAATTGTATTAAATTTGCTAATAATGTTAAGAAATATAGAGAACAACTTGGATATAATAAAAGTCGCATGTCCGAATTATTAGACTGCGACCTGTCCTACATTGGTAAAATTGAACGTTCTGAAAAGTTTCCAAATCTGAAAATGATATTTAAAATTGCAGAAGTTTTACAAGTTTCAGCAAAAGACTTATTTGATTTTGAATGATACACATTATTATTGTGTATCTTTGATAAATTTATTCCAAATTATTCCTGTTGTTATATTTGAAATAAACTGTAAACCCTTGTAAATAAAGGGGTTTACCTTGAATAATACATAAATTATAATATTAATATAAAGTGTATTATTGATTATAAGAGGCTTTTAGCCACAAAGGAGGTAAACTAAATGGAATTTGTACAACCAATCAGGAGTTTAAAACAGATTGAAACAATTAAAAAACTTCTCAAACAACAAAGTTTAAGGGATTATTGCTTATTTGTTCTTGGTATTAATTCGGGTTTAAGAATAAGTGATTTACTTAAACTTAGAATTTCGGATGTAGCTGAAAAAGGTAAAGTCAAAGATAGGATTAGGTTAAGAGAAAACAAGACAAATAAGTTTAAAGATTTTCCAATATCAGATAATGCCAAAAGTGCAATTAGGGAATATCTAAAATCAAGACAATACAACGAAAATGAGCCTTTATTCATATCAAGAAAGAATAAAGGTTTTTTATTGCGACAAAGAGCATATAAGATTTTAAATGAAGTCGCAAGGTCAATCGGCATTAAAGAAAAGATAGGAACTCACACATTAAGAAAAACATTCGGCTATCATGCGTACAATAACGGCTATGACATAGCAATAATTCAAAAACTATTTAACCACTCATCACCGAGTGTAACTCTTCGCTATATTGGAATTACGCAAGATGAAATGGATGATGTTTATTTAAGTTTAGATTTATGATTTGTCATAATCTTCAACATGTCTTACATCATAAAACTCAAATTGGAATTCCAAATAGAACAGATTGAGGATGATAGAAAAACCTTTATGGTCTTGTGTCTTTGGTCTGTAATCAAAATCTAATTTGATTGAAAACTCTCCTTTTTTAACAAATACAATTTCAATAGTTTTATATTTTGTAACTTCTAAAACAGTTACAAAATATCCAATAGGTTTCATATTATAAAATCTTAGTCTTTTTCTTTTCATAAATTCACTTCCTTTATTTCTAAGGGACTAAAGTCTGAATTAAAAATTCCGTACTTGTCCTTGTATGTTACTATTAAATAGCCCATTGATTCGATTATATAATCATAAATAAAATCAATAACGGCATTTCCTTTTTTATCTACTATTCCGAATTTGCCATTTTGACCAATTATAAACATCTCACCATTATTCAAAGCTTTAATTTCAAGGGGAGCAACAAAGCTGAATTTAAACGGTAGAATTTCATTACCGTTTTTATCAATTAAGCCATGATTTTTTTCGGTTAAATCTTTAGCTACAAATGCGTAACTTCCGACAAAATCGTGTACATCTTTGTATTTAAAATCAATAATGGTATTACCATATTTATCAATATACCCCCAATTTTCAAAGTCTATTGTTGCACCGATAATATCGCTATCACAATCAGAATCTTTAATAAACTTGAATTTTGTGTCGCAAACTTTATTATTGTTAAAGTCAAAAATTAAATTTTCGTGATGTGTAAATTTGTCATAAGATTTAATAAAAGTGTCATCACTTAAAAACTGCATTCTGCAATATTTTTCAAAAGGTATAATAATATTATTATTTATATCTATAATACCAAAGTTTGAATATTCTTTTTCAGCAATTAAGTATTTACTTCTTTCATTGTGAGGTTTTAAATATTCGCACTCAAACGGTATTATGACTTCATCTTTTAAATTTATTACACCGTATTTATTGTTTATTTTTGCAATCAATAAGAATGGTTCTAAAGAGATTATTGTTAAATCATCATACTTAAAATCTAAAACAATATTTCCTTTTAAATCTAATATTACAGGTCGATAATATGTTGTTTTACCTTCCTTAAAAGGTTGATATATCATTAGGTTTTCATTGTAAAGATATGGCTCAACTGTATTGTATTTCGGTTCTATAATTACATTAAAATTGCTATCAATTACTCCTTCTTTATTGTTTTGAGTTATTACTATCAAATTTGAATTAAAGAAACTTATTAGATTGTCGCATTTAATCTTATTTTTAGATAAAATGCCGTTTGTATCTAATTTGTGCCAATATTCACCCAATTTAACAAGTATAGTTTTATCTTTTTCATTAAAACTACTATCAATATTGTTAAATATAAAATTATTCTGAAATTTAGTTGTTTTCATACCTAACTCCAAGCTGCTAATAATTACATAAATGCTTAAATAATGTCAACTGTGCAGGCTCTTTAATTACTTGTTTGTTTTCAATTATATCCTGTCTGTGTGTCATAATTTGTCGTAGTTTGTATTCAAAATTGCTTAGAAAATAAAATGGAGTATATAGAACTTCAAAAAATCTTAAAGAAATACTATCACCTCTTACAACTTTTGCAGGAATTCCGTATAAAGAAAGTTGAATATATGCCATTTTAAAGCAAATTTCGTCAATATCAACAGCTTCAACATAGAGTTGATGTTGATAGTTATATCCTTTTTCTTTCATTGTTTCAGCGTATGCTATAATCATTCCTCCACTTCCACAACAAGGTTCTACTAAGGTGATAAAGCCTTTATTATCGACTTCATTTTTTAAATCTATAAAATTGATTTCAGCCATCATTTTACTAACATGATATGGTGTGAAAAACTGACCTTTATTTGAATTGCCTAAATTTAAGTTTGAAAATATCTGTCCTAAAAAGTCTTGATGTTTTTCTTCAAGTGCTGAAATTAAAAGAGCAAGCAGTTTTGAAAATTCTTCTGCTTGCTCTTTTGTGTAGTTACAAATTGTATTCTTATATCTCTGTTCTAGGTTCGTGCTCCGGTAAAACGGCTGTGCTAACGAACACATACTTAATGTTAGAAAATCTAAAAATACCGTTGAAATATTCTTTGACCTGTCCAATGCCTCTAAAGTCGATGTAAATTCTTTAATATAATCCATTCAAATCAATGCTCCTTTCAGTTTAAAGCTGATTAAACTTTTTGATACTTTTAAATATATTTATATATAAGAGGTGAAGAAAGTTTAACCACGTTTATCCTGTAAGGTGTAAAACTTTTAAAAAACTCGAAAAACGGCTTAAACTCAATGCTTTAACCTCTTTTATATATTTTTATAATATTATAAAGAGGAACGGTGTAAACCATTAATTTATAAGGGATTGAGTAATATTTTGAATATCTTAAAAATTACCCAAAATTACAAAGTTATTACTTGCGAAATATACAACATTGTTATAATTCAGCCTAATTTTAACAAAAGTAATATTGTAATATTAAAATTTTAAATAAAATAAATTTATTTTGAATTTTCTTTTTTTTGTCACCAAATTGTCACCATGATTTTCAGAATTACAAAAATAAAATGTGAAAAATTGTTTAGACTAATTGATTGACTAGCCAATAATATTGTGGTTTTATAGTAAAGGAGTTAATTATCCAGAAATTAAGTGAAATGTGTTGGGAGCTACTCATAACCCGAAGGTCGTTGGTTCAAATCCAGCTCCCGCAACCAATTGATATAAGAGGGTTTCAAAGATTTTGAAATTCTCTTTTTTAATAGAAAAAGCTCAATTGTTCCCAAATTGTTCCTGTATTTTATCGAGTGGTTTGGTTATAACAGATGGTGCGATTATTTTGGGTGATTGGCATTATTAGTGCGTTTTAGGGGTTGGAAGTAATCAAACCATTTGTCATTCAAAACGGTCATAATGGACAAAAGTTGGTTTGACAGATGATGTGGTTTATTCGGGTAAAATAGATTATAAGTAAAGCGTATCCTGTATTTTAGCCCAACAAGTGCTTTTGACAAATGGTATGAGTATTTTAGGCAAAGTCCATTTTGAGCATTTTAGTTTTTTGAAAAATTTTTCAATTGATACAAAACGAACACAATGCTCGGAAGTGGTGTTCCAATTTATCATCTTCAGAGCTAATGTGTTCCTTGAGGAAAGACTGTTAAATTAATAATTATGTTTCTTGTATAATTAAATGAGCATGTAGGCTGGAATTTGGAGATATTATGAGTAATAAAAAGATTAAATTAATTGCAATTTCTGTTGCTATGGTATTAAGTACGCAAATGGTATTGGCAGAAGATTTAATTACTGATTTTGGAGGATTAAAAGATGCCCTAAAAAATGCAACGGGGTCTTCTGTTACTGTAAAATTGGGTAGTGATATATCAGCTACTGCTCCTATCACAACAGGAAGTAATACTCCAAAATCTGTTACAATTTTGGGTGAGAGTAAGAAATATACAAGTACTACTCTTGCATTTGATGTCAAACCTAATACAACACTTACATTAAATAACATTACATTGGATAGTATTCAACACGCTTCGAGTTGGGGCGGAGCAATGTATAATGAAGGTACTTTAATTCTTGACAATGTAACTTTTAATAATGATATTGCAAAAACTTCAAGAGCTGTTGGGGGTGGAGCTATGGCTCTTGTTGCGACAAAGGGAAATGCTGTTTCTACGACTATTAAAAATTCTAATTTTACTAATAATTCTACTGAATCTAGTCCTGGCTACGAAAATAACGGTGGGGCGATATATGTTTATGGAACTTCTGGACAGGTAGGAAATAATACTTTAAATATAAGTGGTTCTCATTTTGAATCAAACCATACAAATAAAACTGGTGGAGCTATCGGAGTTAATAATCTGGGGCCATCAGATTTTGTAATTGAGATAAAAGATACAACTTTTACAAAAAATAATTCTACTGGTTATGGTGGAGCAATCGATGTTACAACTGGTGGCACCGGAAATGTAACTATTAATTTGGATAATGCAACTTTTAATAGCAATGAATCTTCTGGCTCTGACGGAGGAGCTATTGCTTATGAACAAGGGAATATAACCAGCAATATAATTAATAGTACATTTACAAATAACACTGCAAATAACGGTGGGGCGATTTATAATGGGATTAAGAACCTAACAATCTCTAATACAATATTTGATGGTAACAAAACTAATGATGGTGGAAAAGGTGGTGCAATTTATAACGCAGGAAATATAAGTTTAAGCCAAACAGAATTTAAACAATCTACTGATACGATATATATGGCAAATGATTCTGCTGCTTATTTTATTAGTGGCACTAATACATTAAATGGAAGTATTAGTAGTGAAAATGCAACTAGCAAAATAAAAAATGAAGGAACTTTAATTTTAAATGCAGATAATTCTGGTTATACAGGAACTTATACTCAAGAATCAGGTCAAACTGATGTCAATGAGAGTTCAACATTCTTTGGAGGAGAAACAACAATTGCGGATGGTGTTTTAAATTGGAATACGTTGAAGAATTACAATAGTACATTGAAAGTAGAAAAAGGTTCATTGAACATCGGAAATGTTAGTAAGGCTTCTTTGTCGTTGAATAACAATAGTTATATTAAAAAAGATACTTTAGTGAATATTAACTCAAAGGGAGAAATTAAATTAAACAGTGGAAGTATAACTCTAGATGATAATGATATTTGGGCAGGAAATATTTCTATCGGAGATGAAAATACCGTTGGAAGTGGAACTTTGACAATTGATGGTTTGACTTCAAATGGTGGAATTTTTGCTAATGGTGGAACTATAGATATTATTAGTGGAAGATTGACTGCTTCTGCAGGAGATGAGATAAAAGAAGCAACAACAGTAAAAATTAAAGATGATGCATTGTTGGCTGTTCGTCGCGGAGATGTAACATTGGGTGCAACTACTGATTGGGCTTCTAAAGGCGGAGTTCTTCTTACTGATGGAACTTTAACAGTTAAAGATTTTGCATCATCAAATGGAATATTCCAAGCAAATAGCGGAAAATTAATGCTAGAAAATTCTACATTTACTGTTGGGAAAGATAGTTTTATCAATAGTAGTGTTGAAACAAATATTGATTCAAATTCAAAATTACAAATTACAGATAATGGCTGGGTAACTATTGGAGATAATGATATTTGGAATGGTGAAGTTTCATTAGCTGGTGGTACTTTAAATTATGAAAGGACTGAAAGTACTAGTTCTACAATGACTGGTGACTTGATTGCTACAAGCGGAAACTTAAACTTGTTAAAAAATTCTTATATAAACATCAAATCACCAAGTAACATTGCACAAGCTGTTTCTGTTGATATTCAAAAAGGAGCAACTGTTGAAATTAGTAATGGTGCAGAATTTAATCTTGACTCTAATGATAAATGGAATGGTTTGATTAAGAATGAACTTGATGGAATTTTGAAAACTGATAATGTAAATAATTCTGCTTTTGGTGGAATGTTGCAACAAAATAAAGGCGTTTCAATATTTGATAACAAATCAAATATTACTATTGATGGGAAAGATAGTTATATTTTAGGTGGAACGGTTGAAATTAAAAATGGTTCTGCATTAAATATCGGTAGTGGTGTTGCAGATAATCATTTCTTTGTAAGTGATTTGAATATGACAAATAATTCAGCATTAAATGCAATGAACAGTGTATTAAACAAATATCAGATTTCAAATGATATGATTGTTGAAGGCAAGAACAACCTTTCTATCGATATTGATGGACGAAATAAAGTTGGCGATGCTTTTATTATCAATAATTTAACCTCAAATACAAATGGAACATTGAATGTTGCTGATTTTAATTTTATTGGTCTTGCCCCAATAGATAGACAGTTCAAAATTAGAGTATTTGATGCAAATTCAATTAATGATAAGGTTAATTTTACTTCAACAGATAAAGAAATTTTTACTCCAATAGGTTATTATAATCTTCAATCTGCTGGTGGCGGTTGGTACACATCCAATATGACTCGTTACAATCCTCAAGTATTTAGAGGGCAAGTTGCAACTTTGGCGTCTTTCAACAATCAATTGATGATTGACGATATGTTGTTAAATCACGTGACACTTGATAGCGAAAGATTATTAGCTCAAAGTAAAAATGCTAATATTTACGCCTCAACACTTCCTCAATTTGCACCTTATCAATATAAAAAGGAAGATGGTGGATTGTGGTATAAATCATATGTAAACTTTGAAAACTTGTCCTTAACTCAAGGATTAAAAGTCGGTAATAATTCATATGGTTCATTAGTTGGTGCAGATTTCCCTGTTATCAAATTGAAACATGGTTGGAGATTAATGCCAACAGCTTATATTGGTTATAATGGTGCTCACCAAACATTTAATGGTGTTGGGATGTATCAAAACGGCGGTCAAGGTGGCTTGATGGGAACATTTATGAAAGATAATTTCATTGGTTCTGTTGTTGCTTATGGCGGAGGATATAATAATGAAATGTCTGTTGCGGGGAATACAGATAGAGCGGGAAATTGGTTCGCTGGCACTGCTGCAAAATTAGCTTACAACTTCCATCCAACTAAGCATTTCACCATCCAACCAACAGCATTTATGTCATATAATATTTTTGGTCGTCAAAATTGGGGAACGGATTTTGGTTCTATGAGTATGAATTCTGGATTGTTGAATGGAATTAACGTCGCTCCTGGAATGAACTTTATTTATGCAAAAGAAACGTGGAGTGTATATGCAACATTCCAATATATGTATAACATCAATGAGCAAGTTGGTGGTAGAGCAGGAAATGTTGATTTAGCAAGTGTAAAAATGGAACACGGATATATTCAATATGGCTTAGGTGTAACTAAAACATGGAAAGATAGATTGAACTCATTCTTCCAAATTGTATTTAGAAACGGCGGTAGAACAGGTGTTGGATTCCAATTAGGATTGAATTATACATTTGATTGGTTAAACCCATCAAAAACTAAATCTACTAAAGCTACAAAAGCTAAAAAGATTAAATCAAATAAACAATCTATGTACCAACAAAAAGGTGAAAAAACGATAATTAAATCATTATCAATGAAATAATAAAACGAAGGGCGGAGTTGAAAACTCCGCCCCCTCGTTCTTTAGAATTCGCTACCTATAATTTCTTTCAAATCATTTTCTGGAGTTGTAGTTGGTTGTATATTAAATTTTTCAACTAAAAAGTTTAATATACTTGGAGAAACAAAAGCCGGAAGGGTTGGTCCAAGTTTTATATTTTTAATATCTAAAGAAAGCAAGGTTAACAATACACAAACCGCTTTTTGTTCGTACCAAGATAAAACAATAGATAAAGGCAACTCATTAACTGAACAATTAAAAGCTTTAGCCAACTCTATTGCAATTTTTATTGCTGAATACGCATCATTACATTGTCCCATATCAAGAATTCTTGGGATATCTTCAATTGTTCCTAAATCAATGTCGTTAAATCGATATTTTCCACAAGCAAGAGTTAATATTATACTATCTTTCGGTGTTTTTTTAACAAATTCGGTATAATAATTTCTTCCAAATTTCGCACCATCGCACCCTCCAACAAGAAATATATGACTTATTCTCTTGTTCTTAATTAATTCAATTATTTTATCCGCAATCGAAAGAACTGTATTATGTCCGTAACCAACTGTAAGAATGTCACCGCCATTTATACCGGTCATTTTTTTATTTTCTTTATAACCGCCAAGTTCAAGGGATTTTTCAATCACAGAAGAAAAATCTTTTTTATCACAAATATGAATACATTCAGGATATTCAACAATAGAAGTTGTAAAAACTCTATCCTTATAACTTCCTTTTGGAGGCATTATACAATTTGTTGTAAATAAAATAGGTGCCGGAACATTATCAAACTCCTTTTGCTGATTTTGCCAAGCGGTTCCAAAATTTCCTTTTAGGTGGGGATACTTTTTTAATTCCGGATACGCATGACAAGGTAACATTTCACCATGCGTATAAATATTTATACCTTTATCTTTGGTCTGCTCAAGTAATAATTGCAAATCCTTTAAATCATGCCCTGAAATAATTATAAAAGGTCCTTTTTCAATATTAGTAGTAACTTTTGTCGGTTCAGGATTTCCAAACATTTTAGTATTTGCTTTGTCTAATAATTCTATACATTTTAAGTTTATACGTCCCACTTTCAAAACAAGTTTTGTCAATTCATCTGACGAAGTTTCTTTAGCCAATTCTTTTAATGCCTCGTAAAAGAAGTTGTTAACCTCTTCACTTTTATAACCTAAAATCCACGCATGATGAGCGTATGCAGCCATTCCCTTTAATCCAAATAAAATTAGAGATTTTAAACTTCTTAAATCTTCACTGCAATCCCAAATATCTTTAACATCAAATTTAAAATCACAAGAAATTCTATTTTTAAATTTTTCAGTCAAATTTTCTATTGATTTATTATCAAAATTTACGTTAGTAATTGTTGCAAATAAACCATCGATAATCAGCTTTGTATTCTCATCATTGATATCACCGCAGTTAGCAAGTTTAATAACAGAACTGGTTAATTCATCTTGTAGGTTTGCCGTATCCGGTTCTTTTCCACAAACGCCTTTTTTGGTGCAGGCTTTATGAAATGCCGTTTGCTCACATTGAAAACAAAACATACTCATATTTTTTACTCCTTATTATTTTCTCAATTTACTCAATTGAGATATAAGTATTTTTTTACGGATATAAAAAATATGTTATTATACAATTTACTAATATTGTATTTTATCGAGTGGTTTGCTTATGACAGTATTAATATACAGGGCAAACTAAAGTTAAAGTATTTAACTGAAAATAGCCTCAAAGTCGCAACAAGTCTAAACTTTTGAAAATGATTTTCAGACAGGGTAATTCATCAATTTTGCCCCTTTAATTACTTTAAAAGTCCGTTTTAAATCCGT
>OQVZ01000902.1_pt1 | contig 11207 bp, 10 predicted proteins | sample 1691571 | NCBI WGS metagenome assembly OQVZ01 (sample SAMN03418261, study PRJEB22391) | human gut metagenome | biome: human-gut; feature: organic feature; material: feces | host: Homo sapiens | place: Tanzania | collected 2013-01
CCGTGATGCACATGGCATTGTAGGGCAGCTCGTCCTTTACTGTATTGAGAAGAATATCGCACTGGATGATATGTCATTGGAAGAGTACAAAGCGATCTCTCCGGTATTTGAAGAAGATATTTATGAAGCTATCAGCTTAAAGACTTGTGTAAATAAGCGTCTGACGATCGGTGCGCCGGGACACGATGCGATGGCACAGGTAATAAAGACCTGTCAAGATTATCTGTCAGCATATGAAGATAGTGTAAGTGAATAGAGCGAATTAAAGAAGGAAGAAAAATGTTTGCAGTAGATTTGAACTGTGATCTTGGAGAAAGTTTTGGAAATTATAAATGCGGACTGAATGCATGTCCTCCACTGCTTGTCGGTGTCGGTGTTGCTACATCTGTTGAGACAGCAGCATTACTTTCCAAGAAAGCTCTTATGAGACCGCTTGGAAGCCACAATGAAAACGAACGTGCAGCATCTATGGAGAAGCTGCTTGAAGATGGAATTAACGCGATCGGCCTTGGACCACAGGGAATGGGTGGAAAGTATTCTGTTATGGGAGTTCACATTGAGAATACAGCAAGACATCCATCCACAATCGGAGTTGCTGTTAATGTTGGATGCTGGTCACACAGACGTGGACACATCGTTTTTGATAAGGACCTTAACTACACAATCACAACACATTCGGGGGTGACATTATAATGCTGGAAATAAAAGATGGAAAAAAGATTTTAACAACACCAGTCTCAGCTGAGGATCTCAAAGATATTCATGCAGGAGATATCATTTATCTGAACGGAAGCATGACAACTTGCCGTGACGTTGCACACAGAAGACTCGTTGAAGAAGGACGTGAGCTTCCGGTTGATGTAAAAGATGCAGCAATCTTCCACGCAGGCCCAATCATCAGACCACTTGAGAATGATAAATTTGAAATGGTTTCTGTAGGACCGACAACAAGTATGCGTATGGAAAAATTCGAGTATGAATTTGTAAAAGAGTCCGGAGTCCGTGTGATCATCGGAAAAGGTGGAATGAAAGAAAACACAGAGCGTGCATGTAAAGAATTCGGAGCAATCCACTGCGTATTCCCGGCAGGAAATGCTGTTGTTGCAGCAACAGAAGTTGAGGAGATCGTTGATGCTCAGTGGAGAGACCTCGGAATGCCTGAGACACTGTGGCACTGCCGCGTAAAAGAGTTCGGACCACTGATCGTATCTATTGACACAGAGGGACGCAACCTGTTTGAAGAGAACAAAGTAGTCTTCAACGAAAGAAAAGAAAAAGCGATCGAAGAGATCTGCAAACATGTAAGTTTTATTAAATAAGAATTTAAACCAATTTTACTGCCATGTAAAAATATACCATAAAATATAAGCCAAACAATCTGTTCGGCCAGGGACAGATAAAAAAGATATCGAGGCACACGGAAAATGAAAGTGCGCTTCGATATCTTTTTGTTTTGTAAAATCTATTTATTTTGTTCCGAAAATACGATCCCCGGCATCCCCAAGTCCCGGGCAGATGTAAGCATCTTTGTTCAGTTCTCTGTCAATATGTCCTACGTACAGCTGAATATCCGGATGCGCTTCCATCAGACGTTCTACTCCTTCCGGAGCAGCAATGATAGCCATGAATTTGATTTTCTTCCCACCGTGCTGTTTGATAAAATCAACAGCAGCAACAGCAGAGCCACCTGTAGCCAGCATAGGGTCTGTAACAACGATCAGACGTTCCGAGATTGAACTCGGCAGCTTACAGTAATATTCATGTGGTTCATGTGTTTCCTCATCACGATACAGACCAATATGACCAATTTTTGCAGTCGGGACTAAAGCCTGAAGACCGCTTACCATTCCAAGACCGGCACGTAAGATTGGAACAATGGCAAAGTTCTTTCCTGCAATCTGCGGTGTCATACATTTTTCAATTGGTGTTTCAACCTCAACATCTTCTAATGGAAGGTCTTTTAAAGCCTCATATCCCATTAACATAGCAATTTCTTCTACCAACGCACGAAATTCAGCAGTTCCAGTATTTTTATCTCTTAATTTGGAGATTTTGTGCTGAATCAGTGGGTGCTTCATCTCAATTACATTATTCATTTTTTGAATTCCTCCATCAATTTTCTGCCCCCTATTATAACGAGTTTCTTGTTTGAGGACTACCCCCTTTTTTAAGAAAAGGGAAAAAATTAATGAAAGAGTAAAGAATAGTAAAAAGATAAGTTGTAAAAAACAGACAAAAAAACAAGAGAAAATCTATTAGAAATAGACAAATTTTATATTACAGTCAGGAAAAAGGACAGAAGTCCTTTAGATGTATAAAGAAATATGCAATACTCAAGCTACTATTTTTGCGAAAAGGAGAAAAAGAACATGAAAAAACGAAACTTGGGAAACAGAAAGGGGCAGAGGATACGACAAGCGGTAGGAACCTCAATGCTCGGTGTATCACTTGTACTCACGTCAGGGGTCACAGTTCTGGCAGAAGAAGCAGTCATGGATTCGGAGAATGTTGTCACTGAGGCAGTTGTAGAAGATGCAGAAAAGGCTGCAGCGCTGGATGCCGAAGTTGCGCTTGCTGAAGATTATACTGGCTGGGATACGCTGAAGGTATTTGAGACAACAGATGTTCACGGCTACATTACGGATGTTTCCACTTACAAAGACGAAACATTCCAGTATCGTCTGGCGTATATTGCCAATGTTGTCAATCAGGCACGTGCAAATACAGCATATGATGACGTAATTCTTGTAGATGGCGGGGATATTTATCAGAGCACACCACATTCTAATCTGACTTACGGAAATTATTTGAGAGCAGCATTTGACATGATGCAGTATGATGCAGTAGCACTTGGAAATCACGAATTTGACTGGGATGTTACAAAGTATGCAGCAGACAGTAACGGAACAATGGCATCTTATGAAACAAAAGATACCGGGAAGGTAAATCCTGCTATTCCGGTTGTTGCAAATAACCTTTATTATGCAGGAACAGACACCAGAGTTGATTTTACACAGGATTATACAGTTGTAGAAAAAGCAGGATATACAGTTGCGATTGTCGGATGGGCTGATGAATATAGTGCAGATATTAAGGCATCACAGATTGCACCATACAAGATTGATGGGGATCTTGAGAAGCTGAAAGAAAAAACGAAAAAAGTAAAAGAAGATGAGGATGCAGATGTTGTGATTGTTCTTGCACATGCTTCACCGAAGGAGATTGCAGAAGCCGTGGATCCGGATGTTGTAGACCTGGTATGCGGCGGACATAGCCATAAGAGCTCAACAGGAACGGCAAGTAACGGAGTAGATTACGTTCAGGGTAACTGCAAAGCGCAGGGATATGGAACAGCAGACATCAAAATCAATCCGGATACAAAAGAAGTAGATGTTGTTGATCCAAACTTTACTTACATTACATCTAAAACAAATAATGAGCATCTGTACTACAAAGATGGAACAAACACGCAGCTTGATGAGGAAATTGTGAAGATCAGTCAGGAAGCCTGGGATGCTGTGAAAGGTGAGATGTATGAAGTTCTTGCAACTGCAGATCAGAGCATCACAAAAGATGTAGTTGAAGGAAGCATTGTGACAAGTACAGCAGGAACCTGGCTGACAGGATTGATGCTGGATGCAACAAAAGATCTGAACACTGTTGCAGCATTTGCAAACAGCGGTGGAATCCGTACCAATCTGGTTATGGAGGAAGGACAGACAACGAGAGATATCACAGTTGCTGATATTTACACAATCAGTCCATTTGGAAATCGTCTGCTCACATATGCAATCACAGGAAAACAGATGGCAACACAGATTGAGAATGCAATCAAGTTCGATGATGATGATAAAGTAATCTACAATTATACGAACTTTGGAGATCAGTTTGCAGGAATTACTGTAACTTATGAAAAACAGGACAAGAGTATCAAAGTACTGTCTATCGTTACAGATGCAGGTGAGATCATAGATGTCAACGATGAAACAAAAACTTACAACGTAGTTGTAAATGAATATTGTGCGACACTTTCTCAGGATGGCATTGATTCTGTTTTCAAAAATCTGACACCGCTCGTTGCACTTGATGAGGCACCGGTAGATAATCTTAGCGCAATCGAAGCATTACGTGCGCGCAGAGATTCTGAAGGACTTGCTATGAAGGTAGATACAACAGCAAACTTGAAAGAAGATGCCGGAGAGGCAGCGGCTTGTGAACAGATGAGCAGCATTCTTGATAAAGTAAACAAGTTCAATTCTGATAATGTAAAACCGGAAAATAAAGCAGAGTTAGAGCAGCTGAATAAGGATATTGATGCACTGATCGCAGGTGGTAAGCTTACAGAAGGACAGACAACTGTACTTCAGAATAAAAAGCAGGAGATTGAGACACTTTTGAATAAGCTGAAAGAGATGGAAGCAGCATCAAAGAAAGAAGAATCAAAGAAGGAAGAACCAAAGAAAGAAACACTGAAGGCGGATCCTGTTAAGAAAACAGACAATGAGAAAAAAGCTGCAAAAACAGGAGATGAGAATTCTCTGATGTTATGGATTCTTATGATGGGAACAGCTGGTGTTGGAATTGCTGCTTCAGCAACAAAGATGAAACGCAGAAATGAATAGAAAAAGCACTTTTTGGTAAAAATAAAGGACATTCGTCTTTTAATGAAAACAAAAAGTCGGTATTTTGCATAAAAAAATAGTGATAAAATTGTGAAATAAAGACAAAATGTAAATAGAATGTAAAAAAAGGACTATAGTCCTGTTAAATACTTGGGACATATGTCATTATTGTGCTTACAGAATCCGAGAGAGAAAAATAAAAAGGAGGAAACGGGTTATGAACAAGAGAATAGTAGCAGCATTGCTGGCGGGTGTTATGGCATTTTCACTCACAGCATGCGGAGGAAGTGGAGACAAGAAGGGAAGTACATCTGATGCAGGTGACAGTGCGGATATGAAGATTGCAATGGTAACAGATTCAGGTGATATCACAGACCAGAGCTTCAATCAGACAACTTATGAAACATGTAAGTCCTGGTCAGCAGATAATGATGTAGAGTTCAATTACTATAAACCAGAGAGCGATTCTGATGAGGCTCGTAATGCAAGCGTAGATCAGGCTGTTGCAGATGGAGCAAATGTAGTTGTTCTTCCAGGATACATGTTTGCGGCAGCAATCGTAGATCAGTCTGATGTATATCCGGATGTTAAATTCGTAGCACTTGACGTAAGTGCGGGAGATATCTGTGAAAAAGGTGTAGGTGAAGGATACACATATAATCCAGATGATTATGAAGTGAGTGATTACTACAATACAGACAATGTATATTGCTGTACTTATCAGGAAGAAATCTCAGGATTTATGGCAGGATATGCAGCTGTTAAACTTGGTTACAAGCACCTTGGATTCCTTGGTGGAATGTCAGTTCCGGCTGTAACGCGTTTTGGTTATGGATATGTACAGGGTGCTGACAAAGCAGCAGAAGAACTTGGAATCACAGATCAGGTAGCTGTTGAGTATGTTTGCGGTGGACAGTTCTACGGTGATGCAGATATCACAGCTTACATGGATACATGGTATGGCGGAAAAGGCGTTGAAGCTGTATTTGCATGCGGTGGTGGAATCTACACATCAGCAGCTGAGGCAGCTGTTAAAACTGGTGGCAAGGTGATTGGAGTTGATTCTGACCAGTCAGGAATCATTAACTCATTCGAAGATGGTCTTACAATTACATCCGCAATGAAAGGTCTTTCAACAACTGTAGATACAGTTCTTACAGCAATCAAAGGCGGCGAGTGGGATAAATATGTAGGAAAGATTGACAACCTTGGTCTTGTATCAGAGAATCCGGACGAAAACTTTGTACAGCTTCCAATGGAAACAACGCAGTGGGATGATGCATTCACACAGGACGATTACAAAGAGTTGGTTAAGAAACTGTATGACGGCGAGTACGAAGTAAGCGGAGACATCTCAGCAATGCCAAAGACAGCTATCACAGTGAATGATTACGGCAGCATCAAATAATAAACAGTAACGATGAATTTTAAGAGGAAAGTAAAGAGTGATTTACTTTCCTCTTATCACCCTAATGGAATTTTGTATACTGTTTAACCAGGAAAACATAGGAGGATATACAAATGAGCGAGTATGCAATAGAAATGTTGGGAATTACCAAAAGATTTCCTGGAATTATTGCAAATGATAATATTACACTTCAGTTAAAGAAGGGCGAGATTCATGCACTGCTTGGTGAAAACGGTGCCGGAAAATCAACACTTATGAGTGTTCTTTTTGGATTATATCAGCCGGAAGAAGGAGAAATCCATAAGGACGGAAAGAAAGTAGATATCCAGAATCCAAATGATGCGAATGACCTGGGAATCGGAATGGTTCATCAGCATTTTAAACTGGTAGAATGCTTTAGTGTTTTGGATAACATCATTCTGGGAGTTGAGACAACAAAGAATGGTCTGCTTCAGAAAGACGGAGCGAGAAAGAAAGTTATGGAGCTGTCTGAGAAATACGGTCTGTCTGTAGATCCAGATGCAATCATCGAGGATGTTACAGTCGGTATGCAGCAGAGAACAGAGATTTTGAAAATGCTCTATAAAGACAATGAGATCCTGATCTTTGATGAGCCGACAGCAGTTCTTACTCCTCAGGAAATTCAAGAGTTGATGCAGATTATGAAGAATCTTGCAGCAGAAGGAAAGAGTATCCTTTTTATCACACATAAGCTTGCAGAGATCATGCAGGTTGCAGATAGATGCAGTGTTTTGAGAAAAGGAAAATACATCGGAACAGTAGATATTAAGGATACTACTCCAGAGAAACTTTCAGCAATGATGGTTGGAAGAGATGTCAACTTTATCGTTGATAAAGAAGAGGCAAAACCGGGCGAAGTGGTTCTTGATATTAAAGATATGACAGTTGCCTCCAAGCGTCACAAAAATAATGCAGTCAATGGAGTATCTCTTCAGGTTAGAAGAGGAGAGATCGTATGTATCGCAGGAATTGATGGAAACGGACAGACAGAATTCGTATATGGACTTTCAGGACTTGAACCAATCACAGGCGGAACAGTTACAATGAACGGACAGGATATCACTCATATGCCGATCCGCAAAAGACTTACTTCCGGAATGAGTCATATCCCGGAGGACAGACATAAACACGGCTTGGTGCTGGATTATTCATTGGAAGATAATATTGTGCTTCAGAGATATTTCGAACCGCAATTTACAAATAAGTTTGGATTCTTAAAGCGTAAAGCAATTCGTGAATATGCAAACAGACTGATTGAAGAATATGATATCCGTTCCGGTCAGGGAGCAATTACAAAGTCAAGATCCATGTCCGGGGGAAACCAGCAGAAGGCGATCATTGCAAGAGAGATTGATAAAGATCCTGAACTGTTAATCGCTGTACAGCCGACAAGAGGACTTGACGTAGGAGCAATCGAGCATGTGCATAAGCAGCTGGTAGCTGCAAGAGATGCAGGAAAAGGAGTGCTCCTTGTAAGTTTGGAGCTGGATGAAGTAATGAATGTTTCTGACAGAATCCTTGTAATGTATGAAGGAGAGATTGTTGGAGAGTTCGATCCTAAGAAAGTAACAGTGGAAGAACTGGGACTTTACATGGCAGGTTCAAAGAGAAAGGAGACAAAGAGCAATGAATAAAGAGTCAAAAAAAGAAAGTATTTGGCGAAATAATGCGGTTCAGACGATCATTGCATCGCTTCTGTGTATTCTGCTTGGACTTCTTGTAGGTTATATCGTATTACTTATTATCAATCCTCAGGGTGCAGACGGCAAGCATTAATAAGTTCCGGTATTATATAATTGCCACGGCAATTATTCTTCTGATGATGCTTTTTGTTGTGAATAAAATTATGGCAAGAAAGATTTCAAAACCAATTTTGAAATTGGATGAATCCGTAAAGTCTTATGAAACAGGAGAAAAGACTGAAATATATATAGGGGGTGCTTCGGAGATAAGGCATCTGGCATATTCTGTCCAGAATTCATATAAGCAGATAGAACAATTGATGGAAGAAATTATCCGGCAGCAGAATAAGCGGAGAAAAAGTGAAATGGATGCACTGCAAAGCCAGATTAATCCACATTTTCTTTATAATACCTTAGAATCCATTACCTGGATGGTAGAGGCAAATAAGAATGAAGAAGCCGTTTTTATGATTTCGGAACTGGCAAAACTGCTTCGCATCAGTCTTTCAAAAGGGCATACGATTATAAGCTTAAAAGATGAATTGCAGCATGCAAAAAGTTATATGAATATCCAGAAAGTGCGTTATAAAAATAAATTTCAGGTTGCTTTTGAAGTAGATGAAGCGTTGGAACAATATTGTGCGGTGAAATTAACGCTGCAGCCAATTCTTGAAAATGCAATTAACTATGGAATGAGTTTGTTGGAAGAAGATGAGGACGGAGAAATCAAGGTTCAGGTAACAAAAGAAGAGGAAATGTTGATTTTAGCTGTGACTGATAATGGAATTGGAATTCCACAAGAAGAAATTGAGTTTCTTTTGATGGATACGAATCGAGTTCACAAGAAAGGTTCGGGAGTAGGACTTACGAATGTAAATAACAGAATTCAAATCTTATTTGGAAAAGAATATGGCTTAAAAATCGAAAGTGAGCTTGATGAAGGAACAACGGTTCTGATTCGTATTCCTGCAATCGTATATACAGAAGAAAATCGTCGGATTCTTGAAAAAGGTTATTTATTTAGCAAGGATCAAATACAGAAAAAAGACAGGGAATAAATTTATGAAGAGTAGCAAAAAAATGTTTATTTTAGTGGAATGTATTTTAGGATTTTTGCTGATTGGAATGATTATTTTTACAGTTCAAAAGAGGCAAGGGCAGGATTTAAAAAGAATTTCCGTAATCATTCAAAATTCAGATGAAACGCAATGGGCAGCTTTTAAGTATGGATTAAAGATGGCAGCACAGGATGAAAATGTAGATGTATTTATTATAAATTCGACACAGTTTCAGACTGCAAAAGAGGAAGTGTCTGCTATTCAACATGAAATTGAGAAAGGCGCAGATGCACTGATTATCGAGCCGGTAGCAGACGAAACGCTTGCAGAACAGTTGAAAAAAATAAAGGTACCGGTGATATTGCTTTCTGAGCTTTCGGCAACAGATGGAAATACTTCCAAAATTCCTGTAGTAGAGCCGGACCATTATGAAATGGGAAAACGCCTGGTAGAAGAGTTGTTAAAGGATAACGATGGAAAATTAAAACAGAAGAAAGTCGGAATTTTTTTAAGTGATACTCATTCCGAAGCGATTAAAAAGCGAGAAAAGGGAGTACAGGATGCTTTAGCGGAAACGGATGCCAAAATCTGTTGGGTGACAGAAGCGGGAGAAGATGCAAAGCTATTAAAGCAGCAGGAAAAAGTAGATTATCTGTTTGCGTTAGATGATCGAAGTTTGGTAGAGGCAGGAAAAGCGGGAAAAGGATGCGACCGTGGTGACGGAACATTTGGCGATTTGATGATTACATACAACGTGAAGTTGCCAACCACGCTGAATGACAGACAGAAAGAGCTATTGCGCCAAATGAAAGAGGCATAATAATACGACAAAGAGTGTATCATAAGTAGTGTTCTGCTTGTGGTACGCTCTTTTTGTTTTTAAATTCAACTTCCCCGTTTGCGAAATTTGAGAAATAGCAAACATGCTACTTGAGTTAAATTTGCTTAATCTATTTTGCTGTTTGCCGGAAAATATATAACTTTGGAGGTCAAACAAATAGAAAAATATGAATTACAAGATACGGATAGCAGCATGGATGCTGTTTTTTATCCCCCTGTCGGCAGGAGCTCAGAAGATTTCATTAGGCTCCTGCACTACCAAGGACGGAGGACAGTATAAAGGCGAAATGGTCAGTGGAAAGCCACAGGGAAAGGGAGCTACTGTGTTCCCAAATGGCGATACCTATGAGGGCAATTACCTCAAAGGCAAGCGAGAGGGCTATGGCGTTTATACTTTCTTTGACGGCGAGAAGTATGAAGGCCAGTGGATGCAGGACCAGCAGCACGGCAAGGGTACTTTCTATTTCCAAAACAATAATAAATACGTAGGACTCTGGTTCCGCGACTATCAGCACGGACATGGCATCATGTACTATTACAACCATGACAAGTATGATGGCGATTGGTATATGGACAAGCGACAGGGTCGTGGTACTTATACTTATTCCAACGGTGCTTACTACAAAGGTCAATGGGCTAATGACATGAAGAATGGCAATGGTTTCTTCGACTGGGGTGATGGTACTACCTACGATGGACACTGGGTCGATAACCAACGTTCGGGTAAGGGAACCAACAAGTATGCCGATGGCGATGTATATATCGGCGACTGGAAGGATGATATCCAGGATGGCAAAGGCATCTACAAGTTTCGTAATGGCGATGTCTATGAAGGTGACTATGTGCAAGGCGAACGAACGGGCGAAGGCATCTTTCGTTCTGCCAATGGCGATAAATACACTGGACATTTCCAAGATGGATTGCGAAGTGGACAAGGTACGTTCATATGGAAGAATGGCGACATCTATGTCGGTTCATGGAAGGATGACCTTCAGAATGGACGAGGTAAGTTGACCAAGAAGAACGGCGACATCTTTGAAGGCGAGTTCAAGAAAGGATATGTCGATGGCAATGTGGTGATACATTACGCCAACGGCAACCGCTTCAAGGGAGTCTATCATAATGGCAAGCGTGAGGGCTTCTGTATCGAGGAAAACAAGGACGGCAAGCGCTTCGAGGGCAACTATAAGAAGGATGCACGCGATGGCAGATTCGTAGAGAAAGACCGCAATGGTCAGGTTACTGCCAAGGGTGTATATGAGAACGGAAAGCGATTTGAGGATTAAACTTCCGGCAAGAATAGAATCATGATTCAATCTAGAGGCAATGAAATGCTTATCCGCTTCTATGCTTTCCTGAATTATAAACTATAAGAAAGTAGAAATCAATCACAAAATTCAATATACTATGGTAATTGATACATTAGACAATTTGGAGAAATATGTTTCTCTCAATCCACTCTTCGCAGAAGTAGTGAAGTTTATCAACGAGACTGATCTCACTAAGTTGGAGACCGGCAAGCATCCTATCCAGGGTGATGGTCTCTTTGTGAATATCGCTGTAGCTCATGGCAAGA
>OQVZ01000910.1_pt1 | contig 11157 bp, 10 predicted proteins | sample 1691571 | NCBI WGS metagenome assembly OQVZ01 (sample SAMN03418261, study PRJEB22391) | human gut metagenome | biome: human-gut; feature: organic feature; material: feces | host: Homo sapiens | place: Tanzania | collected 2013-01
CACCCTCGTCATCAATACTACTGACAGGAATGGTAGAGTAGAGGAGAGTGTGGCACAGCCTTTCGGCTTCCGTACCATCGAAATGAAGAACGGACAGCTTCTGGTAAACGGTGTTGCCATCACCATCAAGGGTGTGAACCGACAGGAGCACAATGCCGTACACGGCAGAACCCTCAGCATCGGTGAGATGGTGAAGGATGTGAAGATGATGAAGCAGTTCAACATCAATGCCGTGCGCACCTCTCACTATCCTAACTATTCTGAGTGGTATCAGCTCTGCGATAAGTATGGTCTCTATATGGTAGGCGAGGCAAACATCGAGTGTCATGGTATCCTGGATACAGAATACAAGCAGCTGGCTGACAGAGAAGACTGGTATCCTGCTTTCCACGACCGCATGTACCGCATGATCAAGCGCGACCGCAACCATACCGCCATCATCATCTGGTCTATGGGTAACGAGAGCGGATATGGCAAGAGTTTCGAGAAACTCTATGATATGAGCAAGGCGATGGATCCAACCCGTCCGGTTCAGTATGAGGGAGGCGGTTATTATGCCAAGTCGGATATCTACTGTCCGATGTATGCCCGCATCTGGTCTTTGCGCCGCCATGTCAACCAGCGTGATGAGCGTCCGCTGATTCTCTGCGAATACGCCCATGCCATGGGTAACAGCGAGGGTAACCTCAAGGATTACTGGGATCTGATTTACAAATACGACCAGTTGCAGGGTGGTTTCATCTGGGACTGGGTAGACCAGACCATCGCCAAGACCGATGACAAGGGACACAAATACTGGGCTTATGGTGGCGATATGGGATTCGTAGGCGTAGTAAACGATTCCAACTTCTGTGCCAACGGACTTGTAGCAGCCGACCGCTCGCTGCATCCACATATCTGGGAGGTGAAGAAAGTTTACCAGAACATCGCCTTCGAGCCAGTAGCCTTCATGCAGAACCGCATCAAGGTAACCAACCGATTCGACTATACCACGCTTGACAATTATCAACTCTTCTGGGCAGTAGAAGCCAACGGCGAAACCATCAGAAGCGGCAAGATGAACTTCCCGACCCTCCTGCCTCATCAGACGAAGGAGATGGAGATACCGATGGGCACTCTTCCTGCTGCCGACAACAAGGAATACTTCCTCACCCTGCGCGCCTTCAGCAAGCAGGCTACCGGAGCCGTTCCTGCAGGTCATGAGGTAGCTATCGAGCAGATGCAGCTGCCTGTAAGACAGGAAAAGGCTCAGGAACAGGTAAGCGGACAGATAGAGAAGACCGAGACAGAAGATGCCATCATCATCCAGGGAAAGACCCGGGATTTCAGCATCAGCTTCTCTAAGAAGACCGGCGAGATGACCTCTTTGAAATATGACGGCAAGGAAATGCTGCTGGCAGGTTTGCAGCCAAACTTCTGGCGCGGTATCACCGACAACGATGTGGCTAACGGCACTCAGGAGCGCTGCGCTACCTGGCGTGAGGCTGGAAAGAAGATGGTACTGAAGGGCATCAAGACCCAGGCAGACAACCAGAAGGCTACCGTCATCGCAGACTTCGATATGCCTGAGCAGGAATCTCAGATGCAGATTACCTATCAGATGCTTGCCAACGGAAATGTAGAGGTGAATATGCACTTCATTCCTGGCAACAAGGCGCTGCCGGAGATGCCTCGTCTCGGTATGCGCATGATTCTGAAGGGCGACTACGACCAGATGACCTGGTTGGGTAGAGGTCCGCAGGAGAACTATGCCGACCGCAAGAGCGGTTACCTCATCGGTAAGTATTCTGCCAGCGTATGGGAGCAGTATCATCCATACGTAAGAGCACAGGAAACTGCCAACAAGTGTGATGTACGCTGGTTCTCTCTCGCATCGAAGGCAGGAGCCGGTATCAAGGTTGAAGGTGCTGAACCATTGAGCGTAAGTGCCTGGAACTTCCCACAGGATGATCTCCTCTATGTTCCTTCTACCATCGAACACCGTCATGGCGGCTGCGTAGACAAGAAGGACATGGTATGGGTGAACATCGACCATTTGCAGATGGGTGTTGGTGGCGATAATACCTGGGGCGCTATGGTGCATCCGGAATATACCATCACACCAAAGGAGTGGAGCTATAGCTTTACTATTAAGAACTTAAAATAAACGATATGAAGACTAAGTCTATAGCTATATTGACTATGGGGCTTGCCATGCTGTCTATGGACGGCATGGCACAGACCACCCGTCAGGAGTATAAGGATATTCTTGACATCCAGCTGACACCGGGTGCTCCCCGCCGTCATAACGGATGCTTCACGGATATGGGTTCATGGATGGGTTTCACCCTCTCAGAGAAGGAGAAGCCTACCGCAGGTTTCTGCGGACCTTTCAGCATCTATTACCGCAACTGGTATGCCCGTTCGCTGGTATCTCTCATTGATGGTACCATGCAGGAACAGAGCTATTATCCGGGCGAAATCAGGATGAGTCTGAAGAAGGATGGTGCCGATATCTGTGAGAGTTTGCAGTTTGTAGATGCCCGTACGGCACTCCTCACCGTTACCAATCCATCCAAGGTTCCGTTCACGTTTACTGCCGACAGCATCAGTACCCGCGCCAACGTATCACGTTGCCAGAACCGTGTAACCATCGGAGACTTCTATGGTGAACGTGTCATCATCGACTTCCCTCAGGAGGTTCAGGTGACTGATACCGACCACAACTATCTGGCTACCGTGCCAAGAGGAGTAGAGCAGCTCACCATCGCCATTTCGCTGGTAGAGCAGGATACCGAGGCTTCGGTTCAGCATGTGCATACAGCCAGTCTGCTTGCCAATCCATCAGCCGCTCTCCAGGCAAATGATGACCGCTGGAACGGTTATCTGAAGAAGGTGATACGTGATGATATGCCTGCAGAATACAACCGGGTGGCTGCGAAATCCATCGTCACCCTGCTTTCCAACTGGCGTGCCAAGCGAGGTGCCCTGTATCATGACGGCATCGTGCCAAGTCATGCTGTAGGCTATTTCGTAGGTTGCTGGGCATGGGACTGCTGGCGTTTCTCTGCCGGTATGGCTTCCTTCTTCCCGGAGTTGGCGAAGGATAACATCCGCGTGATGTTCGACTACCAGCAGCCAGACGGTATGATTATCGACTGCATCTATCCGGATGCTTCAGAGAACAACTCCCGCGACAGTAAGCCTCCTCTGGCAGCCTGGGCGGTGAACGAGATTTATGAGCATACCCAGGATCTGGCTTTCGTGAAGGAGATGTATCCGAAACTCCTGAAATATCACAAGTGGTGGTATGAGAAAAGAGATCACGACAAGAACCATATCTGTGAGTTCGGCTCGGTTGATGGAACCCTTGAGGCTGCTGCCTGGGAGAGCGGTATGGATAATGCCATTCGTTTCGACGGCACCAAGATGTTGCAGAACGGCAAGGATTCATGGAGTACTGATCAGGAGAGCGTTGACCTGAATGCTTATCTCTCGCTGGAGTATACCTTGCTCAAGAAGTTTGCTGGATTGCTGGGTGAGCCTTTCGACTTGCCTGACTATCGTGGACTGGTTGCCGATTATTTCTTTGATAAGAAGGATGGGTTCTTCTACGACCGCCGTCTGGATGGCGACAGAACATTTGTGCGTGAGGCAGGTTGTGAAGGCTATATTCCTTTCTGGGCGAACATAGCAACGCCTAAGCAGTTTGCCAAGGCAAGAAAGTTGCTCGATAACAAGAAGAAGTTCTCTACCTTCATCCCATTCCCGACGATAGCCGCCGATAATCCGAAGTACAATCCACAGGGTTACTGGCGCGGTCCTATCTGGCTCGACCAGACCTATTATGGCATCAAGGGCTATCGCAACTATGGTGAGAAGAAGAAGGCAGATGCCTATACCGACCAGGTGTTCCGCAACCTGCAGGGCATTTCGGCAGGTACCCCAATCTATGAGAATTATGACACGCATACCGGCAAGCCTATGCAGGCTTCCCACTTCAGCTGGAGTGCCGCTTGCCTGATTATGATGTACAATGATTATGGAAAATAAACGAGATTCTCATGTGTTAAACGTCATGCCAACGGGATTTGGCACATCTTAAGACCTAAATAAAAAAGCCCCCGATGCGTTATGCACCGAGGGCTTTGCTATGTCGAATCAAAATTTAAAAAACATCTTTTTTTTACCTTTTTACCTTTAAAGAGTACAGCTGGTAACTCCGAGCGTAGTAGCGATGGCTGTAAGGACGGAGATTGCAATCTGCAAAATCGTTTTCCAAGTATTTGCTTTCATAATGTTTAATGTTTAATGTTGACTTTTTTAATGTTGAATGTTAACTTGGTGGGGGGATGCGCTGGCTTCCAGCCAGGGCGGCCCTCAGGCGAGAGCTTTATTCAAGCCCATCGCCGCTATCCTGAGAGCCGCCTCCGCCGCCTTCTTGGGTTCCACCGCCGGTTGTACCGCTGCCGCCCTGGCTGGTGTCAGAGCCACCGCCCGGAGTTGTGTCACCACCGCCTGTGGTGCCCTCTTCGTCGGTGCCGATATAGCCGCCGTACTCCTGAATCTTGCACTTCTTGCGCAGCTCGGCATTGCTCCAGCTCTTCGTGTTTCTCACAATCAGGTGTACGCCCTCTACGCTGGCAGCCGTCACCTTCTCCTTGGTATCCTCCGCCTTGGAGCTCATACCGATGGAGAACAATCCGAGGTCAGAGAGACGCACGCTCTTGCCGTCGAGAATCAGCTCCTGCAGATGGTCGAGTGCATCCATCAGCACACCGTGGATAGTACCACGAGAGTATGGCGAGCCGTGGTCGGAGATATGCGATACGAATCCCTCGAAGTCCACTTCGCGGTCGGTTACTGAAGTAGCATACCACTTCTTCTTACCTGCGTTTTCACCAGTCTGAGGTGTGCGCTGTACTTTACGATATTTCAATGTTCCTTTCTGTTCCATAATCTTTAGTTTTTTAATGTTAAATGTTAAATGTTGAATGTTGAATGTTGACTTGGTGGGGTGCACAAGCCTTTCTTGAATCACAGTGCAAAGAAAGTGCAAACGAGAACAGAGCTAAGCTTGCTTAAGCTTTGTCGAGTGCAGCCTTTCTTCGAACGACAGTGCAAAGATACGCCAATTTCCCGATACCACCAAATTTCTGCGTGTGATAAGGGGCGATTTTCAGCACGCTTTCAATCTGAAACCTGTTAAACAATCTAACTCATAATTTTGCGCCCCGCAACTCATACTTTTCCAGAGAAGAAAACATAGAGTTAAAGATAAGAAACACAGCCCTGTTATTCAGTATTCAGTTATTCAGTTTTATTTTGAAGGGGGTACTTTTATCCCCTAAAAAAGTAAAGTTTATATACTATCTATATATCTATATATATAAATATATATAATATAATATTATAATAAAAAATACATTACAAAATTACAAATCCCTTTCTTCCGGGTTTTCAAACCCTTTATCCATGTAAGGGTTTAAAATAAAACTGAATAACTGAATACTGAATACGGAACAAGGCAATTGCAGAAAGGATTGTTCTTATATTTTCGCACACTTATAAACATTTTCTCAATTTTTATCAGAAAACTCTTGCAGATATGAAAATAAAATCGTAACTTTGCTGATGCAATAGAAATATTAATAACATTGGGATTATGAAGCAGGTAGAAGAAAGATATATCAGTTTGTTGACCGATTTCGGTTTCAAGCGAATTTTCGGATCAGCTCCCAACAAGGATTTGCTGATCTGTTTCCTCAACAGCTTGTTCAACGGAAGACAGGTTGTTAAGGACGTGAAGTATCTGAACCCGGAGCACGTGGGAGATGTATATACCGACCGCAAGGCCATCTTCGACGTATATTGCGAAGGAGAAAACGGCGAGAAGTTTATCGTGGAAATGCAGAATGCATACCAGACATACTTCAAGGACCGTGCCCTGTTCTATTCCACTTTCCCTATCCGTGAGCAGGCTCCCAAGGGTAATGAATGGGATTTCAAGCTCAACCATATCTACACAATTGCTCTGCTAAACTTCAACATGAACGAGGATGCCTTCAATAAGGAAGAAATCCGCCATCATGTACAGCTATGCGATACTGCCACGCACAAGATATTCTACGATAAACTGGAATTTATCTACGTGGAAATCGCCAAGTTCAACAAGTCGCTGGACGAGTTGGAAACGCTCTACGACAAGTGGCTCTATGCCCTGAAGAATCTCTATAAGCTTACCCAGCGCCCTAAGGCGTTATGCGACAAGGTCTTCGACCGCCTATTCGAAGAAGCCGAGATTGCAAGATTCACTCCGCAGGAGCAGCGGGAGTATGAAGCCAGCAAGATGGCATATCGCGATATCAAGAATTCGATAGATACCGCTAAGCGAGAAGGAAAAGAAGAGGGACTGGCTGAGGGAATTGAGAAGGGCCTTGCTGAGGTAATTGAGAAGGGTCTTGCTGAAGGAATGAAAAAGGGCATGGAGAAGCGAAGCCTTGAAATTGCCAGAAAGATGCTGGCAAAAGGTATGGATGCAGAGATGGTGATGGAAATAACAGGATTGTCGGAGAGTCAGTTACAGCAGCTAAAAGTCAGACAAGCGGAAAATATTATGTAGGAAAAATGGTAAAAGGTCCTGCCATTATAGGATGTGCAGGTACTAACGCAAGTGTATCGTTGGGAGTAGCAACTTCAAACATTGATGTTTGTGCTTTTTTTCATTGCCATACAACACTCCTTTATTGTCCTGAAACAACTTCACGAATAACTGGTCCATCCCAAAGTGATTTAGATTTAGCACAGTCATATAATTTGCCTGGAATTTTACGTGATTATAAAGCTCCAGAAATAACAGGAGGGCATGATATCAATGATTCCTATAAGGATATAACGTTTGGTCCGACAAAAAGACCTGATATTCAATATAATGATGTTATCAAATAAAAAACATAAAGACATGAAGTATTTGGTTTTATTTTTAATGTCCATGTTTCCACTTTTGAGTATTTCAGCTCAAAATCTTGAAAAAATGGACTCAGTTCAGAGAAATAAGTATCTTATCGATTTAAGTTCTGAAGTCATAAAAACAATGGGGCCTGGTTATTATAGAAACACACATCCAACGATTAGTGAAGGTGTGTTTAAAAGTAATGATGGCAGAGCAAAAATAAAAAAGAATATTGGTCGCAAATATTATGAAATAAAATATCCTTACGACAAGTCAAAAGAAACTTTGGAGTTTGATTTTTCTGCAAAAGTTCGTATTTGGAAAGATACGGGCGAACCTTGCGATGTGATATTTGGAAATGGATATGGGAAAAACTTTTTCTTTTCAAGTTACAAGGAACAGACTAAAAATCGAACTGCAATAGATAAAGTTCCATATCAACAGGTACAAAACGCCAATAAGAATATTGGAACAATATGAGGAGCCATGTAAAGAGGATGATAATTAACGATTTGAATAGAATCTTTATACATAAAAGGATAAATTACAAAGGTTCATGGTCGTGACATTGTTTTATTGCTCTTGCGACAGAATCTGTAGTTAATGTACTTCGAATTAGATAATGGGAGAATGGTTTATGAAGCAGACTTAACCATTCTCCTTTTTTTATATGATGTGATAAGCAGATGAGCGATAAAAAAGAAGCTGCTCGATCATCTTGCAAAATTGCCAGATGTTCGTTTCTTGAGTAGTGAGGAGCAGGGAGAGCCAATATGTGATACCAGCCTCCCCTAATACTTCCTGATAACTTTTTCTAAAACTTTCCCCTTTTTTCTTGTTATTCTATAGTGAAACCAAGTTTAAATATTAATATTTTTAAAAAATATATCCGGCTATTTTTGGTAGCTGGGGAGTCGGCTTCGCTATTCAAATAATTAGTTGTAAATTCGCATAAATTTACACCATTATGTTGGATATTGCAGAACATAGACAAAAGTTGATTCTGAAGAACTTAGCTCAGCTAGACGACAGAATCAATGAGATACAAGAAGAGTGCATCATCTTGTATCTAAAGTCTTTTATAGGTGATGGAGCTGAACTGCTATCTCCATATCAGTTCTCTAATATTACGCATATCAAGTATGATACAGTAATAAATGTGTTGAAAAGAAAAGTGAAGTTCAAGTCTTACCAGCAGCGGCGGTGGTGTTATTGCATCCTTTATCAATGGGATACTATCATTGATACGCTGAATAAGAAACATGTTGCGGAGAGTAAAAATTTTGAAAAAGATAAGTTCGAAAAGAACTTCAATGAGGCTTTTTGGCACTGGGCTACGATAGGGAGAGACTTGAAACAACTTGACAAGTTGAAAGAGAAAGTAGAAGAAATGCAAAGCAATTTTTCACCTCGCAATAAATAATTGAGCAACAACATAAAAAAATATATCATGAGATTTAGCCGTGCATAAGTGCTTGCGCAGCTATTATAGAGAAACAATAACAACTTAAAAATCTGAGTAAAAATGATAAATTCAACTTGAAATCAAGGGGGCATTCCTCATACTGCTCTGCGGTTCAATGCCTCCAAAAGTAAGGATTCACCCAGGAAAACTTCCGGGGCCACCTCTAATCTTTAAAGAGGAAGCATCTTTAGTCTATCTTAAAAAAGAGAAGATATATGACTAAAATATTTTACGGATTGCCGATCTGTCTGGCACAGACTGGACCGGTCAACATCGTGGTTGTAGTCAACGTAGAATTCAGTGGCAATAGCAAATTGGTCATTGATTCTACAAGTTTCAAACAGTTAATGGATATGGCAGATGAGAATTAGCATAGGCAATATCATCTTCCGTGATCAATCCAGAATGATTGTTGGTAAAGATGATGATCAGCAAAAGGAGAATGAAGAAAGTGAAGAGGAAGAGCCTGGAACGGGGTCTGCAGGAGCGAGAGACAGAGCTCCTACGGTCGAATTGGAAGTGGTGAATGACCAATCTAAACCTGAAAAAGATGAAGAACATACACCGTCTTGTTTCCTATTGGAAGGCAGGGTTGTTCCTTTTGAACTTTGCAATGCCAGAGCAACAAAGATATTCCGACTACTTAGAGACGCTCAAATTCTGAATGATGATTTCAAGCCCGTCAACAAAATGCCGTGGTGGAAAAGAGGGGAACTTGCCGATATACTTGCAACGGAACTGAATATCCAGCACACCTGGAAAGTATTTGGTATTTTCTGGGATATGGATGCTGAAAGTTTGAGAGGCGGATTCAATAAAGCTAAGGATCATGCTTATAAATATGATTTTGATGAGGAAATTATGGATATTTTGAGATAAATTCCCCCCGGAATTCAGAATCGATATGGTCTGAGTTTCGGGGGCTTTTCATAGAAGTATGCTCACTGCAATGCAACTATGGAACAAAAGGACAGTTAGCCTTGCTCCAGCAGTTTTTTGTCCGTCAAGAAATCCAATAATCCAATAGTCAATACACCGAGTTCGTCTTCCTTGCGGTGAATATCATCACCAACAATAACAATCTTACGGAAGTGGTCATTGATTGACAATAGTGGGCGTCGCTCTTGTTGTTCCTTCTCTGGCGTTGGCATGTGGAAAGCCGACTGAATATACACTCTGTATGGAGGACGGTTTACTACAAAGTCAACCTCTAACTGCTTTCTTATAAACTTGCCGTTCTCATCCTTACCACCAAGTTCTACTAATCCCACGTCCACATTATATCCACGGCTTCGAAGTTCATTATAGATAATATTTTCCATAATGTGTGTTTCCTCTTGTTGACGATAGTTGAGAATGGCAGCACGAATGCCGATGTCTGCGAAGTAATATTTTGTCTCGGTGCCAATATATTTCCTGCCTTTCACATCATAGCGTAAGGATTCTTCTATCAAGAAAGAGTCTTTCAGATAGTCAATATATTGTTTTATAGTATCTCTTTTTATGGTTACTCCTTGTGCGGATTGAAAGGTATTGGCTATTCTTGTTGGATTGGTTGAAGAACCAATGCCTGAAGCTAGCACGCGTACCAATTCCTTCATTCCTTCAGGATTGCGCAGATGGTTGCGCTCAATCACGTCACGCAGATAGGTGGTTTTATACAGACCACGCAAATAGTCTGTTTTCTTTTCTTCTGTTTCGAGCAAAGCCACCTGTGGTAGTCCGCCAAAGGTATAGTAGTTCAGCCATGCTTTACGTATATCGCCACCAATGCCTTTGAAGTATTCGTCAAAGGTGAGAGGCCAGATACGTATCTCGTCACCTCTGCCTCGGAACTCAGTCACAACATCACTTGACAGAAAGCGAGAGTTTGAGCCTGACACATACACATCTACATTCCTCATGTGTGTCAAGCTAAGAATAACCTCCACAAATTCTTCTACTAGCTGCACCTCGTCCAAGACTATATAATAAGGATTGCCATCATCCACAACCTTTGAATCTATATAGTCGAGCAAGGCATCAGGTTTCCTCAACCGCCTGTTTCGAAAATCATCAAGCTGTATCTCGACGATGTGACTATCAGTCACCCCATGTTCCAATAGCCAATTATGCCAGATATCAAACAGTAGAAAAGACTTCCCACATCGTCTGACACCTGTTATAATCTTCACAAGCCCGTTGCCACGTCCTGCAATAAGTTCATCCAAGTATTTTTTACGTTCAAATATCATATTAGAGTACTATTTTTGATACTAGTATCACATTTTACACCGCAAAGATACAGAAAAAAATGAAATTTGAATATTAAAAAATAGAAAAAATCGAATTTCCGCACTTTTTTAACATATGATATTGGGTGTTTCCGCAGTTTTTGTTTTAGCATATTGTGCTGTTTCCGCAATTTTCTGTAGTTGTATATTTTGAGATAATTTTTGGTACGATGTGGTACGACCGTACCTGATAGTACCATAGCAGTGTCGCAAATTCGCCGTACATTTGCCTCCGGAATTCAGAACCGATATGGTCTGGGTTTCGGGGGCTTTTGTGTATAGGCACATCAACCGTTGTGGGAGCGCCCAACTGTTTTAAAAAGGAATTTATAAGATGAAAGTAATGAAACCTTTTTATTTTTCTCATCCGCAGTACGGAAAACTGAGGGTGGTGGTGATTGACGGCAAAATCTATTACTGTCTGATGGACGTAAAGAACATCTTCAAGAAGTCGGTACAGAAACTCTATGAGACGATTGCTGACTCGG
>OQVZ01000911.1_pt1 | contig 11153 bp, 7 predicted proteins | sample 1691571 | NCBI WGS metagenome assembly OQVZ01 (sample SAMN03418261, study PRJEB22391) | human gut metagenome | biome: human-gut; feature: organic feature; material: feces | host: Homo sapiens | place: Tanzania | collected 2013-01
GAGCAAGGACGTTTGGTGAGAATACCTCTCAACCAAGCAGGTTGCATTATGCGCATTAATCAAGCTATATCCAAATTCCAACAAGAACAAGGACGTATGCCTTCGACCGAGGAATTGGCTGAGATTACTGGTATCGAAGAAGATAAAGTAAGACAAGGTATTGCCACCGACAGCAAAGAAACAAGTATCGATGCACCTATCAACGATGGCGAAGATAATTCTATGGCAGAACGCCTGGTCTCTGACGACTCACATACCGACAAGCAGATAGATAAAGAGTCGATGGAAAAGGATGTTGAAACACTTCTGGCTTCAATACTCCACGGCAAAGACCTTATTATTATGCGAGAGAGCTTCGGTATTGGAACTCCTGAGAAAACTCTCGACGAGATAGCTACAGAGATGGCACTAACACGCGAAAGAGTGAGACAAATTCGCGAAAGATGCATCATGAAAATAAGACAGAGCGGACATACTAAGATATTATTAAAGTATCTCGGATAATCAGCCTTTGACTTACGATTTGATTACAGCAATATACAATAACACGAAAAACCGACACTATTGTTTGGCTTTTCGTGTTATTTTTGTTACCTTTGCCCTCAAATTATTAACAACAACACTATTATGGAAAAGATAAAGATGACAACTCCCATCGTTGAGATGGATGGCGACGAAATGACTCGCATACTTTGGAAGATGATAAAAGACGAGCTTATCCTTCCTTTTGTTGACTTGAAGACAGAATATTACGATCTTGGTTTGCCTAACCGTGATAAGACAAACGACCAGGTAACTATCGACTCTGCTGAGGCAACAAAGAAATATGGTGTGGCAGTAAAGTGCGCTACCATCACTCCTAACGCTCAGCGTATGGACGAGTATCATCTACACAAGATGTGGAAGAGCCCTAACGGCACTATTCGCTCTATCCTCGATGGCACCGTGTTCCGTGCTCCTATCACCATCCCAAGCATCAAACCTGTAGTAAAGAACTGGGAAAAGCCTATCACCATAGCACGTCATGCTTACGGCGATGTATATAAGAGTGTAGAGATTAAGGCTGAAGAGGCAGGCATAGCAAAGCTCGTTTTCGAAGGCAAGAGCGGTAAGAAGGAAGAGATTGTTATCCACGAGTTCGACGGACCAGGAGTTATCCAGGGTATGCACAATACCGATAAGTCTATCGCTTCGTTTGCTCATTCATGCTTCAAATTCGCTATCGACACCAAGCAAGACCTTTGGTTTGCAACCAAGGATACCATATCAAAGAAATACGATGCACGCTTCCGCAAGATATTCGAAGATATCTATGAGGAGCAGTATAAAGCAGAGTTTGAGCGCCTTGGCATAGAATATTTCTACACATTGATAGATGATGCTGTAGCAAGAGTAATACGCTCAAAGGGTGGCTTTATCTGGGCTTGCAAGAATTATGATGGTGATGTGATGAGCGATATGCTCTCTACAGCCTTCGGTTCATTGGCTATGATGACAAGCGTATTGGTAAGTCCTGATGGCAACTATGAGTATGAGGCTGCTCACGGCACCGTCACACGCCACTACTACAAGTATCTGAAGGGCGAAGAGACATCTACCAACCCGATGGCTACTATCTTCGCTTGGAGCGGCGCTCTGCGCAAGCGCGGCGAGATGGACAACCTGCCCGAACTCGTACGCTTCGCCGACGCTCTCGAGGCTGCTTGCTTCGACACTCTCAACGAGGGTATCGTAACGAAGGACCTCGCCGGTCTCATGGAAGGCGTTACTCCGCAGACAAAGAACTCTGCAGGCTTCATCGCTGCCATCCGCGAGCGCTTGGAGAAGAAGCTGGCTTAATTCGTACTGAACAAGCTGGTTGAACCGCTTTTAACAATAATGTTTTACTTCGGATTAACCGGACTTAAAATATTACACTAAACAACGGATCAACCGGGTTTAGAATATTATACAGAACAACGGATTAACCGGATTGAACGGATTTTCTTCATTGAGTAAAGAATCCGCTTAATCCGGTTAATCCGTTGTTCGTTTCTACGCACCAAGTCTGTGCTTTTCATCACTACAAATACTACAGTTTGTACGTTAAAGACTATTGCTATTCGGTAAAACGGACAGCAATAGTCTTTTATATTTCCGCAGTAAAACCTCACGAAAAGTCATCGTCACCCGAACGGAATCTGATCAGGCGGCGAACGGAATCTGATCGGGCGGCGGACGCAAACGGTGAGAAAAGCTTAACGGACGGCAATGTAAAACCAACATTTCGTTGATATTTGTTTGCTATTTCGCCAATTCTTTGTACATTTGCCACAAACCATGCTGTTAGACTAACAGAACGTGGCATAACCATTTAAAAAACCATCGTAATGAAACACAGGTTAATCGCACTGGGTCTGCTGGCATCTGCCGTAGGACTCGCACAAGCACAAAGCACCCGTCAGTTGTATCTTGTGAAAGGCAAGAAAGTTGTAGCTACATTCCCCGCTTCGGACGTCGACTTCATCACGTTCGACGGCACACAGCAGTTCTACCTGCCTATCACGCTGAAGCAGGGCGAGGGCACAACCATCGTGATGTACAACGCGAGCGACGACTGGGACAAGGACCCGGCGGAGCGAAAGTTCGACCAGCTTGCCGGACAGCCTGTGAAATTCGTGTGGTATAGCGACTACGGATTCGACGGCACGCTGAAGATTACGTCGGCAAGCGGCGCTGACGTGCCCTACGAGTACGTCACCGACGACGAGGACTTTGGTTCGTGCTGGCTCTGCATCATGCCAGCGGAGCCGATAACCATAGAGACCGTGGGCAAGGAGAAGACGACGTTCGCAGGTCGCGCCTTCGTGGGCGACTATAAGGGCTTCCCAATCGCGGTGGGCGACAACGGCGTGCTGCAGAGTGCCGCGCCTACGTTCAGCCTCAACCTCGCCGCCAACTCTTCGTTCCACGCTACGGTGAGCGGAGAGAAGACTTTCGGCGGATGCTACACGTTCAACGACGCCACAAACCGATTCTCGTACGACGACGAATACAGCGCCGACGTGTGGGGACGCCGCACGTACGGCGTCTCGGGCAAGTGGTTTGAGGGCGGCGACGCACTCGTGGTGGTGAACGACCTTAACAACGACAAGCCCGACAACAACCGCTACTACTTCGCAAGCACCGCCGACTGCTCATACACGGCTGCCGCAAGCGACTCGTACGGCTCGCGCTACCTTCTGGAACTGCTCGAAGGCGCCGCACGCCGCTGGTACTACTACGACCGTCTCTCTAATTCTATCGAGCCGGTGAGTCTCAGTTTCTCTAAGGGCGCATCGGTAGCCGACGCCGCCGACGCTCTCGTGAGCAACGCTGCAGGCGAGACGCTGTTCCGCTACACACGCGCTTCGGAGACGGCGCAGCCCACATTCCAGCTGAAGGGCAAGGAGGCAGGCACGTTCCTGCCCGAAAGCGGTACGGGCGACGCTCTGGTGCTTGACGGATTCGGCAACGCCACATACGGCGCCGTGAAGGGCACGTATACTTACGAGAACGGCGTGGTGAAGATGAAGCCCACGACGGGCAGCGAGATGACGTTCCTCGTAGACCTCACGACGATGAAATACTCTACTTCGGCTGCGGCTGAATGGGACGGCGCCGAGAACTTCGCAACGCCAGTCTACGGCACATACGACTCGAACACTATGTCGATGGGTATGTTCGCTCTGCAGTTCAACCACAACTATGCGGGCAAGGAGGCGAAAGGCTCTGTGAAGGTGCAGGTGACGCTGACCAGCGATATGTACGAGACGAAGGAGATAATAGCCAGCACCGCGTCGTACACATACGACGCTACGGCTAACCAGATAACCGTCTCGGGCGTACTCGCAGGCACGGCTGACGGCAGAAACAGCGAGCGCATAAGCATAGTGTTCGACGTGAACGACGCAAAGACTCAGCTCACTTGCAACGAGGACAAGCTGCTGCGCGCCGTTTCGGGCGGCGACACACGCTACATCAACCTCAAGGGTCTGACGCTGCAGGCACGCTGATGCCCCCACTCCATCACAAACAGTAAGAGAAAGGATACATTATGAGAACAAGAATAATTGCTATACTCGCTCTGCTCGCCACGGCTCTCGGCACGCACGCCGACGATGTGGTGACGGTGGTGACGCAGAACGGACAGAAGTCGTACTCTATGGACAAGCTGGCGCGCATCGAACTGGGCGAAGACGACCTCGTGGTGGTCGGTTCCGACGAGAAAGGCACGACGTACGCCTTCGACAAGGTGCAGAAAATTCTGATTTCGCTCAACACGACGGCGCTCAACGACGCCACAGCCGACAGCAAGCCCACGCTCACGCTCACCGTCTCTACAGATGGCGCAGAGATGAGCTTCAACGGATGGGACAGCAACATCGCAGCCCCACTCTACGTCTACGATGCAGGCGGCAAAAGCGTGCTCCATCGCGAGGCATGGCGCGGCGAGACCGTGAGCATATCGGCGCTCGCTAAGGGCGTGTACGTGGTGAAAGCTGGTGAGCACACCGCGAAGTTCAGGAAATAACAACAAAAAACGTAGCGGAGGTCTCTGGCCTCCGCAGCAACCAACACAGTAAATAGCGAATATTAGCTATAGACTTGGTGCTGCGGAGGCCGGAGACCTCCGCTACGTATATATAAACTCTTTACTTCTTCTTTCTCGGCTTGCGGCGTGCCCATCCTTCTTCCGAGAAGTCAGGCTCCTCGCCCACAAGCTTTATGTCGGGATTGTTGATGAACTGGCGCCAATCGTCCTGGCGTCCGCTCTCGTAGCGCGAACCTCCGCGCTGACCACGCTGCGAACGGTTGCGACCCTCCATCTCGTTGCGGCGCTTAGAGCGCTTCTCGTACGGATTGGCGTCGTTGGCAGCATCCTTGCGGCGCGATGTACGACCACCGTCGCGGTCGGAAGTGCGGCGCGAGCCACGCTTTGCGTCGCCACTTGAAGCAGCAGCCGTGTCATCGGCGTCGTTGCAGCGCACGGTGCGGTTGCGGTATGTAGCTCCGTTCAGCGCGCGCATCACCTTCTCGGCGTCCTGCTCCGGCACTTCGATATACGAAATGCGTGCAAGCAGATCGATGTGTCCCACATCCTGGCGGCCATGCACGTTGCGGTTGATGAACTGCATCACCTCACCAGGATAGAATCCGTCGTCTTTTCCCAAGTTGATGAACAGACGGCGATAGCCTGCCTCCGGCGCACGCTTCTCGCGCTTTCTGCCGTCGCGGCCCTCTCCGCGCTCCTTGCGGTCGCGTGTGGTAGAAGGCTTCACTATCTCCGGCGCGTTGGCGTAGTACTTCAGGAACTTGCCGAACTCCAGCGAAACTATCTTCTTCAGGATATCCTCCTTATCGAAGTACTCGAAGTGGCGGTTGATGTCCTCCATGAACGGAGCAATCTGTTCGTCGTCCACATCCACCTTCTCTATCTCGTCGATGGCCTTAAAAAGCTGCTTAGAGCAAATCTCCTGCGGCGTAGGCAGCGTGCCGTCTACGAACTCCTTGCCTATCACACGCTCCACCTCGCGCACACGTCCGCGCTCCTTGGTGTGGATGATAGAGATAGAGGTGCCCTTCTTGCCCGCACGACCCGTACGGCCAGAGCGGTGAGTATAGCTCTCTGTGTCGCCCGGCATACCATAGTTGATGACGTGCGTGAGGTCGTCCACGTCCAGACCGCGCGCAGCCACGTCTGTAGCCACGAGCAGCTGCGTGATGTGCTGGCGGAACTTCTGCATGGTGATGTCGCGCTGCTGCTGCGAGAGGTCGCCGTGCAAAGGTTCTGCGTTGTATCCGTCGCGTATCAATTTGTCTGCCACCTCCTGAGTCTCAGCCTTGGTGCGGCAGAAGATGATGCCGTAGATGCGTGGGTAGAAATCGACGATGCGCTTAAGTGCAAGATACTTGTCCTTTGCGCTCACCATATAATATATGTGGTTGACGCTCTCAGCACCCTCGTTGCGCGAGCCCACAACAATCTCCTTGTAGTCGTGCAGATAGCCCTTGGCAATCTTCTCTATCTCCTTGCTCATAGTGGCCGAGAAGAGCAGAGTGTTGCGGTCGGTAGGCACAGCCTCGAATATCTCGTTGATGCTGTCGGAGAATCCCATGTTGAGCATCTCGTCAGCCTCATCCAGCACAACATTCTTCACCTCCGACACCTTGGCTGCGCCGCGGTGCATAAGGTCGATAAGTCGTCCTGGAGTGGCCACGATAATTTGCGCTCCGTGTTTCAGAGCGTGTATCTGGTTGATAATCGATGTGCCGCCATATACGGCCACGATATTGATGCCTTTAATGTATTTTGAGAATGACTTCAAGTCATCGGCTATCTGTAGGCACAGCTCGCGTGTTGGCGAGATTACGATAGCCTGTGTTGTGCGGTTGGTGGGGTCGGTGCGCTGCAAGAGCGGAATACCGAAAGCTGCAGTCTTGCCAGTACCGGTCTGTGCGAGTGCGATAACGTCGTTGCCGTTGCCGAGCAAATAGGGTATAACTTCTTCCTGGACGGGCATTGGATGCTCGAAGCCCAGTTCCTCGATGGCGCGGCGAATCTCCTCGCTTACGCCCAATTCTTCAAATGTCTTCAATATTAAATGTTTTGCTATGTAAAAAATATATAGAGGCGGATCCAAACTCTAAAATGAGCTGCTTCGTTTGTCTTCCCCAGCCATGAAAAGTTTGCGCCTTTATGATTGGCAAAAACCTGTTTGAAGACTTATGTACAGCTTAATCCTAAAAATGTAAATCCTGAATTTCAGATGCAAAGTTACTGAAAGATTTGCATATATTTGTAATGTAGGGGTGTTTTTAAAGGAAATTTAATAAGTTGGCGTTTATCGGCAGTTATTCTACAACTGTCCCGCCTCCACTTGCCTCACTATTCGCTCCGTGTAGCGGTCTACGCCCTCAGCATCGTATTTCTTGGTGAGCGAAGCACCGAACAAGGCTGCAAAGGCCTGATAGAATCCGGCACGTATCGGGCCGAGAAACGCCTGTATGAGTTGGTAGGAAGACGAGTCGCACTCGCGATAAACGAGTTTTATGAGCAGCTTGCCCTGGGCATAGGTCAGCTTCTTCATGCGCGGAGTGTAGCGCTTGCGTATGTCCTTCTCCACGAGTTTCATGTGCTCGTCCTTAGCTTTCTTGTTGGGCAGGGTCTGCAGGAAATCATAAGTCTCAATAATGATGGCGTTCACCTCCTTGGCAATAGGCAGCACCTTCTTCACGTTGGCAACAAGGCGGTTGTAGGCTTGGCGTTGTTTGGCGCTGGCAAACGTGGGCTGCGGATACACATAGAGAGGGTTAAGCTCTACATACTGTATGCTGTCGCCCCCCACAAGAGCCTTGCTTACTTTCACCATAGGCACAAACGTAGGCACATCCATGTCGACATCGCGGTCTTCTGGATTAACCGTAGTCTGTCGGTTGCCTTGTGCACACAGCACGTTGGTGCAGAGCACAAATAAAAATAATAAGAAATACCTTGTTTTCATATTTTACGCTTTTTGTGCAATAGTACACATATTTTCCTATACACCCTTTTTCTTTCTCCGTTCAGCATTCGTTCGTCCTTCGACAACCCTTCGTTCACCCTTCTATAATCCTTCGTTTTATCTCCGTTATGCCTTCGCTTTTCCTCTTATGTTTTAACGGAGGCAGATCGAGTTCACTACGGAGGATAAACGAAGATCAATCGAAGGATGAACGTAGGTTTATTGAAGCATCACGAACGTGCTTACTTCTTTTTTGTTGTTTTCTTTTCAGCCTTTTGTTTGTTGGCCGATGTCTTGGCATTTGCTGCAGACTCTTTCTTCTCTGTTTCCGAAGGCATCAACAGTTTCTTGTAAGCCTCAGCGTCCTTTAGAAGTTTCACAGCCTCTTTCATCTGCTTGTCGTTGCGCAAGGAGTTTTCTATTGCACCACGTTCAAAGTAGTATGCCGACATGAGATCGGAAGCTATCATTTCCTTTATCTTTTGTTTGTTGTAAGGATAGTCGAGGTCCTTGACTATGTTGTGCTGCAGTTTCTTCGACAGGGCCTCAAACTCAGGCTTTGCATCCTCGTAGTAGCCCTCGAAGCGTGCCAGTTTCTCAAGATCCTTGAGATATTTCTCGCTCACCTGGTCGTAGGTGAATCCACTCTTTATCACAAGCTGCTTAAACTGCTCGTAGTCGGCATCCGAAAGTTCAAATTCCGATGGCTTGGCCACAGTAGGATGCTTGGCAATATAGTCAATCTCGTAGTTGAGCATGATGTCGGTAGTGTCTACACGCGACAGATAGAAAGCGATATTGGGCAAAGAGTCGGGCTGCACCTCCACGTCAGGCTTGATGCCTCCACCGTCGCGCACGATGCGTCCGGCAGCCGTACGGAACTCATGAGTCAGAGAGTCGGCCACAGCCTTTGCCACATATCCGTTGTCGGTATGCTTGTAGGAGCGTGCCTGTATGCAGCGGCCCGAGGGGATGTAGTATTTGGCTGTTGTGAGCTTGAGCTTGCCGTTGTATGGCAATGGCACGTCGGGCACCTGCACAAGTCCCTTGCCATAGGTTCTGGTTCCGAGCACCACAGCACGGTCGAGATCCTGCAAGGCACCACTCGTAATTTCGCTCGCGCTTGCCGTACCGTCGTTCACAAGCACCACGATAGGCATGACTGTATCGATAGGCTCAACTGTTGTGCTATATGTCTGGTGGCCCTTCTTCACCTTGCCGCGCATCTCAAGCAGCTGCTTGCCTTTCGGTATGAACATATTGAGAATCTGTATTGCCTCCTGCACCGATCCACCGCCATTATTGCGCAGGTCGAGCACCAAACCCTTCATTCCCTTGCCACGCATATCGATAAAGGCACGGCGCACGTCCTTGGCACTATTCTCCACAAACTGGTTGTAGTTGATGTAGCCAATGCCATCGGGCTGCAATCCGTAGTAGGGCAGATATGCCATCTGAATGGCACGACGCTGCACCTTGAACGTGAGCTTCTTGCCTGTAGACGGACGCATAATCTTCAGCACCATTGTAGTGCCTGCATCGCCGCGCAAATGGTCGCTTACGTAAGCTGTAGTCTTGTCCTCCATCGACTCTCCGTCGATACTGAGAATCACGTCACCCTTCTTAAGTCCTGCCTCAGCAGCAGGCATACCCTCATAAGGCTCGTTGATAACGACATGCTTGCGTGTGAAACTGTAGCTGATGATAGAGCCTATGCCAGCATACTTGCCTGTCATCATAGTCTTGTATTCGCCAACCTTGTCCTCGGGATAGTATTCGGTGTATGGGTCGAGCGAGCCGAGCATTGCCCGTATGGCAGTACCCACAGCCTTGTCAGCATCGAGCGTGTCAACATACATGAGGTCGAGATTGCGGTAGATGGCGTTGAACACATCAAGGTTCTTTGCCACCTGGAAGTTGTGCTCGCTGGTATTCTGTGCCGAGGCTAAAAGTGGTGAGAAGAATAAAACGGATAGAAAGAATAATATCTTCTTCATACGTTGATTAATTTGAGTGAGGTTGTGTCAAAACTCTATAAAAGACCATCTGCCGATAGTCATCGGTTTGCGAGTTTTGACACATCCTCATTATTTAATGTGCATTTTTATGCTTACTTCACTCCAATTTCCTTGAGCAAGCGGTCGGCATGTCCCCACTTGTCCATAAGGAAGAGCACGTAGCGGATGTCTACACCAATGCAGCGAGCCAGACGCTTGTCAAACCAGATGTCGCTTGACAGAGAGTCCCAGTTGCCGTCGAAGGCAAGACCGATGAGCTGGCCCTTGCCGTCGAAGATCGGTGAGCCCGAGTTGCCGCCGGTGATGTCGTTGTTGGTGAGGAAGCAGAGCTGCATCTTGCCCGTTGTCTTGTCGGTGTAAGGACCGAAGTCGGAAGCCGACATCAGCTCCTGCATGATAGGCTCAGCCTCATACTCGAAGTTCTCCTTGCCGCGTTTCATCTTCTCCACGATGCTCTCAGCGGTGGTGTAATAGCCCGAAGGTTTGCCGTCGAGGAGGTATCCGCCCACCTGACCGTAGCTCAGACGCATGGTGAAGTTGGCATCAGAGTAGTGGGGCATGTCCTGCTCCATTCTCACCTTTGCCTCGCAGAGCAGACGCTCCTGCTCGTCGATCTCGTCCATAGACTCGGCAAGCTTCTTGCGCAGGTTCTTCATCACGGTGAGGAGCTGCTCGCCATATTTCACGGCGGGGTCGTTCTTCACCTTGTCGCTGTTGACAAAGATCTTGGCCTTCTTCTTCATGAGGATAGAGTTGTTCCAGAGATAGTCGGTAAACTTCTGGTAGTCGCCACCCCACTTGGTGTTGATGTCGTTGTAGAACTCGGGCAGGTCGGCCTTGTCGACGTGCTCAGCATAGTTTTTGAGCAGCGCAGCCATCACCTCGCGGTCGAGGGCGGCATCCCATGTGTCGCTGTTGTCGTCGAACATGGCATACTGCTTCTCGGCCTTAGCCTTGGGGTTCTTCACGGCGATGAGACCCTGTGCGAAGTTTATGGCACGCGATGTCAGCTCGTTTGTGCGGCGGAAGGTCTCGTTGAAGAGCAGCATGTCCTTCATGTCGTTGTGACGGTTGGCATAGAGGTCGCCGAGGTGCTTGATGTTGAGTCTGCCCTTGAGGAAGCCCGTCGAGTCTTGATAATGCTTGATTTTAGCCTCATAGTCGCGCTTCATCTGCACGATGCCCACCGAGTCGATACACTTGTTCATGCCGATAGAGTTTTTCCAGTAGTTGGAGCTCTGCGCATATTTAGAGTCGTACTTGATGCGCACAGCCTCGCTGGCACGCATGTGGCGCAGCATGACAGCCTGCTTAACGCCGCGCACCTGGGCACGGGGAGCGTTCTGTGCGTCGCGCATCTCCTCGATGCCGTAGCTTGAGAGATAACGCTCCGTAGAGCCGGGATAGCCCACGGTCATGGCGAAGTCGCCGTCCTTATATCCGTCCATCGACACGGGAGCCCAGTGTTTGGGGCGGTAGGGCACGTTGTCCTTTGAGTAGGCAGCCGGTCCGTTGGTCTTCGGGTCGGCATAGATGCGGAACACAGAGAAGTCGCATGTCTGGCGCGGCCACATCCAGTTGTCGGTCTCGCCGCCAAACTTACCCATCGACT
>OQVZ01000912.1_pt1 | contig 11152 bp, 8 predicted proteins | sample 1691571 | NCBI WGS metagenome assembly OQVZ01 (sample SAMN03418261, study PRJEB22391) | human gut metagenome | biome: human-gut; feature: organic feature; material: feces | host: Homo sapiens | place: Tanzania | collected 2013-01
AGCAGACAAAAGCTATCAATAGACCTTTTGCACGAGCGGGAGTATATTGCATATTCATAAAAGTATGAATAATTGCAATAGGCAAAACGACATTAAAAATAAGGTCAATCATACGCTTACCGTCTTTTTGCCTAAATACGCCGAGCTTATCGGTAACAAAACCTACGCCTGCCATTAAATAAAGTATAAACACCTGAAGTGCTATTGTTTTAAGGTTATCTAAAAACAATACATTTACCTCTTTCAATCAATTTGTCTGTCATCATTTTTAATATAAACGGCAAGTTCAAAAGAAAGTGCAAAAACACCTATTGCCAAATATGTAATTGACGAAAATGAAGCAACGCTCAGCATTGAATATTTGCCCGCAATAACCATAAGAAGCCTTGGAGCGGAAATAGAAATGCTGACTAAAAAAAGTGAAAGAGCAAAAAAGCCGTAAGCAGGTTTAATCATATGTTTTTTATCTTCAACGGCGGAAGCACAGCAAAGTGCAAAGCCGCAATAAAACATTACAAATAAAAATTCCAAAAAGCTTTCAACGCTTTCAATATCAAACACATCGGTTATAATCATCAACATTTTGAAAAAGCCCCAAAAAAACGGAGTTAAGTGAAAAAACCTAAACTTGGTGAAGTCAACAAAAGTACCCCTTACGCTTTTTGCACAAACGCCGAAATAATAGCACGAGAAAATTGCAAAAACGCAAACAAGAATCAGAGAAATCAGATAGTTATATTCAGTATAGTTTTGCTCTTTTGATTGCAAAATATATTGATAGCAATTATAACATTGATGCACAAAATCAAAAAAGTATGTGCCGCACAAAAAGAGTAACGACACATAAATACTTTTATTGCCTATAAAATTAATTTGCCGGTCAAGCTCCTTAGCTTTATATGAATAAAAGGCACAAATAAGCACACAAAACAAAATGCAGATAAAAAGCGAATAAGTAAGCATTCTGTTTTCCGTTACCAAACCGGTTTTAATATCGGTGTATTTGATTAATTGACAAAAGCGAATAAAGCATGCTGCAACAGCGCCGGCTATTACAACAAGGAATGAAAAATACATGCTCTTATTTTTCAATTTTTCTCCTCTTTAATCATAAATAATCACAAATAATTTATCTTTCAATAATCGGCTTGAACTGACGAGATTTACTTACGCTCTTATATGCAGGACGGATAATCTTGCCGCCGGAGGTAAGTTCTTCAAGCCTGTGAGCACACCAACCTGCTGTTCTTGCAACGGCAAAAATAGGAGTATACAAATCTTCCGGAATACCGAGAACTTTATATACAAGACCCGAATAAAGGTCAACATTGGCACACATAGTTTTGTCAACGCCCTTAACTTGTGAAAAAACTTCCGGAGTTAAAAGTTCAATATTTTCAAGGGTTTTAAACTCTTTTTCAAAACCTTTTTCATAAGCAAGTTTTTTAGCATTTTCTTTAAGAATAATAGCTCTCGGGTCGCTTTTGGTGTATACCGCATGACCCATACCGTAAATAAGACCAGAGCCGTCGCCTGCATCCTTATTGATAATTTTAACAAGATAATCTTTAACCTGACTTGGGTCTGTAGGGTCGGCAACATTTTCCATAATTTCACGCATTTGCTGAGCAACACGAAGGTTTGCGCCGCCGTGGCGAGGACCTTTAAGAGAACCGAAACCGGCAGTGATTGCAGAATAAGTGTCTGTACCGCTCGAGGTAAGAACTCTTGTTGAGAAAGTGGAGTTATTACCGCCGCCGTGGTCGGCATGAAGCATAAGGCAAATATCAAGAAGCCTTGCTTCCTCCTCGGTAAACTTTTTATCGGCACGAATTTGGTTAAGAATATATTCTGCGGTTGACTGCTCCTTGCTGATTGGGTGAAGGAACATAGTCTTGTTATAAAAAGTCCTGCGCTTGATTTGGTATGCGCCGTTCATAATAGTAGGCATTTGAGCTATAAGCTGAAGCGACTGACGAAGCACATTTGCTACAGAAATATCGTCCGGGTTTTCATCAAACGAATAAAGCACAATAATGCATCTTGCCATTTTATTCATAATATCTTTTGATGCGTGCTTCATAATCATATCTTCAACAAATTCATCAGGAAGCTCACGACATTCGCCCAAAACTTCCCTAAGACCTGCAAGCTGGCTTTCCGTTGGCAAATCGCCGAAAAGAAGAAGCCAAACAACTTCTTCAAAGCCGAACCTGCCCTCATTTATACAACCGTTAACGATATCGTTAATATCATAACCACGATACGAAAGCTTACCTTCCTTAGGTACACGCTCGCCGTCAAGAATATAGTAACCCTCAACAGAGCATATACGGGTAAGACCTGCCATAACGCCGGTGCCGTCTTCATTACGAAGGCCACGCTTAACATGATATTTTTGATAATCGTTTGGCTTTATCCAGTTATTTTTATCAAGCTCCGAGCATAAATTAGAAAGAGCATCCATAGAAATAGGTGAAATGTAATTTTTCGGCATAATTTATCTCCTTTTCTTTGCAGTGTATTAAATCGACAAAAGCCGTAAATCAACAATTTTGTATAGCTTGTACAAATTATAAGTCAATTATTTGTCTATTATACTATTTTTATATTATAAAGTCAAGGAGATGAAAGAGTGAAAAAAGTAACGATTATTTACATATTAATTCTCGTTTTGACGGTAGTTATTCCCGCAATAATCTGCTTTGGTCAAAAGGATACAAGTTCATCAAAAGAACTTGTAAACATTTTTAACACTTACATATCAACATTTTACTCAATTTGACTGTTATCGCTCAACTTTTCAAGATTAATGTTTGATGTGGCATAAAAGGAAACTTTTTTAAAATTTTGTTTCCAATTATCTTTTTGATTTTCATAAACTTCGGGTAAATCTTTTGCAAGGTATTTGCCTATTCTCAGTGCGTCGCTTCCTGCATTTTGGCAAGCTGAAAAAGCGCTTTTTGCAACGCTTTCGCACTCTTTTTTTGCAAGAGCGTTTATCCTTAAATAATCATTTTGGTCAAGCTTTATATCAGCACCTTTTTCAATTTCGCCAAGCATCAAATCTGCGCTTATATCGGTGCAAAATGTAACTTTGGAATTAATATATTTCACACTGTTTTTACACTTAACATTTGACAGTTTGATATCTATTTTGCCGAGTTTTTCATCGTTAAGTTGAAGCAAAACATCGTCGGTTTTATTTTTGAGCATTACAAAGCCTTTTGTTTCATTTTCATTTGTGATATATGAAAGTTTGTTGTTTGAAAAAAGTCCTATTCCTGCCGTTTTTACCGTTGATTTTTCGTCTTTTCTTTCAAGAATCGGAAGGTAAATATCCGAGGTTTTGTCGCTGTACAAGTTTAAAAGTTCGTTTTCGTAAACAATAATCGACTGCCCTGTTTTTTGGTTAATATTGATAAGATAAAGAATATTTTCACTCGGCACGGATGTGTCGTTTTCTTTGCTTTCAAGAATAGATTTCGCAGTGCTTTTTGAGGCGCAAACACAAACATCCGCCCTTGCGTCCTCGCTCCTTAAAAAAAAGTCTATATAGTTTTTTATATCGTTTAAAATCAAATCTTTTCCGAGAACCGTAAGCTTGTTGTGACCGAAAAAAATACGCTTTGAAGCCGATTTTGAAATATTACTTATTGAAGAAGAAACTGTTTTGCCGTTTGAAGTAAGGTTCAATGTCATATTGCCCGGCGGCGTTTCACTTGTGTTGCTCATACCGACATTGAGAGTTTGCAAAGTAACGCTTAAATTTTCGTCTTTAAAGTCAATGCCAAGTCCCTCGGCTATAAGCAAATCTTTTAAATGGCGGTTTGACGAGCACGAGCAAAGAAGCGCAAGGCAAAGAAGCGAAGAAATTATAATCTTAATAAATTTTGACAAGTTCATCACCGTAATTTTTCTTTTTAAAAATCAGCGTTAAAATAGGAATAACAACGCAAAAAGCCACGAAAAACATCATTGAAATATTTAGCGTAACACTTTCATATTCGCTGAATCTAAGCATAATAATACTGAGTGCAAAAGTGATAAGGGATGTGAAAAAGCAATTTTTTCTGTCTGTATTTTTTGAAAAAGAAACACAAGCGCAGTAAATCGAAGTAACCCCCTTAACGAAAACACTCATTATCCAAAACGAAATGTGCAAAACATCAAGCCTTTCAAAATTTCCGAACTTTGATATTTGAAAAAACGAATAAAACGGAAAACTGCGAAGCGTCATACTGCTGCCCATAACACCTAAAGCAACATACAAAAGCAGAAATACCGCCAAAAAGGACAGGCTTACAGAGCGAATAAAGCTCCTTTCAACTTTACCGTTAACTTTAGGGAAAATACAAAGAAACACTGCAAGTTCACTTGTGTTTGAAGCAAAAGTGAACACATTTTGGAAAAAGGTCTTACCCTCCTGCATTTTGACAGGACAAAGATTAATTTCTTCAAATGTGTTTACATTACAGATAAGAACCGAGAATATTCCTATAATCAAAAGAGCAAAGCAAAAAGCTGAGAATCGGCTGAGAGCCTCTATTCCCAAAGAAGCGCCGTAAAAAGCACAAAGGCAGATAATCAGTGCAAATACCCAACCTCCGGTTTCAGGATTAAGCGTTGTTGAAGCAAAATAAGAAAAACGGCTGACGCTCAGCGCAGTAATAAAAATGAAATAAGCATAATAAAATTTGCCGACAATTTTTGAATCAACAGGGTTCTTTCCTGACCTATAGCATAAAATAACGGGCACGCAAAGAAGAACCGTTAAAAGAAGCGCAATAATATATGACAAAAGCATCGGCGAAGTAATTTCACTTTTGCTGACGGAATGAACGCTGGTAAGACTGACGGCTACTCTGCAAATAAAAAGGATATAAAAAAGACCGAGCGATGAAATTTTATTTCTCTTTGCCGATTTTGACATCTACAAAAGCACCTCGCAAATTATTAATTCTCACTTTTCTTTTTGAAAGTTTGAGCCAAGAACGACGGTAAAACAAATCGTCAAGCGAATTTTTATCAAGCGGTGAAATAGGAGAAGAATAAGGCACACCGTAAGGGTTGACGGCACAAATGTTGACGCAAAGCACGGCACCGCCCAAAATTATGCCGTACATACCGGTAAGACCGCCGATTAAAATAAAAACGAAACGCAAAACCGAAACGCTTTCGTAAAGAGAAGAAACAACATAAGATGAAATTGCGGTAAGCGCTATAACAACAAGCATAGGCGCACCGATAAGCCCCGCCGAAACAGTAGTTTCTCCGATAACAATACCGCCGATTATTGACACTGCGTGACCCACCGCTTTCGGAAGTCGCAAGCCGGCTTCCCTCATAATTTCATACAAAACAAGAAGCATCAAAGCTTCAGTCATAAGAGAATAAGGGGTGGTTATTTCTTCTTTTGCAATGGTAAAAAGCATTGATGTGGGTATAAGTTCCTGATGGAAAGTGCCTATAGCAACATAAACTCCGGGTAAAAATATTGACAAAACGAAAGAAAAATAGCGAAGTATTCTTATAAAAGCGGAGTAAAACGGCGGAGTATCATAATCATCGGGCGTTTGAAAATTATCGCTGAAAAGCGACGGAACATAAAGAGCAACAGGTGAACCCTCAACAAGTATAGCCACCCTGCCCTCAAGAAGTTTTGAAACAACGATATCGGGGCGCTCGGTTGAAAACACATCGGAAAACATAGAATTAATGTTAGTATCTATAAAAGGGACAAGCGTTCCGAAATCGGTTAAAGTGTTAAGATTTGACGATTGAAGTTTTTCACTGATACTTGACACAAGTTCTTTATCTGCTCGATTATCAATATAAGCAATAACGCAGGGAAGCGGTGCAGAAGCGGCAAGCTTGATTTGTTTTAGTTTAAGATGCGGAGTTTTAAGCCTTTTTCTAAGCAATGCTTTATTTGTGTTGAGCACTTCAACAAACGCTTCTTTCGGCGCTTTGGTTGACTGCTCGTTCGTCGGCTCGTCAACGCTTCTTGACGGGAGCGACTGAATACCGAATGCGAGCGCCTTTGTTTCCCCGTCAACAACCGCAACCGCAAAACCGGACATAACATAATAGTAGCAATCGGCATAAGTTTGCGCTTCGTTAAGTTCTACTGAATTTGTGACAGACTTTTTTATCGTTTCAATATCGATACTTTTGCTGTGAAGAATCGGCGACACAACCATTTGCGAAAGCTGGAGAGAATCGATAAGACCGTCGCAGGCACAAATAAAAAATGACTTGCCTGCGCTTTCAGCTTTTCTTATTAAAAAATCGGAGCAGTCCACAAAATCTGTTTTAAATTTATTGTAATTTTCATCAATGCTTTTACTCAGTTTCACGCTAATACATCCTTTTAAATATCATCCGTATTATTATGGCATTTTGGTGGCAAAATATTATGGGTGAATAATATGAGTTTAGTTATTATAAGAGCATTCATTATTTATATATTCGTAATAATTGCAGTAAGAATAATGGGAAAAAGGCAGGTAGGCGAGCTAAAGCCGCACGAGCTTGTTATTACATTTTTAATAAGTTCTACGGCTACAATTCCGCTTCAGGACAACAATATGCCGCTTTTAAACTGCATTATGCCGATTCTTCTTTTTGTGAGTTTAGAGATTATTGTTGCGGTACTCAGCGTTAAAAGCATCAAGTTTCGTAACCTTATTCAAGGCAGACCGACAGTAATTATTGACAAAGGAAAAATTGATGAAAAAAAGCTCAGGCAACTTCGTTTTACGGTAGACGACCTTTGCGATGCACTAAGGCAACAAGGCTTTTGGGACATCAGTGAAGTGCAAAATGCAGTTATTGAAACTAACGGCAGTATCAGTGCGGAAAACTGGGAAAAATACAAACCGCTGACGGCTGACAATGTAAAAATAAGCGTAAACGACAAGGGCTTGCACACGGCTGTGGTAATTGACGGAAGGCCTGTTGAAGAATATTTTAAAGATAAGAAAATAAAACTGAGCGAAATTGAATTGCTTTTAAACATCAATTCAAAAACCGCCGACAAATTACTGCTTATGACGGTTGACGACAACGGCGAAATATACACGGTAAGAAAGGAAAGCTCAAAATGAAAAAAATTTATATTGCAATTTTTTTACTTTGCATTTGTGCAGGCGTTTGCATTTTTGAACAAACCGCTATTAATAATGTATACAGTAATACCAACGATATTATTGACTGCGCACTGAACTACAGCAAAAGAAAAGATTTTGCAAATTCAAAAAAAGAATGTATTAAGCTTAACGAATATTGGAACAAAAAATATATTTTTCTTTCTGCTATGATAGACCATGCCCAGCTTGACAGTGCAAACGCTTCCATCATTTCAACAAAAGAAATAGAAAAGGATAATTTTGACGAACTTAGCGAAAAGCTGATTGAAGCAAAAAGTGAAATTGAAATTATAAAAGAAAATCAGTCAATAACAGCCGGAAATATATTTTAAGTGCCCCTCCTCTGCCCCATCTTAAAGTCTGTAAATTTCGGAACACTTTTGCATTTTCTTCATAGGATAGTTTAGAAAATGTGAAAGGGGGTTTACAAATGGGTTGCGGATGCAATAACTTCGGTTGTGGCGGTTCATCTTGGATCATCATTCTCATCATCATCTTACTCCTCTGCGGCGGTTGCGGCGGCTGTGGTTGCGGCGGTAACGACTGCGGTTGCGGTTGCTGATAATTCGGCTTAAAAACAAGGCTTTAGGACTTCGGTTCTAAAGTCTTGTTTGTTTTGTGCGGCTTATTTTAATTATGACGGTATGTCATATTGCATATTTCATAAACAAAATGTTATGTATTTGTTAACAATATACAATTATTTGTCGAACACATTGACTTTTTTATATATTTATGATACATATATCTTGTATGAAAAGGTGATGTTATGCTGCTTCTGCATTACTGTTTCATAACAAAAAATAATGCCTTTCAAGGCAAAAATTGAAGGAGGAATTGCAATGAATTTTGCAAAAAAGACAATGTCTTTAGCATTGGCTTCAGTAATGGCTGCTTCGAGTTTGTTCGTGGGTTCAACAGCATTTGCTGCCACTGACAAAGTCATCACACCGATGACAGGTAACACTCAAGCTGTTACAGCTGCAGTTAAAGACACAATCAACAAATACGGCTATCATGATTATGATGTAGACAGTTCTGTTTATGCATATACGCCTGCCAAAACAGGTTATTATGCAGTATCGGTTAAGAGCACACCTGTCTATGAAAAGGAAACAACTAAAACCTACACGCAAGACGGCACTACCTACACCGACAAAGATTATGAATACAGCTATACAAATTCTGCTGAATTCAGCAAAAGAGTTGACGATGCAAGCGTAACCGTTTATGACAACAACGATTTAAGTTCAAAGGGAGAACTTGCTTATATCGACACAGTTAAGAATGTTCTTTCTTATACACAAAAGGATGAAAATTCATATCCTCAGGAAGCCACCGCAGAATACTTTGACGGCTATGATGTTGTTAAGCTTAACGCAGGCAAAACATACTATTTTGATGTTTACACCGCTGCTTATTCAAACGCTGTTGCCAATTCTGCAACATATGAACGCACATTCCTTTCAGGTGCCACAGTAACTGTTGCTCCTACAGATTGGGATTATGAATTAGTAAAAACAAGAGTTTCATCTCAAACATTCAAAATTAAGAGTGAAGATGAAACATATACAAAACAGTACAACTACTACAAACTCGGTGCAAGCGCTAAATATTTAGGCACAGCAAAAGATGTTGTAGTTCCTGACACAATCAACTCACTTCCTGTTACCGAAGTTAACGGCACGGAAAACAAAGCTATCACTTCTCTTACACTTTCAGCAAATGTTAAAAGCGTAAGCAATTTTGACAATTTGAAAAATCTCGCAACGGTTAACCTTTCAAATGTTGAAACTGTTAAACCACATGCGTTTGCAGGTGACACTGCTCTTACATCGGTAGCAATTCCTGCAACAGTTAAAGCAGTAAAGGAAAGTGCATTTTACGGTTGTACTTCACTTGCAAATGTAAGCGTAGCATACGGCGTAAAGGAAATCGGTGATTATGCTTTCTATGAAACGGCAGCTAAAAGCATTGCACTTCCTGCCACAATCGTTTCTATCGGTGACTATGCATTCGGTTATGAAACCGGTCTTAACACAAACACAGTTAATCCTTATGACACAACAGAAGTTGCTAAGCAGGGTTTTGTTATGTCGGGCTATTCAAGCGAAGCTGCATTAAACTACGCAGTAGCAAACGACATGGCATACTATGAACTTTCAGCAGGTTGCCCTCATCCTTATGAAGTAACAACAGTTCCTGCAACAATATTTGCAAAGGGTTCTATAACAAGCGTTTGCCCTATTTGCGGCGACACAACCGTTAAATCTATCAAGAAAAAGACTTTCAAGATTTCTTCTGTTAAATCATCAAAGAAGAAGACTCTTGTTGTTAAAGCTGCAAAGCAAAAAGAAATGGCAGGCTATCAGGTACAGTATTCAACTTCTAAGAAGTTCACAAAGAAGACTACCAAGAAAGCAAAAGTTGCTACAACAAAAGCACTTAACAAGACTGTAAAAGGTCTTAAGAGCGGCAAGAAATACTATGTAAGAGTTCGTGCTTACAAAGTTGCCGACGGCAAGACAGTTTACAGCGCTTGGACAAAGACAAAGAGTGTTAAGGTTAAATAAGGAGGGTTTTGACAATGAAATTATTAAATAAAAAGACTTTGTCTGTTGCTTTAGCAGGTGTTATGGCCCTTTCTTCATTAACACTTGGTTCAGTAAGTGCACTTGCTGCAGACGCCAATGATTTTGCAACAGCGGTAAACGAAGGTACAAATAACATTGTTGCAACAAAAGTTAAGTTTACACCAAGTCAGACAGCTAACTACAACATTGCTCTTACAACAACAAAAGACGGCAAATCGGCAAAAGCAAGCTATGAATATTCAAGCGATATAAACGAGCTTGATTACGACAGCGAATATTCTTATACCGTATCTTCTAAAGCATTTGAAACACTCAAAGAAAATACAGTTGCCGATACAATCGTAGGTTATGATAAAGACAATAACCCGATTAAAAAAGCTACCGGCACAACCAAAGAATATATTTATTCACCTGCGCAAACTACAACAAAGCTTATTGCAGGCACAACTTACTATTTTGAACTTGCAGAAAATTCTGTAGGAAACGGTATTTCATCAGCGCTTACAATTACTAAAGATGATTTTAAATATTCTTTCATTGAAGCAAACAGCGACATCACCTATGTAAGCAATTACAATTACAATTCTTCAACAAACAATTATGACGCAGTTAAGGCTACAAGCTATGTTACAACAGGTATGAATGTAACAGTAGACGGTTATATCGGTTCAAGCAAGAATGTTTATGTTCCTGCAGGATATATGGGCTACGCTGTTAAAGAAGCAAACATCAACGCAGTCGGTGTTGCTAACAAAAAGATTGAATCGGTATCAATCCCTGAAGGTGTTGAAAAAATCGGCGGTATGAGCGATATGTACGCTCTTAAATCAGTATCACTTCCGTCAACTCTTAAAACTATTGACAGTTATGCATTCGCTTGTGACCACGCTTTAACCGGCAGACTTGTTATTCCTGCAAATGTTGAAAAAGTCGGCAATTATGCATTTTATGATACCGGATACTCATCAGTTCAGGTTCTCGGTGCAAACACAGTTTTCGGCGAATATGCACTCGGCTACAATGAAGTACTTAACGAAGCAACAGCCGACCCGACTGATACAACATCAGCTCCTGTTGACAAGTTTATAATTGTAGCTCCTGCTGCTTCAGAAGCTACAACTTATGCAGTGCAAAACAATATTGCTGCTTATGACCCTGCAAATTGTATCGCAGGCAATCATCCATACGAAGTAACAAAAGTTGCCGCTACAGTATTTGCAAAAGGTTATGTAACAAGCACTTGCCCGGTATGCGGCAGCACAGTTACAACAACAAGCAAGAAGAAAACATTTAAAATTTCTTCTGTTAAGTCTTCAAAGAAAAAGACTATCGTTATCAAAGCTGCAAAGCAGAAAGAAATGGCAGGCTATCAGGTACAGTATTCAACTTCTAAGAAGTTCACAAAGA
>OQVZ01000914.1_pt1 | contig 11147 bp, 10 predicted proteins | sample 1691571 | NCBI WGS metagenome assembly OQVZ01 (sample SAMN03418261, study PRJEB22391) | human gut metagenome | biome: human-gut; feature: organic feature; material: feces | host: Homo sapiens | place: Tanzania | collected 2013-01
CGGCTTTAAAATAACCACAGCCATGAATATTCCAAGCATGAACTGAAAATATTTTTTATATTGCTCTTTTGGCGTCATATATGACAATATCAGAAATAAAAATGACATATAGATATAACTTTTCACATTCCACTCCTTTAATGTATAAAACTTGTCGAGGCACAGACTATTGCTATAACTATAAAAAAAAGTATAGCTGAATCACGCATAACGCAGTAATACAGCACTGCAGCCCTCGCAACCCCGTTTATCCCATCTGTTATCCTTTTATCTGACAATGGCTGTAAAAATGCAGACAACACCTTATACATAGCCGAAAAAACAAATGTTTTCACAAGCGGTGTCAGTACAATAAACAAAAGTACGATAAGCGCTGCTGCCCCCACGCTGTTTTTTATAAGCATCGCACAACCAAGCATTATTTCTCCTGCACTTCCGCTTACCCGGCCGATTCCGGGTATTGCCTGAAAGCTTTTAAGTATAAGGCTGTCAGAAATCCTGTCTTTTGCAGGTGCTATCATTGCCTGCACGATCCCGATCCCTGCCACGATTTTTATTCCCAGCTTAAGCGCCTTTGATATAGCACTTTCTATGATATCCGCCAATTTTGATAGTTTTTCTTCCTCATACAGATTATTCATAACCTGCAGCAATAAAAAAATATGAATACCCGGCAGAAAAACAAGCTTAATAAGCCATTCCATTATATAAATAAGCGTAAACGTAAATATATAAAATCGGCAAAATCTTTACACCTGATATTGCCCGCAAGGTTCGTATTCTTTACGGCGGCAGTGTTAATGAAAAGAACGCTGCTTCCTTCATCTGCGGGAGCAATGCCCCAACCATCAAGAATCATTAGTAAAACTGGTTTTTTCATTATCAAATTCCTAAAGACGAAGGAGAAAGCAACAGGTGCTTTCTCCGAGGTCTTATTAAAAGCTTCTTACAATTGCAGCAAAAGTATCAGCCTTGCGATTGAGGATGGCGATTTGTATAAGAACGAAGTGCTTGGCAGGGTAATGGATGAAACGAAGCAGGCCGGAAAGGCGTTGCATCTTCTGGGATTGTTATCCGACGGCGGCGTACACAGCCACATTGAGCATCTTTTAGCACTTATCTGCATGGCGAAGGTTAAAGGCCTGACCAAGGTTTATGTGCATGCCTTCCTCGACGGACGTGATGTCGGTCCGAAAACGGCGCTGGAATATATCCATGAGCTGGAAGAGGGCATGGCGCAGATTGGCGTAGGCAAGATTGCTACCGTCAGCGGACGCTATTACGCAATGGACCGCGACAAGCGCTGGGAGCGCGTGGAGCGTGCCTATAAGGCACTGGTGCTGGGCGAGGGCGGCAAAGCTGCAAGCGCTGCTGCCGGTGTAGAAGCATCCTATGCAGCAGGCGTAACAGACGAATTTGTTGAGCCCTTCACTGTTGACGGCGTAGATGGCAAAATCACTGCCGGTGACGGTGTGATTTTCTTCAACTTCCGTCCTGACAGAGCGCGTGAAATTACCCGTGCGCTGCATGATGAGGACTTCCCGTATTTTGCACGTCCTGAGGGTGCACGCCCGGTAAACTATGTGTGCATGACGCAGTATGATGCAACGATTACCGCTCCGGTAGCCTTTCCTCCGGAGGAGATTAAGGATACCCTGGGTGAAGTACTGGCGCAGCATGGACTGCACCAGCTGCGCATTGCGGAAACCGAAAAATATGCGCATGTAACCTTCTTCTTCAATGGTGGTGTGGAAGCTCCGAATGCTAATGAGGAGCGTATTTTGATTTCTTCGCCGCCTTGCGCACAATGCGTCCGGCACAGTCATCCACCTTTTCCATCGCGGTAATCGCAGCGCTGAGCACACCGGTATGGCCAACCATATCCGGGTTAGCAAAGTTCAGGATAATCGCATCAAATTTATCCTTATCCAGCTCTGCCAAAAGTGCCTGCGTAACCTCTTCCGCGCTCATTTCCGGCTGCAAATCGTAGGTTGCAACCTTCGGCGACGGAATCAGAATACGCTCCTCGTTCGGGTTGGGGGTTTCCACGCCTCCGTTGAAGAAGAAGGTTACGTGAGCATATTTTTCTGTTTCCGCAATACGCAGCTGGTGCAGACCGTTTTCTGCCAGCACCTGACCGAGCGTATCGTTGATTTCCTCAGGCGGAAAAGCAACAGGTGCGTCAATCGTCGCATCATATTGTGTCATGCATACATAGTTTACAGGACGAGCGCTTTCCGGACGTGCAAAATAGGGGAAGTCTGCATCGTGGAGCGCACGTGTAATTTCACGCGCCCTATCAGGACGGAAGTTGAAGAAGATTACGCCGTCGCCGGCAGTAATCTGCCCGTTCACGCCATCAATAACAAACGGCTCAACGAACTCGTCGGTTACATCCTGCGCATAGGAGGCCTCAACGCCCTCAGCTGCGCTCGCAGCACGCGCACCATCGCCAAGAACAAGAGCCTTATAAGCACGCTCTACACGCTCCCAGCGTTTGTCGCGGTCCATAGCGTAATAGCGTCCGCTGACGGTAGCAATCTTGCCTACGCCAATCTGCGCCATCCCCTCCTCCAGCTGCTGAATATATTCCAGCGCTGTTTTCGGACCAACGTCACGGCCATCGAGGAAGGCATGTACATAAACCTTCGTCAGGCCCTTCACCTTCGCCATGCAGAGAAGTGCCAGAAGATGCTCAATGTGGCTGTGTACGCCGCCGTCGGATAACAGTCCCAGAAGATGCAGCGCCTTGCCGGCCTGCTTCGTTTCGTCCATTACCCTGCTGAGCTCTTCATTTTTATATAAATCTCCATCCTCAATCGCCTTGTCAATGCGCGTCAGGCTCTGATAAATAATACGTCCGGCACCGATATTCAGATGTCCGACCTCAGAGTTGCCAATCTGTCCTGCAGGCAGACCAACAGACTTGCCGCTTGCCTCCAGCGTTGTATGCGGATATTTGGCAAAAAAGCTGTCCAGATTAGGAGTTTTCGCCATAGCCGCAGCGTTCGTGCTGCTGCTAGGCGCAATGCCCCAACCGTCCAGAATCATTAATAAAACTGGTTTTTTCATATTTATATCTTCTTTATTTATAGACTAGAGATATAGTACCAGCTGCGTTGGCAAGGCTCAGCGTCATGCTAATTTATGCACCGCCGTAGCTTTTACCTGCAGCTGGTACTCACTCACTTGTCCAGATTAAAAGCTGCGTACTATCTTAGCGAAGCTTTCTGCCTTCAGAGAAGCGCCGCCGACAAGCACACCATCAATACCGCTGACATTGAAATCAGCAGCATTCTTTTCATTTACACTGCCACCGTACAGGATACGTACCTTACGTGCGATATCCTCGGTGAAGATTTTACCGATTTTGTTACGAATCAGGGTGCAGACCTCCAAAGCGTCCTCAACGGTTGCTGCCTTGCCGCTGCCGATAGCCCAGATAGGCTCATAAGCAACAACAAGGTTTTCTGCATCCTCTGCAGTAATTACACGCAGAGCACTCTTCAGCTGCATGTTGATTTTGCGGGCAGTTTTGCCTGCTTCACGCTCAGCCAGGTTTTCACCAACGCACAGCATCGGCTTCAGGCCATTGCGGTAAGCAGCAATAATCTTGCTGGCAACAATTTTTTCGTTTTCACCGAAAATAGTACGGCGTTCGCTGTGACCAACGAGAACATATTCAGCGCAGATGTCAGCAATCATCGCACCGGAAACAGCGCCAGTGAAGGCCCCCTTGTCTTCCCAATGCAAATCCTGTGCACCATAGCCTACATGCTTGCCGTCAATAGCATCTGCAACAGTTTCCAATGCAGTGAACGGCGGGAAAATAACAACCTCATTCAAGGTACCGTTAGTTTCCATAACAATTTCTTCAGCAAGGTCTACAGCCTCGCTTACGGTTTTGTGCATCTTCCAGTTGCCGGCAATCATTTTACGACGCAGGTCATCAAGTGCAGCAACGCCGGGCAGTACCTTGCCTTCCAGATATTCCAGAGAAGCACCGCCACCGGTGGAAATGTGGGTAATGCGTTTAGCCAGGCCCAGTTTTTCGATAGCAGCAACGCTGTCGCCACCGCCGACAATGCTGGTAGCACGGCTCTTGGCTACAGCCTTCGCTACAGCCTCGGTACCCTTGCAGAAGGCGTCCATTTCAAAAACGCCCATCGGTCCGTTCCAGACAATCATCTTAGCTTCAGCCAGAGCCTCAGCATAAGCCTTGCTGGTTTCCGCACCGATATCCAGAGCCATGTAAGCCTGGTTCAGGTTTTTCACCTTTTCGGTTACATGCTCAGCGTCAGGAGCAAATGCAGCAGCCATTACCAGATCGGTAGGCAGCAGCATATTTACTTTATTTTTCTTAGCCTTAGCCAGAAGCTCTTTAGCCAGGTCCAGCTTATCCTCTTCGACTAAGGATTTGCCCATTTTGTAGCCCTGTGCAGCCAGGAAGGTGTTAGCCATACCGCCGCCAATCAGCAGAGTATCAACCTTATCGAGCAGGTTGCTGATAACGCCGATTTTGTCGCTTACCTTTGCACCGCCGATAATAGCAACAAACGGATGCAGCGGATTGGTTACAGCCTGACCTACATACTGGATTTCCTTTTCCAGCAGGAAGCCTGCAGCAGCAGGCAGGAAGTGGGTTACGCCTTCTACAGAAGCATGTGCGCGGTGAGATACACCGAAGCCGTCATTGACATACAGGTCTGCCAAAGAAGCCAGCTTCTCGGCAAATTCCATGTCGTTCTTTTCTTCTTCCTTATGGAAACGCAGGTTTTCCAGCAACAGGATGTGGCCCGGTTTCAGCTTGCTGGCAGCAGCCTGTGCAGCTTCGCCTACGCAATCCGGTGCAAACAGAATCTTTTTGCCCAGCAGCTTGCCCAAATGCTTAGCTACAGGAGCCAAAGACAGTTCCGGCTTAACCTGTCCTTTAGGACGGCCAAGATGTGCCATTAAAATAACGGCAGCCTTTTGCTCCAGCAAATATTGAATGGTCGGTAAAGATGCGGTGATACGGGTATCATCGGTAATCTCGCCTTTATCATTCAGAGGAACGTTAAAATCTACGCGTACCAGTACTTTTTTACCGGCAACGTCTAAATCACGTACAGTTTTTTTATCCACTGATAAGAATCTCCTTTATTACAGACCTTTTTTAGCAATATATGCAGCCAGGTCAACTACACGGTTGGAATAACCCCATTCATTGTCGTACCAGCTTACAACCTTAGCCATACGCGGGCCAACCATCATGGTGGACAGGCCGTCGATGATGGAGCTCAGCGGGCAGCCGTTGTAATCGCGGGATACCAGCGGTTCGTCGCTGTAACCCATGATGCCTTTGAGTTCGCCTTCAGCAGCTTCCTTCAGCACTGCGTTGATTTCTTCAGCAGTGGTGTCTTTTTGCAGCAGTACGGTCAGGTCGGTGATGGAAACGTTCGGAGTCGGAACGCGCATTGCGAAGCCGTTCAGTTTGCCCTTCAGTTCCGGCAGAACCAGAGCAACTGCTTTTGCAGCACCGGTAGTGGTCGGGATGATGGAGCAAGCAGCAGCGCGAGCACGGCGCAGGTCTTTATGCGGCAGGTCCAGAATTCTCTGGTCATTGGTGTAGGAGTGAACAGTGGTCATCAGACCGCTTTCAATACCAAATTTGTTCAGCAGTACTTTGGTGAACGGAGCCAGGCAGTTGGTGGTGCAGGAAGCGTTGGAAATGATGTTGTGTTTTGCAGGATCATATTTGTCTTCGTTAACACCCATAACGATGGTAATATCTTCGCCTTTTGCAGGAGCGGAGATAATAACCTTTTTAACAGTGTCATGCAGATGAGCTGCAGCCTTTGCAGCTTCGGTGAAACGGCCGGTGGATTCTACAACAATTTCAGCACCGGCTTCGCCCCAAGGAATCTGTGCAGGATCCAGGCAAGCGAATACTTCGATTTTGCGGTCGTCAACAATAATGTAGTTGCCCTCGATGCTGACTTCATGGTTGAAGGTGCCATGGATAGAGTCATATTTCAACAGGTGAGCCAAAGCGGTGATGTCGCCAGGATCGTTGACAGCAACAACCTCTACCTCAGGATTGTTGAATGCTACACGGAAAACCTCGCGGCCGATACGGCCAAAACCATTAATACCTACTTTTGTCATAATAATTTCCTCCTTAATTCTGAGAGAATCTAAATTTTGCACAAATGTGCTTAGTAACAAATTAATAAAGCCTTATTGTTCCTTGGCCATTTTGAGAATCTCATGCGCTGCGGCCTCGTCGGTAATCAAAATATCCTGTCTGGAAGCACGGATAACCGACAAAATTGCTGCCGCCTTCGATTTGCCTCCGGCAATACCGATAATTGTGCCGATGTGCTGCAAATCCTGCAGCATCAGGCCGGCATTATTAGTCATATAGACCTGTCTGCCGTCTAAAGCGCAATACTGGCCAAAGGCCTCGCCTACAGCACCATCTGCCTCCAGCTTGGCAATCACTTCACTGCCTAAGCGTCTGTGCCTTGCCATAACACTGGCACGGCCTACACCGTGAACAAGAATGTCTGCCTGCTTGATAATATCAACGACAGCGCGTACACCGATATCCTCTTTAAGAATACTGTTTAAGATATCCTCGCTGACACAGTCAGGAACATAAAGCTGACGATAGGATGCTCCGAGCTTTTGTGCCAAAACAGTTGCAATCGTATTGGCCTGCAGTTCCACATTATCACCCAAACCGCCGCGGGCCGGTACAACCACCGTATTAGGCTGAGAGCCGGAAACATTGGCTGCCATCGCCGCCATAGTAGTACCGCCGCTGACAGCAACGATATGCTTATTGCCATCGCTCAGCAGCTTACTAAGGATATGCGCTGCAGTACGGCCGATTTCACGCTTGACAACATCCTCCTGGTCAGAATCACCAGGAAGAATGACAACCTTGCCAATCTTCAGCGTATCACTGAGAGCATTTTCCAAAAACGAAATATCCTGCAGCTTGCGTACATAATCCGCCAGCTCCTTAAGAATATCCGCACCCTCATCTGTTACGCTCATGCCGCTGGAAGAAAAATCCAGCAAGCCGCTTTTCTTCAGAAAATCAACCTGAGCACGCAACACCCTTTCGCTGAGTCCCAGTCTTGCGGCCAGTGCACGCCTGCCTATCGGCGCTTCGTGGCTCACCTGACGCAGAATCTGATAACGCTGTACGAGCAGATCTGTCAGCTCCGGCACAATTTTCTTTTGCAGATTAATAATACTATCCATAACCAGTTACATCCCTTGACGTGTTTTGTCCCTCGTGGTACTTTTCGTGTCCCACGGATTCAATACAAATAAGTGAATTATTTGTCTATAGCTCATTATAGCATACTCTAATTAAGAAATAAAGTGCTGTATTAGTGTTTATCGAAAAATTTTTGTTAAAACCGCTCTTCGGTTAGCTTCGGTTAACTTATGCTGCCTAAAAAGATTTTTTATCTTCTTAAGCATACTACGTGCGCAAAAAAAGAGCTGCCGCATTACGCAGCAGCTCCAGATTTTTATCTGTTATTAACTGTTTCGGGATACATATCATGCATGAAAAGACGCTTCTTTGCAGCCTGCTCCCATTCGGTCCCCGGCTTGCCGTAGTTGGCATACGGATCGATGGACAGACCACCACGCGGCAGGAATTTGCCCCAAACCTCAATATACTTAGGCTCCATCAGCTTAATAAGATCCTTCATAATGATGTTTACGCAGTCCTCATGGAAGTCACCGTGATTGCGGAAGCTGAACAGATACAGCTTCAGAGATTTGCTTTCCACCAGACGTTCGTCCGGCACATAGGAAATGTAAATAGTCGCAAAATCAGGCTGTCCTGTCATCGGACAAAGGCTGGTAAATTCCGGGCAGTTAAATTTAACCCAGTAATCATTTTGCGGATGCTTATTCGGGAAGGACTCCAGAACCTCCGGCGCATAATCGCTTTTATAAGCAGTCTTATTGCCTAACAGGCTTACGCCCTGCAATTCTTCTTTACTTCTGCCACTCGTCATTATTGCTTACCTCCATCAAATGCAAACAGCTTGCCTGCTCCCACACGTTCCAACGCGGTAACAAGCATTACACTCGCAATACCGCAGATGCACTGACCAATCAGCAGACTGCTTGCCAGTACAATATAAGGAATATCCAGCAGTACGCTCAGCCATACAGGAACACCAAGTCCCGGTACAAAGGTAACTGCAGTCCAGATAATCCAGTTGCCGCAGCCACGACGCTTAGCAAACACAATAATACTGGTCGTTACGATGCCGACAATAAAGCCACCGATAATATCCGGCAGACCAAGACCGCCCATCACCGTGTTGCTGACAACATTGGCCAGGCCAAACGGTAAAATCAAAAACGGGAAAATAGCGCTTAAGCCATACAGCGCAGTAGCAATACGAATTTGGTATTGACCAAAGGCAAAGCTTTGGGTGCACATCATCACAACAATATATAAAGCAATACACAATGCGGAAAATACTAATTTTTGGTTACTTAAGCTCTTCATTATCCTTATACCTCCTTCAATCCTTTGCTAAGGGATCAACAACACCGTTGGCAGCAAAGGCAGCCTCACGGTCAATACAGGTACCGCACTTGTGACAGGGCTTTGCGCCACCGTCATAACAGCTCCAGGTCAGCTCATAGGGAACACCTAAGCGCAAGCCCTCGGCGACAATATCCTTCTTTGTTTTATCAACAAAGGGTGCAACCAGACGCACCTTACGGCCACTTCCAAGATAAACAGCCAGGTTCATGGCCTCGTTAAATTCGACGCTGCAATCAGGATAAGCATTGCCAGCAGCATCATCGGCATGGGGACCGTAGTAAATCTCATTGCATTCATATTCCAAGGCAATGCTTGCCGCAGCAGACAAAAACAAACCGTTACGGAACGGCACATAAGTGCTTACAGGCTCACCCTTGCTTTCCTTCAGCTGCTCTGCATAGGATGCGTGCGGAACACTTTCTTCCGAGCCCTGCAGCAGAGAGCATTTGCTGTGTGCGAAAATCTTCGACAAATCCATATGCAGCAGCTCTACATGATAATAATCGGCAATAGCCTGCGCTGCTGTAAGCTCCTTGGCATGCTTCTGACCATAGGACATCGACAAGGCCAGAACATTATCGCCATATTTTTCTTTTGCCAGTGCCAGACAGGTTGAGCTGTCCACGCCACCGCTTAATAATACCAAAACCTTCATTTTTCCTCCCAAATAATGAGCGGGCAAAGTTCACAAAATATAAAAGGATTCCGTCCGCTACAGACGAAATCCTTGCATACATAAAAAATACCGGCCGGCGCCAGTACATCGCCCGTAGTTTTATTTATAGACAGGATGGTTACGAACTGTCTGTTATGAACTTCTAGAATATTATACAGCATATTACGTTATTTGTCCAGCATAAGAAAATAGCATAATAAAAAAACAGACACCACCGACATACGTAAAGCATATCGAGGTGTCTGTCTTGAAGATGTTACAGCTTATCTTTTGTTATTTATACAATTGCTTTGTCAGGCTTTACGAAGAACCAGGCAATAGCACCGCAGATGCCGGTTACAGCAGTTGCTGCCAAAGCAGCCTGCCAGCCATAGTTAGTTGCAAACCAAGCAGTAACAGTCGGAGCGAGTACGCCGCCGATGTTGCCCCAGAAGTTCATCCAGCCGGATACGGAGCCTGCAAATTTGCCGCCCATAGTGATTACACTGGACCAGGAAGCACTCATGGTCAAACCAAGAGAGCCTAAGGATACGGAAAGCCAGAGAACATTCATCATCGGATCAGCAGTACGGGTGGAAATGTACAATGCACCTGCACACAGCAGAATGCCAGCAGCACCGGTTGCAGTCTTAACCATGTTCTGAGACATGCCGCTGCGCAGCAGTTTATCAGAATAATGACCGCAGAGAGTAACCACAGCCATCAAAGAAATCCAGGGAGCAGCAGCCCAAATACCCATTTTAGCTAAGGAGAATTTGTGAACCTCCATGAGGTACATCGGCAGCCAAGCCAGGAAAACGTACATAATGTAGTCGGTAATCAGGAACTGAATGCCCAAAGCCCAGAATTGGGAAGAACGCAGCAGCTTACCCCACGGAGCAATCTGTTTTTCACCGGTTGCTTCCACACGGCCTTCGTTGATGTGAGCCAATTCTGCTTCATTAACATAAGGACTGTCCTTAGGATCATCAGTAACATATTTATGCCATGCCCAAGCCAGCAGCAGACCAACTACACCGAAGCTGAGGAATACATGATGCCAGCCAAAGGTTGTCATCAGCCATACTACAACAGCAGGACCGACTACAGGACCAAAGAAGCAGCCATTGAGAATAAAGGAGCTTGCCTTGCCCTTTTCGTCTTTATTAAACCATTTGTGTTCTGCCATCGCAAAAGCAGGATAAATCGGCGCTTCGCCCAGGCCAAACATCAAACGTACAATTGCAAAGGTATACTTACCGCTTGCTATAGCGGTTAAAGCAGTAAAAACAGACCACCATGCGCAGGCAATAGAACCGGTAAAGCGATGGCCGAATTTTTCGGCAACCATACCACCGGGAACCTGCATCAAAGCATAACCGGCGAAGAAGAAGGATTGGATAAGGCCCATATCTATTTTAGTAAAGCCAAATTCCTTCATGATTACGGGTGTTGCAACAGAAAGGTTAACGCGATCCATGTAGGATACAAAGCTGATAGCAAAAATCAACCACGCTACCTTCCATCTGAAGTTTGTCATTTTCATAGTTTTCTTTCCCTTCATAAAAAACAAATTCTGTTCTTTTATATATTTTCTGCCGAACAGTTAACAATAATGATACTATTTCTTCTTAAAACTGTCAATATTTTTCGTTCATTTAATTTTTGCGAATATTCGTCTACTGTATAAGGATTTTTGAGTTTTATAGGAAGGAAGGGAAAGATGCGTCGCGAATGTAGCATGTATATCTAAAATATTGTAGAAAAACCCATCCAAGAAGTATGTCCGCAGGAAAACGCCGATTAGCAGTCAAGCACATCGAACTCAAGTAAATTGAGCGAGGGATATATCGTGCAAGGAATAGCAATTTTAGCAAATGAGAATCTGGAACCAAAGAAACAAGGGGACGTAACAAAATG
>OQVZ01000921.1_pt1 | contig 11099 bp, 11 predicted proteins | sample 1691571 | NCBI WGS metagenome assembly OQVZ01 (sample SAMN03418261, study PRJEB22391) | human gut metagenome | biome: human-gut; feature: organic feature; material: feces | host: Homo sapiens | place: Tanzania | collected 2013-01
GGCAGTGCTTTAGCACTGCCGCTCCTTCATAAAAAATACATAACACTTTATTTCAACTTAACATCAACTATAGAACTTTGGATTTGTCGGTACTTTTTAAGGTAATAAATAAATTTATCAAGCTCTTGTGGCGTAAACTCTCGTTCCATAAGGTGGCGAACTTTGTTTATTTCGACATCTCCTTTTGCAAAAATTGCTTTACCTTTATCTGTTAAGATATTCTTTTTAATCATAATGTTATTTTTTGTATCGGCTATTCTTTTGATTATTCCGCGAGTTTCCATATCGTTTAGAATTTTACCCACATGGGCTTTTCCTTTAAACAGCAATGTCGCAATTTCAGATTGCGAAATATCAGGAACATTTGTAATTGCATAAAGTATTGAAAATTCATCAGGTGTAACCTCATCCCCAATAAAACGAGCCTGAAATTCTCTTCTGAAAGACTTATTGAAGTTCGCAGTGTATTCAATTTGATAAGGAAGATTTTTTTCTAACAGGTCCAAACGATTTGCATTCTTTGTCATACACGTTTCCTTTTCTACCGGTACGGTATGATTATACTATGGCTGATGTATAAATTCAAGCAAGTCTTGACAATATTCCAGAAAATTTATTATTATAGTAGAAAATTCTACCCTTATAAACATGGAGAAAAGTATGAAATTTAAAATGACAAGAAAAAAGATGGCAATATTAGTATTACTAGTTATTATTGTACCTATTGTATATAACAAATTGGCAGGAACTGTGATGGGGCTGATTCAACGTCAGGCGATGATGCAGCCGAAGGAAGTTGTTGTAAATGAACCTCAAACAGAAGAAGTTAATATTTCTGTGGAATCAACCGGACGTGTAGAAGCTAAATACTCGGTTGATGTAATTGCAAGGGTTTCAGGCTTTTTGCTAAAGAAATATTTTAAAGAAGGTGATTTTGTAAAAAAAGGACAATTGTTGTTCCAAATTGACCCAAAAGAGTATCAATTGGAAGTTAATAATTCTCAAGCTGCCGTAAATCAGTATGGTGCACTTTTGAAAAATGCTCAACAGGAATTAAATAGAGCAAATGCACTTATTAAAGAAGATTTGATAAGCCATTCAGATGTTGACCAAAGTTTGGCTACAAGAAATTCAAATAGAGCTTTGCTAGATTCTGCTAGACAAAAACTTGAACTGGCAAGGGTTAATTTGAGCTACACAAGGATTCATTCTCCAATTGATGGTAGAATCGGTAAGGTGAAAATCACTGAAGGCAACTATGTCGATGCTACATCAGGCTCTTTGGTTAATATTTCAAGTATGAACCCTGTTTATGTAACATTTTCACTAAGAAGTCAAGATTTTGTTAAATTGTTGAAAGCCAGTGACAAATTTAAAGATGTTCAGGTAAAAGCTCAATTTGATAATGGTGTAATTTATGACAAAATAGGTAAAATTGACTTTGTAGATAATCAAATTGACCAAAACTCCGGTTCAGTACAAATGAGAGCGGTTTTTGACAACTCAAAGGGATGGTTAGTTCCCGGTGATTATATGAAGGTTACATTGATTGCACCGAAAAAAGTTGAGTATATGACAGTTCCGCAAGCTTGTGCAAAAGGTGATGCAATGAGCGGTTATTATGTTTGGACTGTCGAAGATGGCAAAGCAGTAAGAAAAGATATTAAAGTTTCAGATGATATTAATAATAACTGGGTTGTAGATAGTGGATTGGATAAATCTGATCAAGTAATTGTTTCAGGTATTCAAAATATAGCAATGCAGGGGCAAAAAGTTAAGGTTATTGATGCTGAAACTTATGCTAAAAAAGAAAAAGCAGGTAAGGAATAATGATAAAAAAAATATTTGATAAAGAAAAACTGTACTTTTTCATAAGAAAACCAAGATTTGCATTAGTAATTTCAATCTGTATTGTTATAATAGGTTTAATTTCGTTAGCAGGTTTGAAACAAGAAAGTTACCCTGATGTTACTCCTCCGCAAATCATGGTTAGTGCAAATTATCAAGGTGCGAGTGCGGAAGTTATTGAATCATCTGTTGCTACAGTTTTAGAAAATAAATTAAACGGTGTAGAAAATCTTTCTTATATGTCGTCAACATCTTATGATGGCAGCTATTCGCTAACTATGTATTTTAAGGTTGGTTCTGATAAAAATATCAACTTAATGAATGTAAATAACCGTATTCAGCAGGTTTTAACCCAGTTGCCGGAAGATGTACAAAGGACAGGTGTTACTGCAATTAGCCGTTCTTCAGGTTCAGGTGCTTTGATTTTGACTCTTTACCCAGAATCAGGCAATTGGTCGCAGTTAGATTTGACAAATTATGGGTCTATTTATATTAAGGATGAATTGAAGCGTGTTGAAGGTGTAGCAGATGTTTCCGTTTATGGTGCAGGCGATTACTCTATGAGAATCTGGTTAGACCCTCAAAAAATGGCAGGGTTAAATATTTCAACAAGTGAAATAAAATCTGCTATTTCTAACCAAAATACGCAGGTAACAGCAGGGGCGTTAGGACAATTACCTACAGATGATGCGCAGGCTTTGCAATTAACCTTAAAAACAAAAGGCAGACTTGCTGATGTAAAAGATTTTGAAAATATTATTATTCGTTCAAATATGGATGGTTCAAATGTCAGAATTAAAGATGTTGCGAGAGTAGAATTGGGTGCGCAATCATATTCTAATTTAGGTTTAGTAAATGGTAAACCTTCTGCAATTGTTATGATATCTCAACTTCCGGATGCCAACGTTATTAATATGTCAAAAGCTGTTCACGCTAAAATAGATGAACTAAATTCAAGAATGACAAACGGTATCAAGATTATGACAATTAAAGATGATGCCGAATATATTCAAGAATCAATGAAGGAAGTAGAATTTACTATCCTTTTGACAGGTTTAATTGTTGTATTGATTATCTTCTTATTTTTAGGTGATGGGATGGCTACTCTTGTGCCTTGTGCAACAATTCCTGTATCTTTAGTCGGTACATTTTTTGCTCTAGATGCTTTAGGAATGTCAATCAACTTGTTATCATTGTTTGCGCTTGTGTTGGCAGTTGGTGTTGTAGTTGATGACGCGATTGTAGTAATCGAAAACGTAAAACGACATATAGATGAAGGTAAATCCGCAATTATTGCTACCCAGTTGACAATGGAAGAAGTAGGTTCATCTCTTGTTGCTATGGCTCTTGTTTTGATGGCTGTATTTGTTCCAATTGGATTTATGGGTGGTATGACTGGTGTTATGTACAAACAATTTGCGGTTTGTATTGCTGTATCCATTGCGATTTCTGCAATTTGTGCATTGACACTTTCTCCTGCAATGTGTTCTCATTTCTTGGGACAAAAAAAGAATGATATACAAAATACTCCTAAAACTCCTTTGCAACTTCATTTAGAACATATTAAGGAAAAAATAAATAAAAGAACTTCTAAGATTGTTGAAGTATTCAATAGTTATTTTAATAAGTTAGAAGATTTTTATATGGAGTTTGTTACAAAATTTGTTTATGACAAGAAACTTGTAATAATTACTTACTTGGTAATTGTAGGTTTGACATTGGGCTCATTTAAAATTATTTCAACAGGTTTTATCCCAGATGAAGACCAAGGTGTTTTACTTGCATCAATTACTCTTCCTGATGGTGCATCTTTATCAAGAACAGAGGAAGTTTCAAGAAAATTCGCAGACCAAGTAAAGACATTGGATGGTGTTGATGCTAATAAACTTACAATTTTTGGTGGAAACGGTGCTGTAAACTCAGCAACTGCGATTATTCAGTTGGATGATTATGCAGATAGAAAAGTTGGACCTATTGATTGGGTAAAAAGAAAAATTCAAGGACGACCAACAAATCTTTCTCACACTGCGATATTATCAGAAGTCAGAAAAATTGCCGGAAATACAAAAGAAGCTTCAATTATGGCATTTTCACCTCCGGCAATTATGGGTATGAGTATGATGGGTGGTTTTGAGTTTCAAATGCTATCACAAGGTGATTATACTGCGCAAGAAATGGAATCTTGGGCAAATAAACTTGTTGCTGCTGCAAATGCTGATCCATCACTATCAAGTGTAAATACTTCATTCCAAGCAAATGTACCACAATATATTGTTGATATTGATTATGAAAAAGCTTTGGCTCAAAATGTAGATTTGTCTGAACTTTATTCAACATTATCATCAATGCTTGGTACTTACTATGTAAATGACTTTAATAAATACGGCAGAGTATTCAAAGTTCAACTTCAGGCAGAAAGTAGATTTCGTGATAAAGCTGCTGATTTATCAGGTATATATGTAAAAAATAAAAATGGAGTACAAGTTCCTGTGCTGTCAATAATGTCACTGCGTCAGACCGTAGGTACAGCATCTATTTCAAGATATAATATGTATGAATCTGTCCAAATTCAAGGGCAACAGGCTGCAGGTAAAAGTTCAGGGGATGCAATGAAGGCAATGGAAGAAGTTGCGAAAAAGACATTACCTTCAGATATGACATTTGATTGGTCAGGTACTTCTGCTCAAGAAAGAGAAGCGTCAGGTCAAACAATTGTAATTGTAGCGATGGCACTACTATTTGTATACTTGTTCCTAGTAGCATTATACGAAAGTTACACAATACCAGTTGCGGTATTGTTGGTATCTCCGATTGCAGCTTTAGGCGCATTGTTATTCCAAATGATGATTAACCAATCTTTTGATATTTATTCACAAGTTGGTATGATTACATTGATTGGCTTGGCGGCTAAACAATCTATTTTGATTGTTGAATTTGCGAAAGAAGAACATGAGAAAAATGGTTTGTCTGTTAGAGAAGCTGCAATAAAAGCTGCAAAATTGAGATTCAGGGCAATTATGATGACTGAACTTGCCTTTATTATAGGCGTATTGCCAATGATATTTGCATCAGGTGCAGGTGCAAATTCAAGAATATCTGTTGGGTCAACAGTATTTGGTGGTATGGTTGCAGCCGCAACATTAGGTGCTGCTTTGACTCCGGCATTTTATGTATTAGTTCAAGAATTTGTTGATAAGTTCCCTAAAAAAGAAATAACTGAAAAAGATTTGGAGATGTAATAAATGAAAAAGGTTTTTAATACAATTTTAATAGCATCGGTTTTGGTTTTGAGCTCAAACTTTGCTGTTGCCAAAAAGGTAAAAACATCTGATTCTGAATTGATAGCCTCAAAAGATAAAGAAATTCATATCATTGAACCTGAAAAAGAGGTTAAAGTTAATCAAAAAACAGAAATTAAAAAATTAAAATCAAACCAAAGAACAAAAACTAAATCATCTCAAGAGGCAGAAGGTATGTATGAAACAAAATTTCCTACAATCAACAGCCAAATTGAATATGCTGATATGAATGGTGAGGTATCGCTCCCTGATTGTATCAAGCTTGCGATTACGCACCATCCTGCGATTATGTCTGCTATAAGCAATTCGGAAATCTACAAAACTCGTATAGGACAAGCTTGGGCAAATTATTTTCCAACTATTTCAGCCGGTGTAAGCTATTCAAGAAATGATATGCTTAATACTATGGGCGGAAATTTCTCAAGAATGATGGTTCAAAAATACGATATGTACTATGTTCCGACTTTGTCTGCTAATATGTTATTATTTGATTTTGGAAAAACAAAGGCTGCTGCAGATACTGCTAAAAAGAATTATGAGTCTTCAAGATTTGATGCTGAGACAAGTATTGAAACTGTTATTTATAACGTAAAAGCAGCTTATTATAATATGGTTTTTGCAAAATTACAAAAAGAAGTTTATGAAAATACAGTACAAGATTATGAACTTCAATTGAAACAGGCAAGAGCTTATTATGATATTGGTAAAAAGGCTAAAATTGATGTTACTTATGCTGAATATAACTTGGGGAAAGCAAAGTTGAATTTGATTAAGGCGAAAAATACACAAGAATTGGCTGCTGTTCAATTAGCAAATGCCGTTGGTATTCCTGAACTTGCGGAAGTTGTGTTAAAAGATGGTCTAAACTCAAAAGAATATGCAGTTAATTTTCCTGAATTGATTCAACTTGCTCAAACATCTCGTCCTGCACTTCTTGCCGCAAAGAAAAGAATGGATGCCGCAGAATTAAATATTAGGAGTGCAAAACGTGCATTTACTCCTGATGTTGGTGCTTTTGGTTCATATAATCATGGTGGTAGAAAAATAAATGCAGACTATGGTTATCAAGTTGGTGTTCAACTTCAATATTCGGCTTTGAATTTGATGTTGTTAAAAAAACAAGTTGATGAGGCAACTGCTACTTATAAAAAATATGTGGCAGATTATGAGCAGGAACGTCAAAATGTGTATTTGGACGTAAAAAGTGCATATATCAATTTGATGAATTCTCATGATAGTATTGCAGTTTCAAAATTGGCGCTTCAGCAGGCTAAAGAACAACAATATCAAGCATTTAGACGTTATCAGGTCGGCTTAGGTAATGCAATTGAATTTAAAGATTCTGAAAATACCTACCTGAATGCACAATTAGACTATTATTCAAATCTTTTGCAATACAATATAAACGCAGCTGAACTTGAGAGAGTTGTTGGTGCACCAATTAAAGAGTCTGATAAAAATCTTTAGAAACTATTTTTTGTGGGTTTTGAACGCAAAATATTTGAACAAAACATAAGTTACAACTGATACAAGGAAAATTGAAACGAATTGTGATAAGTAAACGTTTTTTATTGCAAATCTGACTAATAATTCCAAAATGATAACGTTCAAAAGATAGCTCACTGCCCAAGTTGAACAGCATTTTAAATATTCTTTCAGATAATTGCCTTTGGTGCAAAACACAAAGAATTTTTGATTAAAATACGAAAATACAGATGAAATAGTCCATTGCAAGATTACACATGCTTGATAATTTTTGTCGCCCAAAATATATAGTGCAATTGCAAAAATTATGTATGAAATGGCAGCATTCACTCCGCCAATAAAAAGAAATCGTATTTTATCGGGAATTTTGCACCATTTTTCGTATAAATTTTTAAAAACTTCCATAAGTTAATTTTAGCATAAAGAGAAAATCTAGCTGTTTTGACTTTCTTTTATTTTTTCCAATTTCTTGGTATAAGCTTTTTTTATGTCTTTGGGCAGCCTGTTTATTTTGAAATTTATGTAAAATGAGCTGAATAGTAGGCAGTAAAAAATATTGTGTTTTATTTTAATTTCAAATTCTTCTAGTATATAGTTTTCAATGTTTTTCAAAATTTGTAATGCTAAACAAAGTTGTAAAATACTCCATGCCAAATCGGCTATGTTTACTAGAAAATCTCCATTCAATCCCTTTATATTTAACCATGCGGAATAACTTTCCAATAATATCAGTATTGGAAACCAAATTGTGCGGTGTATGTGCCTTTTATCTGATAGTTTGTTTATATCCGTTATTAACTTCCACAACCAAACATACCAATATAAGCCTAGTGTGACGATTGTCAGAATGATAAATTTGAGAGTGGGGGTTCGCCTGATTGCAATATTTTCGGTATTATTACCTATGATTTTCATACTGTAAATTATAGATATTACTGGAAAATAAAAAATCATACGAATAATTTATAAATTAGTTCTTGACATTTAATATTGAATTGGTATTATAATAATACATTCGAAGCAATTGCTTGGAGGAGTGCCAGAGCGGTTGATCGGAGCGGTCTTGAAAACCGTCGAACGTGCGAGCGTTCCGTGGGTTCGAATCCCACCTCCTCCTCCATTTAGAAAGCCCGAGCCATTTAGGTTTAGGGCTTTTCTTATTATATAGCCTGTCCGTTTTGTATCATCTTCGGAGCTAATGTGTTCCTTTGTATTTTTTGAGTTGTTTCGATTATGACAGATGGTGCTATTATTTCGGGTAATTGGCTTTGTGTGCGAGTTTGAGGGGTAGGAAATAATCAAACCATGTGTCAAACAAAACGGTCAAATGACTCTTTTGATGGTCAGGACAGATGGTGTGATTATTTTAGGCAAAGGGATTTTTTGTTAATTACCGGTTGCTTTTTAGGATGTGTAGGGCGTTTGACAAATGGTTTGATTATTTTGGGTACTGACCGTTTTGAGGTTTTTGAAAAATTTTTGTTATAATAAAACCGTTACATTAGAAATATAGGAACTTGAAAATGAAAAATCAATCATTTGTTACTAAATGCCTGAAAAATGAAAACTTATATCCCAGTGAAAATATTGTTAGCACTGGACTTTCTTTAGAACTTGAAAACAACTCGCTTATTTTAAAAGGCTCTGCAATAGATTTGATTGAGTTTGCGGATTTGTTAATCGCTCTTGCCATATCTGGAGAAGATAAAGGACAGCATTTTCATATAGACAATTTAACATTGATTGATGATAATTCTAAAATATCGGAAGTGGTTTTGCAAAGAAAATAAATGATACGAAACAGACACAATGCTCGGAAGTGGTGTTCCAATTTCTTGCATTCGGAGTTAATGTGTCAGTACGATGAGTAATGAAGAATTTATTAGCATAAATAATGTTGCAGAAGCCAAAGGTTTAAAAAGCACTCGTTCTTTGCGATTAGAAATTAATAAACCTGAAAGTAAATATATCTCTCGTGAAGTCAAAGTCAATGGTGGAACTTCTTATGAAATTCTGATTTCTAGTTTAGAACTGGAACTTCAACAAAAAATTAGAGAAGCTGAAAAAATCAACAGATATTCATTATCTTTTATCTTGGTAACACAAATTTTTGGTAGAAACGCTATTTGGTTTTCAATGCCAATCTCAGAACGTATTATCGCAATCATTGCATTTCAATTTTATTTATGGTCAGCTATACTTGAATAATTGTTAGTTTAATGCTTATGTTCTTTTGAACGGTATTTCAAAACGTAAAGGTAAAAAACATTGTAAATATACATATGGTTTGATTATTTATTGAACAATTCTATGCTATATATAGTTTTGAAATCTTTTGTTTTGCGCTCAAGTGGGATAAGGTTTGGTATAGATTTAACATCATCAGGTTTCGGCATTTCAGCGTATTCTATATTTTTAAATAATTCTTTGGATTTAATTTTATCTATGTTTTGCAGGACTTTTTTTATTTTTTCCGTTGAACTTGTGTCTATCCACAATGTATTAAAGTTGGAGCCAAAGCTTCCTAAATACAAGTCTACATTGTCATTTTCATCTGCTCCAAAGTGCATCGTGTATCCGTCATACTTTGGAACAAATGCGATAAATTCTGCACCTTTGATGTTTCGTACATCAATTTTCTTTTTAAACCTGTGTCCGCCTATGATGTTTTCATCAAGACGTTCTGGATTGGATTCAAAAACAAGAACTGTTGTATTATATTCATCAGAACAAGTGCATAAGGTAGATTTTAGTTTACTTATTATATTAAAATTTTCATCTGTTGGAACAGTGTATTTGTCAAAATTGTCAATGTAAATTATTGAATGTTCGTCACTTTGTTTATTTCTTTTCAAATGAGTAAGAAATTCTTTGTTTACCGTTCTTAGAGGAATTTTGTTAAAATCTATTTGTACAACATTGCAATCGTTGTTTTTTAAGTAGTTTATAACATCTTTTTGTGCATCTTTGTCATCAAGCCCTAAAATCATTATTCCATGTGGGTAATTCTTTTCATCCAGTTCATTTAGCTTGATGTATTTATAATATAACTCTTTAAAAATTTGTTTTTTACGGAGTTCTTTAACTAATAGTTTATTAACCTGAATTCTTTCAGCATCACGACTGTCATTTTCCTTATCTATTTCTCTTGACAGTTTAATATGTTTTGCCAGTTCTGTTTCATTATCGCTATTGGCTTTATTTATATTTGTTTCAAGTGCCTGGATTTTTTTGTCTTTGTTTGCATAAGTAGTTTTTAATTTTTTGATAAGAGCTATTATGTCATTGTAGGTAAAACCCATATCATCAATTTTGAATATAACAAAGATGCAGATATGTATGTTTGTCCTGCAGGACATATGGCTGTAAGGAAGTCTAGGGAATTCCGTACAAATGATAAAACTCATAAGAACGATAGATTCCGTTATTTCTTCGATATCGACAAATGTAAAGTCTGTCCTCTGCGTAATGGCTGCTATAGACCTGGAGCAAAATCTAAGTGCTTTAACGTAACAATAAAGACTGAAGCTCAGAAAGAATTACTTGAATATCAGAAGACACCTGAGTTTGCTCAACTTCAGAGGAAACGATACAAGATAGAGGCCAAGAACTCGGAACTTAAGAATACCCTTGGATATGATAGAGCAATGTCATATGGTTTGTCGTGCATGGAAATGCAGGGCGCATTGACTATTTTCGCTGCAAATGTCAAAAGAATCCTCAAATTAATGCATAAAGCATAAGAGAGAGGATATCCTCATGAAAATGCCCTCATATAACCCTCTGTAAGTCGTTATAAAGGTATCTAAGCCATTGTGTCAGGCAGAATAGACTTAAAATCTGTCCGTCTGAAAACTGCTCAGAAGTACAGTAACTGGCTGCTTTTTTATTTGTTTTTCCAAAAACAGGCACCTTTTTCAGTGCCCTCTATGGAAGCTGGGGGAATGGTAGTGCCATGCGTGTGAGTCCAGTTGGCTTGTTTGCGGAATCAGAAGCAGAGGCTCTTCGGCTTGCTCGTATTACAGCAAATGTGACTCACAATCATCCAGAAGGGATAAAAGGAGCGGAGGCAGTGACGTTAGCTGTATACCTCAATAAACATAACGCTTCTATGCCTTTGGAATATCGCAAGGAGATAACAAAGAGTAGGATTGAAAGTCAATTCGGCTATGACCTAAGTAGAACTCTTGATGAGATTCGTCCAACTTATCAGTTTGATGTGAGCTGTAAAGGAAGTGTACCAGAAGCCATTATTGCTTATCTGGAAAGTGAAAGTATCGAAGATTGCGTAAGAAATGCAATTTCAATAGGTGGTGATTCTGATACAATAGCAGCTATAGCATGCTCTATATTCATGGCAGGAGAAGATTGTCGGAAAGAAAAGAAAGCTTGGTTAGATACTTTCGAGAAATGTAAGCATTCAACCCCTATTTTGGCGGTTTGAAAGATAAGTGCTACCTTTGCGCC
>OQVZ01000922.1_pt1 | contig 11094 bp, 9 predicted proteins | sample 1691571 | NCBI WGS metagenome assembly OQVZ01 (sample SAMN03418261, study PRJEB22391) | human gut metagenome | biome: human-gut; feature: organic feature; material: feces | host: Homo sapiens | place: Tanzania | collected 2013-01
CTATACTGTCAGCAGACGGTCCTCGTCCTGAACCTACAGCGCGGCCTTCACTACGGGTCCAATCAACCAATTCCTTCCATAGGAGGAAGTAATTCTCACAGTTGTTCTTTCCTATGGCATCAAGTTCCCGGACAATCCTCGAATTCACTTCGTCGTCAACTTTTCCATATCTTGAAATGGCTCCATCATATACCTTCTTGCGGAGTTCGCTCTTGGGGTCATCCGATAAAGATGGAATCACAGGATCGGCATAGATTGAATAGTGTTCAACTTTGTCCAGAATTTCCTGCGTGTTGTCGATTGCCTCAGGATGTGAGCCGAACATTCGCCTCATCTCTGATTCGCTGCGGAGAAACTCCATGTGCGAGTACCTGAGCCTGTCGGCATCATTCACCTTTTTGCCTGTGGAAATGCACAGACGCGTATCCTGGGCGATGGCGTCTTCTCTATTGACAAAGTGGATATCGTTCGATGCTATAACCTTGATTCCGAATTCCTTACTGAGTGCGAATAATCCTTGCCTTGCCTTCTTCTGTGCTGTGGCCAATTCTTTGTTGGCTGATTTGAACGCATCCTGATTGTCGAATCCGCTTAGAGACACGTCAGAATCAGCCTCGTGATTCCAGACCTCCAGATAGAAATCCTCTCCGAATACTCGCCGATACCACGATGCGGCTTCACGGGCTTTATCAAAATCATTGTCCAGCAGCGCCTGAGGTATCTCCCCTCCGATACAGGCTGATGTGCAGATCAGACCCTCGTGATACTGCTCCAGCAATTTATGGCTGATTCTTGGGCGGCTGTACAGTCCGTCTGTGTTCGCTATTGAACACAGTCTCACAAGATTGTAATATCCGGTCTTGTTCTTGGCGAGGAGGATGATGTGAAAAGTTCCTTTCTTTTTTATCGTACAGTCAAAATGGTCAGTGATGTAGCATTCGCAGCCGATGATGGGCTTGACGTCTTGGTATTTCCTGGCCGTTTTCAGAAATTCGGGTACTCCGGCCATCGTTCCGTGGTCGGTGATGGCCAGGCCTGACATTTTCAGTTGGTTTGCCCTCTCGAACAATTCCGGGATCTTTGCGATTCCGTCAAACAAAGAATAATCCGTGTATACATGAAGATGTGTAAATGACATGATCCAATATTTTTCTCAGCCGCAAACTTATCTATACAGTCCGCCAAAAAACGGCAGAAGCATTTTTTTTGTTCATTATTTTTACTTCTGCCACTTTATTGCCGAAGATATCGTTATCTTTGCAATCAGTTATGGGAAAGACTTATTTCAAATCTTATATTTGGCTGCTGGAAATGCTTCAAAGCCGCGGCCCGATGACGCTAAGGCAATTGCAAGAGCTTTGGATGAAAAGTTCAATCAATGAAGAGAAGAAGAATCTTGCTCCAAGGACCTTTGCCAATCACATTGCGTCCATTGCGGATGTCTTCGGCATTGATATAGTCTGTGACCGCAGGACGAACAAGTACAGTATCGATAATGAGGGAGACATTGGAGGCAATCCCATCCGTACATGGATGCTGGATGTGTTGAGCATGAACAGCCTGCTCAGCGAAAGTGCCGGTCTTCGTGACAGGGTCTTCTTCGAGGATGTTCCGTCCGGACGCAAATTTCTTGCAATCATTATTCAGGCCATACGCGACGGCAAGAAAGTGAAAGTCAGGTATAAGAGTTACCGTAAAGATTCAGAAGAGACACTGGTGCTCGAACCCTACTTCTTGAAGGAGTTCAAGCGCAGATGGTATCTATATGCTTATAAAGGAGACTCAGATGGACCTCATATGTTGGCTCTTGACAGGATGCTTGAGGTACAGCTGCTCCCCGACAGTTTCAAGTTGCCAAAGAAGTTCTCAGCTGCAGATTACTTCCTCGGGATCTACGGTACGCGTGTGTACCCGAATATGAAGAAGGAGAAGGTGCAACGCTGAAAGTGTCGCCGATGCAGTCGCACTACTTCCGTTCCCTGCCGCTTCACGCCAGTCAGAAGGAGCTGGAGACCCACGATGACTACAGCATTTTCTCCTATGATGTCACCATCGACTTTGACTTCCGGCAGGACGTGCTGTCTTTTGGGAGTGACGTGGAAGTCCTGTCTCCGGAAGTGCTCAGGAGGCAGATGGCAGAAATAGCAAACAATCTTTCAAAGAAATATGGATATGAACAGACTAAAGAAGCGATTGATTGAATTCAATAAAGGCAATGAGGTGATCGGCCTTATCTGCCAACCGACTGAAGAACAGAAGGAGGCTCTCAGTAAAGGGAGCGGCAACCCCGATTCTGAAATGGAACAGGTGAACTCTTCGGCCGGTTTGGCCGTCAATTATTGGAGGGCATACGAATTGTGCCATCCGGATTCCTCGGTAGAGTTTGAATGGAAAAAGCAAAAACCTCTAAAACGTGGCATTCCGGCAAATATCGATGTCGTGGTGAGAGAAAAAGACAGAATGACGTTCATAGAGTCGAAGTTCCTGGAGCCTTATTATTCCAGGAATGCTCCATTGGCGAAGTCGTATGTGGAGCCTGACAAGTATTCTGAAGAGACCGGCCCCGCAGAACCATGGGTGGAACTTTTTTCTGAAGCCAAAAATTTCAAGATCTACAATGTGGTTCAGCTATGCAGGCATCTTCTGGCCATCTACAAGGATATGATGATAACGCCAGAGGATTATGTCCAGAAAACAGTCACACTTCTCAGCGTGACCTGGGGAATGACAGATGCGTTTCTAAATGATTATTTTACGGATAGGGAAAAAGCAGGATTAGCCGAACGTACCAAACGTATCTCAGAGGAATCTGCCAGGTGCCATAAACTCCTTAATGATTTTATATCAAATAATCTTGGGGTAAGCAACCTTAGCTTTGATGTAAAAAAATACAATGACATTATTGGGCTGGTGTCAGAGTTCCCGGAATACGAAAAGCTTAGGAATCAGTATTTTCTCTAGCAATGCAGTTTTGTCATAAAGGGTACACTGTCTTCGCCTTCTCCGACACGTGCGGTCATCATCGAAACCTCAAGGTGCCGGAGAATGCAGATGTCGTCATTTGTGCCGGAAATGCTGTGGAAGATGAACTGAAAGGAGGAGAATATGACGACTTCATTGAATGGTTCGCCGGCTTGCCGGCTAAATGGAAACTGTTCATTCCTGGCACTTGTGAAATTTCCTTTAGCATGGGCCAATGTGATGAAATAGTCCGGAAGATGTCAGCTAAGGGCATCACTTGCCTGCAGGATGCCGTAGAAGATTGCGATGGGATCATCATCGGTGCAATATCCGGTAATTTAAGGATTGCTGATGAGGATATTCCGACTGACCTGGATCTGCTTGTAACCCATTGTCCTCCCTACGGAATTCTGGATGACGGTCTTGGCAGTCCTGATATTCTCAGATTCGTCCTGAAGTCCAAGCCGTTGTATCATCTCTTTGGTCATGTCCGTGTGACAGAGGGGCAGTCCTTGCGACGTGGACAGACGTTCTATGAAAATGCAAGTTGCTTTTTCAGAGCGTCCGTCCCACGTTTGCAGGGCCCGGCCGGAAAATTCCTGCCCGGCATCTGCCGATGGATAAAGAATGGTGAGCTTGTACTGGATTCTGAACGTGCCTGTGAGCTTTTGAACATTTTTCTTCATATCCTTGAAGATCATCCGGCATTTTACTTTTTCAATGAGGATTTCAATGGACAGAGCCGCGAATTCCTGGAATCATCCCTCAATCTTGAACCGGGAGACAACGATTATCACAGGCCTGATAATGTTTTCTACGAGGCGGTCCGCATGAATAGTTATGAGGACGTCCGTGAATATGCGGACTATGCTCCTGACTGGTGTATAATCATTTCTGAAGAAGCATACAAGGAGCATACCGACAATGGTGAAAATGTATTCTATTTTCTTGTGCGCTCCGATATGCAGAACGTTCCGAGATTGCCGGGAAAGGCGTTTCCCAAAGACGAATACGGCCTTTCCCTGATGGCAGTCTGCGTAACACTCGAAGGCGGATCTCATCTATAACTTCACGCTGGAATTATGGAGATGATCAGGATTGTTTCTTGACTTTGTCTGAACTGGAGCTGCTGGTGGGAAGAAAAATAATTGACCAAATGTTGACATTACAGCTATGATGAATAGTCAGGGGATTACCCGTGAATGTTGAATGCCGTATGGTTAAGATCTTCACGGGTATTATAAATTTTTCAGCATCTCTATCACCTTGGGCAAAGGGAGTGCGTCTTCCCTTACAGGATATAGGGCATGTCCTTCAATGTAGGCCCTCAGTTTGCTGCCGAAGCTGCCGCCCTTGAAGGAACTTGTATGTCCGTCTTTCAAGTTTACGGCCGTGTTGAAGGTCGCGCCGCTAAAAATGCTGCCGCCAAAGCTGACTATTATCGAATCCTTGCAGCGGAACAGGTCCGGATGGTTTTCGACAGCCTTCAGGCATCCTCCGACAGTAGCCCGTTTGCCGTTGAAATACGCGGTTCCTGTCAATGCGGAAGCCATCCTTGGGTTTGCCCAGATTTCATTGCGCTTCTCATACAGGAAGCCTGCGTTCCTGAAGAAAAGACCGGATGTGCAAGGCCGGAGAATCATTTCGTACATTTCCCGGATAGCGGCCATAATCTTCTCTGACTTCTCATGGTCCATGCTTCCGTCGGCATCCATGTAGGTGGATTTGTTCAGCTCTATCATCAATGACGGGTAGCCGAAACGTGTCTTTGGGGCATACGAGTTGGAGTAAGGCTTGTTGAATGCCGTTTTATATCCTCGCGACCTGAACATTGATTCTATTTGTGACAACAGGTCTTTATCCGGCATGCTCCAGTCATCGTTGAAGCCGATGCATACTTCCACGTCTGACAGGTCGGAAGGAAACGAATGGCAGTCTATCAGTATTGAAGACGGCGTCAGCTCCTTGATGACGGCAGCCTCGTGCCCAAGGTAATATGACCTGTAGATGATTTCTTTCTCTGTTCCGGTAATGTTCCGCCCGAGTCCTTCGAAAGATGAATAGACGATGCCCTGACCGGTTTTTTCCAGCGGATCGTTTTCCAGACGCTCCACATCGCAGAAGAATCTTGACCAGGGGAAGGTGACCGGATGAATGCGGGGATCCATGGATGAGGCCATCCCGAACAAGCGGTCCGTTCCCCAGTCTGTCCAGCGCTGGATATGCACATCGATTCCGTTTTCCCATCCGTCTTTTGCCGTGCCGGGAAACTCCGATGAAGAATGGGGGATGTTAAGTACAATGCTGTCAATCATTTGCCATATTTTTTTGAATAGAACATTCCGCATCGTTTTTCCACCGTGGCATCTGGCTTGCTCGGTTGGCGTCTCCACATGAGACCTCTTGATGCTCTATATTATTATACCGGTACGAACCGGTTTCCTTACATAAAATGGGAAATATATACCTGACTACCCACAATGGTAAAAAAAGTCTTGAGACCAGAATCTCAACACTCTATTTTACATCTGCAACATTCTATATCTGCTTTTCTTCCTGATCAGTATTTGTGGTCTTTTCTCCTTTCAGATCTTCACAGAACTTCTTGAAATCTATCTCACCTTTTGCAAACTTATCAATGAAGTCTTTGTGTTTTCATGTTCTTTCGTGTTTTTTATAAGATTCGTTAAGGATTAATTCAATTAGTTTGCTATATTTGAGAAAACTAATGGTTGTATTCTTATGAAAGAAGGAAAGGCGCTAAACGACATTCTCAAAACACATATATTCAATATCCCGGAGTATCAACGCGGATATGCTTGGAAAGAACGCCAACTGGAAGACATGTGGGATGATATCAACGATATCAAAATCAATGATGGAGAAATTCAATATCATTATACTGGAATGCTATGTCTTGCCCCTAAGTCTCTTCCGGAAGAACAGAGATGGACTAAACGACAAATGTTTGATGTCGTTGATGGCCAACAGCGTCTTACTACAATAATGATTCTTTTATCACAACTTCTTTATTCTGGAGACGAGTATATTGGTGAAACTTCTGCTAAGACTTTAATAGAAGACTTTATTTGCAAAAAAAGCGATAAAAGTAAGTCATTGTGTCTTTTCTTCCAGTATCCTGAAACGAATAAGAATCACATTTGTTTAAAAAAAATCCTAACAAACAATTCGAAGCTGAACGATGACTCAGATGACAATGTCTATAAAAACAATCTGATTTTCGCAAAAGATTTTTTTGAAAATAAAATTAAGGATCTGTCGGAGGATGATAAGTCCGTCTTGTTTGACAAGGTAACTTCTGGATTATTGTTTGATTATCGTGTGGTTGATTCTAGTCTTGATGTGCAAATGGTGTTTGAGACAATGAATAATCGAGGAAAGTCTCTTAGTACTCTTGAAAAGCTTAAGAATCGACTTATATATTTACAAAGTGAAAATTCAGAACTTTGTAAGGATATTAATAGGCAATGGGGAGCAATTTATCAATACCTCGGTATAGATGAGCAGTTGAGCGAAAATAGACTCATTGCAGATCATCTCTCAGTTTATAGACAGGCAAAATATACTGTTTTTTCAGAATCTGAGGCCGAGGAAAAAGTATTTGAGGCTTTTAGCAAGCATCCTGAGAAATACAAACTGGGTCAAACAGAAGATTCAATAGAAACTAAATGTAATGAAGAGAAGATTAGCGAGTATATCAATGGGTTAGCGTGTTTCTCAAAGCATTGGTGTAGTCTCACTAATACTACTGATGAGGACATAATACGATGTCTGTATCTTAGTACCACGAGCGAAATTAAAATTCTCATCTCAGTAGTGCTAATGCTTGCGGATCAAGATAAAGATAATGGCAAGAATCAGTCAGAGATAATCTTCAAGTTGCTTCATAATATTCTATTTAGGAATAGGATTCCAGGGGCTTTTGTAATGGATGAAAGGGCCCTAGTTACAAGAGCTCGAGATATGTATAGCACATTATACGAGAATGATATAAAGATAAGGAACATTGATAATCCTAATAGCAGTTGTGTAACATATGATTCACTGGATGCAATTTTAAAAGATTTTCAGTCTCAGATTGCGTCGCGTCCACTAGCGATTGAGTCCTTCAAGTCATATTGCTCATCCATGTTTGACTATGTCAGAGGAAATATTGGTTTCTATCGTTGGGGTGATACAATAAAGTACATTCTCGTATTATATGAATTCAGCCTCCCCAATAATAAAGACAATGACAAGATCTCGTGGGAAAAGTTAAGGGAGCACTCAATTGAACATATTCTGCCTCAAGATGACTCTAATTGGCTTGGAGTTGTAAGCAGATATCAAATTTCCACACACTCAGCTGATGATTTTGATCGCGCAAAAAAAGCAAAGAATATTTTGATCAATACACTAGGCAATCTAGCTGTTATTCCGGGAGGGAAGAACTCGTCTCTCGGTAATGCTGAATGGATTATTAAGAAAAATAAATATTCTACCGGAGCATTGAATGAACAGGAAATAGCGCGGGAATCTAAATGGGAATTTCCGGAAATATTTAAGCGGGGGCAGAAGATAATTGACTTCTTGTTGCATTATTTGGATTACAACATACCATTAACTTCTGAAGACTACAAGACTATTCTTCTAAGAGATTCTACTTTCTATTATGATTATGATAAATGATGAAGATCTCTTGCACAACTTGTTGATAAAGATGAACGCGTCACCGTCTTGTACGTCAATCCCCCTCTGGTTGGTGTGACGATGCCGCTCAACGTGTAGAAGTTCTTGTTTATGTCTGTCAGGCTGAACTTCCGCTATCGGCCTTATCGTTATCAACTGCCCGAGCGTCTGTGCGGAGAACTCACCTGGCTGGCGTACAGTCACCCCGTTGGGAAAGAAGATTTCGCAGGCCGGGTGAGCCGTTTTCGTTGAGTTCAATCCTTGTCCGCCGGTGAGCGCAACCTTTCCAGCGTGTTTGTTGATGCTTACGGGAAAGAACTCACCGTTCCGGTGCGTACGCCGCTGGCCATCGCAGTCGATCCCAGTTTTCTTCCCAAGTCAGGCAGGAGAGCCCCTTGGATAGGACGTTTCTGGTCAGGAGATGCAGGAAGTTGCGTATATTCAACAGACAAAGCGGTTTGAGTTTTTTTGGGGTCATACTTGTAGATGAATCCAAATGGTGCGAAAGGCCAGTGATGGCATTTCAAAATCGAGAACGTATTATTTGTTTTTCAAGTCGGAGAACACCTTTGACAGATAATAAAGTCTCTCTTTAGTGGCTTTGATTGCTCTGGATTTCCTTGGAGATGTTTGAGTCGTCTTTCGAAAATCAATATTGAAAAACACCTTGAATGGAGGAATTGAAGAAACTTCCATAAATTCGGAAGGTGTATACTCAAAAAAATCAAAGGTTTCTTCAGTGGACTCACGTGCAACCACAAAACGAAAATGGTCTGGATCTTTTAATGCCTGTATCCATTCGGTAAGTGTTGCTGCCCCGAAATAATTTTTCTTTTGCGATGTTTTCTTTATTTCGAAATACCAAGTATGCCCGTTTTTCTCGGCGGTTATGTCAGCAGGGCTTGCTATTACTGTAGGCTTGCTATACCCATTGGATTTAAGGCGTTCCACATATGCCGCTTTTGCCTTAACATCTGACTTGCTATTACTATTCATAAGATCATATTTGTTGTTGATAGTTATTCTGCCATCACCCGCGGACAAAGACTTCGCTGGTGGTAGCGTTCTTTTTCTTGCCGCTTTGGTTCGCGGCATTCCTGTCAGCCTCTTGGATGAGTCGGCAAAGTGGTATGTTTTCGGATTCACGACGTTCGCGTTCGTAAGGCCTGCTGTGGGAATCCGGACATCGCATGTGCCACCAAATGGCCATCTCCTCATCATAATTCAGCGGGAGCAGGCATCTTCTCTTTAGTATGAACATTGACCTGACTCCGTGTCCTCTCTTGATTTTTTCATTGTCGCGGCATGCGACTCCCTTCTCGCTCATGTAGTATTGGTCGCTTTTGCAGATGTCATGAAGAAGAGAGCAGATGGTGACGGAAGTGGTCGGAAGAGGATGCGACAACTGTGAGTTTAATCTCATGGCCTCCTCGTAGACATCCAGGGAATGCTTTGCCAGTCCGCCCTCATTGTTGTTGTGATTTGAAACCGAAGCCGGTGCCGTGAAGAAGCCGTTGGATTCCATGTATTCAAGCACGTTGCCGATATTCTCCCTTCCGGTCGAGAGCAATAGTTCAGTTATCTTTTCTTTTATGTCCATTTCTTTCAATTGTGAACAGCTATATCTTAAATCAGAAGTCAGTAAATCTTGCATAAAAATAGCAATTTTTATTTGAATTTCATGTCTTGCCCGAAATCATCACGGATGCGCTCCATATCTTTTATTGCAGGAATTATCTTGTCGATCTGGTCCTGGAGAGTCTTGTATCTGAGGGGGAGAGTCAATGTCCTATTTTTTATTGGCACCATCAGTTTTACACGATATTTTTGTCTTACAAACCAGTATCCGGAATAGCCGGCATTGTCCAGAATCGAACTGACTATGGCCAGTGATCCTGTTTCACAGATTGCTCTTACTTTTAAGGACTTCCTGCATTCGATTTCAATCTCCCTGGTCGATTGCTCCAGCAAATCATCCAATGTGTCCAATTTGGCGAGAAACTTCCGGTAATCTTGGCTGAGCCGCGTGGATTTCAATGGGTTCTCCTTTTCCCACCATTTTTGGAGAGTCTGTTTCTCCTTGATAACCAGACTCTTGAAATCGATTTCTTCCCCAGTATTGATCTTATACTCGATGATCGGACGGATCCCTTTAATTGCGGCACGAAGCCATATCTTCTCATTGAATTCCATAAATAACTCCTCTTGTAATATCATATACAATGAAAGGAGCTAAATCTTACACTTGAACTTCTCAATTTTGTGAATTATCCTGCACTTAATGAAAAAATCCACTCTTTATGAGGTATTTTCAAATACAACTCGTATATTGCTCAAGAAATACTGATAAGTGATATGGCTAAAACACTTAATATTAACTCGAAAGAGGCGTCTATTAAAAAGAGAAATATTCGTGTCTATAATGATAATTTGCGGATTATTCTGAAAGAAGACGGGAACTACCATTGCGATAGCGGTACCGCTGGTTTCATTGAACGAGATGGAATGCTACAAAGTGGTACTATCATGTATGATAAACCATTCTCTGTGGCAGATGTCCCTTGTTTGCCAGATGGAGAACATACCTCGATCAGCGTGGTTAAAGGCGATTGTTTGGATGTCGCCCATAGTTACATTGGAACAGATGGAACCTGCACCCATATGGGATTTGTAGCCGAGAACTGCATCGCCTACATAATTGTAGTGCGGAACCTGTACCTTGTTGAAAAGTACAGCATTTTTCAATTCTGTAGAGTTTCCTACTACTGCACCTTCTCCCACAATTGCCTTACCACGGATAAATGCACAGTGGCGTACTTCTGCTTCTTTACCTATGATGACCGGACCGTTGATGCAGGCTGTAGGTGCTACTTTGGCACTCTTGGCGATCCATACATCTTCTGACGGATGGTCGTATTCTTCTTCACTTAAGGTCTGTCCCAGTTTCAGGATGAAATCTCCGATCTCCGGCAATACTTCCCATGGATAGGTTTTTCCCTCAAAAAGCTCTCCTGCGATGGTCTGGCTCATATCCAGCATATTTGCAATTGTAAAATCTTTTAACATAATACATATCCTCCTCATTTCATTCTGGTTTTCTGTCCGGCTTTTTCGTGGGCTTCGCCACAGCAGGCTTCTCCGGCTTCTTATAAAACTGGGCTGCTGCATCAAAAAACTGGCGCAGCACATACTGGAAGCTGCTGTCCTCCACCTGCTTGGTGCGAAGGCGTACAAAACGCTCCAGCTTATCCATGTACTCCTGCTCTGTGATAGAACCCTCTGCCACATAGGTAAGACCCTTTTCCCAGCTGGCAGTCAGCTCAGGATTTAATAACTGCCTGATGGAGTGGTCCACCACTTCATAAACCATCTCTCCCAACAGAGACGGGGTTATCACCTGGGTCTTCTGATTTAAACTCAGATATTTAATACTGACCAGTTTTT
>OQVZ01000923.1_pt1 | contig 11087 bp, 5 predicted proteins | sample 1691571 | NCBI WGS metagenome assembly OQVZ01 (sample SAMN03418261, study PRJEB22391) | human gut metagenome | biome: human-gut; feature: organic feature; material: feces | host: Homo sapiens | place: Tanzania | collected 2013-01
CACTCTTATCAAAGAAAGGAAGAGAAAGATAGATGAAACGAAGCTTGTCAGAAAACACGGAGTCGCTAGACTTCTCCCTCAAAGCTACGTCTGTCCTAAACTTTGTCACCTCATGCTCCCTTGGCATAAAATTCATGATGCAAACCACATAAACCGGCACAAACTGGTATAAAACAGCAGTGCGGACACCTGCTTCATCAAACTTCTTGCGCTGGGCAACAAAAGCCTTACTAGCATAATAGATGGAACGATTCACAAAGAAGGGTACCCATCTGTTCTGCATCTCAACGATGAAATGCTTATCATCGTCGGTAACACAATAGATATCAAAGATGCAGCCACGGAGATCATTAGTATCTCCAAGCTGTTCCTTATCCTTGAATGTAACGTCCTTGATTTGAAATTCGCCATCAAACAAGTCGTTCAAAAAATTAATCAGCAAGTCCTTGCTGAACTCTTGACCGAAGAGACGCTTGAAGCCCCAGTCGGTAAAGGGGTTGATGTATCTACCCATAAATTATTATTTTAGATTCTACCAATCTGCTGCGAAGATACACATTTTTATTGAAAACACAAAGAAAATCAGGGATTTTCTTCAAAAAAGGGATAAGAAAAGAGGGACACCTTGCGATGCCCCTCTTAAATTTATACTTTTTTCTTACTATTACACCTATCAGAAGAGATAGGGGAAGTCACTCGTACTACTTCACTACCTTAATAGCCTTACCATTTTTAACAACTATGTTCACACCCTTAGCAGCCTTGTTCAAACGAACACCACCAATAGAGTAAACAGCCTCAGCATCCTGACTCTCTGCCTCTACACCGTTGATGCCAGTAGTAACAGCCTTCTTGATATCGAAAGCCTGCTCGAAATATGGAAGACCCTTAAACTTAACCTTAGTCAAAAGAATCTGTGCATTATCAGCAAGCTCGTCACTTACTTTAACAGTGAAAGTAAACAAAGAACCAGAAGGCTTCATATCCTTCAACTTTGAATTTTCAACCAAAACACGGAAACTTGTTATACCAGTTTCGGCATTATAACTCTTTTCCGGGTCAAAATTGTGATTAAAGATATGGCTTGCTAACAAAGCGCTACCTTTTTCAAAATAAGCCATAGAAGACTCACCATCCTCATCAACAACTTCCTTACCAACAATAGTAAGTCCCTTTGGAAGAGTTACATCAAGATTAAAGCCAAAAATACCTACTGGGTGATCATAGGCTATAGTAATCACAGTTTCTGTACCCGGAACAAATTCGTTAGGAGTAACAGTTAATTTAACAGGAGGTTCTTCTGCACTAACTAAGCTAGTTCCTCCCAGCAACATCATGAAAATCAAGCAAAGCTTGGTAAAAAATATATTTTTTTTCATATTCTTCTATTTTTAAGTAAAACTACTTGGTTTCTGGTCTCAAAACTTTATCCATAGCGAAGAAGATATCATCAACATCTACTACGCCATTATGATCTACATCAGCTGCAGGATTGTCCACACCATTCAATATGACGTTACGGATAACATAAACATCCTCAATATCCCATTTTCCATCACCAGTAGGATCAGTGAACTGGGTAAGAGCGCAAGTGAGATTATCCTTTACATTTACAGGATATGCATTACCACGTACTGTAGAAACCTTGATGTCAGAGATTACAACATTACCCTTCTGGAATGTCTTGTCTGCTGCAACGTTCAAACCAAAGAGAACACCCTCAGTACCCTCAAATTCATCATTTGTAAGAGATGAAATGAGAAGCTGATAAGTATTAGGCTTAGAAGCAATCGGCTTCAAAAATGCTGAAACATTGTCAGAAAGACGAGCTGTATAATTTACAAACTCACCATCCTTGCCCTCTACAAAGTGAACACCCTCTGGAAGAGTAACGGTAGCCTGCAAACCAACAAGAGGCATGTGGTTAGCCAAAGTTACATTCACGATACCAGACTTACCTGGAGTCAATGTGATAGCCTCAGCTGCCAAACCCGCATCGGCTGCGCAAACATTAGCATTGATAGTCTGATCCTCCATGTCAACATCCTGGTGTCCAAGATCAGTACCATTACTACCGATTACATTAGTAACCTTGATTTTATCGCCCATATAGTCGATATCAGCCTTTACCAAGAAAGTGATGATAGCACCGCTGTTGCCCTTAATAACGGAATTGGCCATTGAAGAACCGCTACCCAAAAGACCAAAGCGATAAGCACCAGTTTTCTGCTTAACTGCTAGAAGCTGATGACTAGAACGGGTAACACGCTCTGTTACCTTCTTCTGACTGTTCTCCACGAAGGTCAACCCATCAGGAAGGGTAACATCAAATTGTAATGATGTCACTGGAACATCATTATCCAAAACAACCTCTAAAAGGTTTTCCTCTCCAGGGATGATCTGTACATCCGTACCGCCAGCACCTGCAAGCTTCAAGACATTAGCTGCAAATGACGAGACGCATCCGATGATGAGGAACATCAGTGTATAAAATATTTTTTTCATAAATTTTTATTTGTTTATTACTGAATGAACAGAAACACTCACTAAATAGGTATCAGCTGTTGCCTTGACAGCATGCCTTTGGCAACAGCCAATACATCTATTTATTTATCTTAGTTATTTCTTGATAACCTTGCGAGTAGTACCATCCTCACCAACGATGATGTTGATACCCTTCTGTACAGACTTCTTCACCATACCACCGATAGAGAAGATACGCTCCTTCATTGTAGGTGCAGTGATTGAGTCGATACCAGTTGTTTCACCGGTACCATCACCGATACCTCTTGTAATAACGTAAGTACGTCCATCAGCATCAGAGAAGATAGCATTGTTAACCTCAACTGTACCACCTGTATAGTCGCTACCAACCTCAACGTTGAGAACAACGAGAGCACCTTCGTGACCTACAAATTCTGTATTCTCGATAGTAGCAGCCAAGATGCGATACTTACCCTCAGACAACTCGCTACCAAAGATCTCATGACCATTAGAACGGCCTGTAAGTTCCTGACCAACAAGCTTCATACCTGCAGGCAATGTAACGTCGAACTGACCAGCGGTGAAGCTAGCATTGTTAGTTACGTTAACTGCAATCTGAACAGTCTTACCGAATACAGTTGTCTCCTCTGCCTGCTTAGCAATGGTAATCTGGTCACCCTCAACGCTTCTAGTTGCTCTAGCACGTGTAGTAGTTTCACCATTCTCACTTCCGCGGAAGATGAGGTTAGAGATACGTGTCATATCGCCAACATCAATTGTTCCGTTTCCGTCAACATCGCCACCGAATGCTGCACCTTCACCAAACTTATCAATAACTTGCTCGAATGACATAGCGTTCAAGATCCACTCACGTACGAGGTCGTAGTCCTTAACGTTAACATTTCCGTCGTGATTAGCATCACCAACTATGTAAGCATCCTCAACTGTTCTCTCAGCAAATGCCTTCGTATCCTTAGCCAAAGTATTGATTTGCTCTACCATAAGTGGCCATGCCTGCTTCAAGTAGTCAATCTTTTCAGCCTTCTTCAAAGGCTTACCCTCAATATCCTTGGCAATAATACCATCTACAGCATCATCATTGTAGCTATTAACTGCATAGAGAAGATCTGTAATATCTCCATAAGTCTTATTCAACTCAGCCTTTGTTGATGGAGAATAGTTCTTACCAGTCATAGAGGTATGAGCTGCATCAAGATCTGTCAAAATTGCAGAGAGTCTTACAGGAACCTCAGTGTTGGTCCAGCTCTTCTGGATAGTAAGAATACTATTCTTTACCCATGCTACATCATCTGTCAAAGTTGCACTTGGCAAAGCAACTGCCTTATGTGCTGTCTCGATATCAGCCTTAGTTGCTGCAATAGAACGAGCCTGGCGAGCAATCTCAGCTGCCTTATCTGCCTCCTCTACAGAAACAAAGTCCTTAATATGCTCCTGGAATGCAGCATGCAAAGTATTCAATTCAGCAAGACCTTCATTCAACTTCTCGAGTGCCAAGTCATTGTTATGATACAAGTTGTAATCTGCTACCAAAGCAGCAACACGTGCACCATCAAGAGCCTCATTAACTACACCGAAGTCGAATGCGAAGTTCTCCTTGAAGAACAAGAGATGATCTTCTTTCTGCTTAGCCTCATAGTTAGCAACAGTGCTGTTGTACTTAGTGCGGAGAAGCTCAACCAGCTTATGATACTTGCCAGTCAAAATCTCGTTGTAAGCAGCCTTTGCCTCAGCCTCAGTCAGCTTCTGATTAACAGTAGCCTTCAATGCGTCAATATCAGCTGTTGTCTCAGCAACCTTAGTATTGTCATACAAAACAATGTGTTTTGGTGGCAAGCTGCCACTATTTCGTACGTTTGGATAGAAATGCCCTCCCAAGGAACTGGATTTACATTGACCAAGCAACTTGTTCAAGATTGCATCATAAGACATCTTCTTCTTATCGCTTGCAGGCAAGTTCCAGTTGTCCTCAATATTCTTCAAAGACTTATACAATGCTTCAACATCGTATTTAGTAACATTACCCAAACCAAGGGCAGCAGCAGCAAGGTTGTACTCCTCCTTCACCTGGTCAATCTTTGTACGAACATCAGTAATTTCAACATCGATGAGACTGTTCTTCATACCGTCAACCTTAGCTTGGAATTTCTTAGCCAAGTTCTGGAACTCTCCCTTGTGAGCAACACAAGCCTGACTCTCATTGTAGGTCTTAGCCAATGTTACCTGGGCATAATAGTCAAGTTCAATCTGTCTGAGAGCATCAGTAGCCGTATTCTTCATGTGGAGAGAATAGAGCTGGCTGAAGTTCTTGTAAGCATTAGCCAATACTGCATCTGCAGCCTCAAGGTTCTTAGTAATCTCACCATAAGCCTTATTGTTAGCTGCGATATCCTTAGAAGCCTGAACTGCATTAGCGTAAACATCAGAATGTTTAGCCAAAATTGTACCAATGTAAGCAGCACAGTTGCTATTGATGGTAGGAACAGTTGCAAGAGTAGGAACAATCTTCTCATTCTTATCGATAGTACCTGCCTTCAAAGCATCGAGATCTGTCAAGAACTTGTTGGTATCAATTTCTGGCAACTCACCGATCTTCACCTTTTCATCCTCATATATCTTAGTAACAGCAGCAATCAAAGCCGCCTTTTCTGCGATACATGCAGCTTCGATATCAGCATCGTACATCTTGTCAACGTTAGCCTTAGCCAAATCGCCTAACCACTGCTTATCTACCTGAACAGCGAAGATACCACCATTGCTCTTACCTGTATTGACCTGAGCAATCAATGTTGCGAGATCCTCGAATGCCTTGCTCTTACCTGTGTATGTAAAGGCGGCAATTGCAGTGTTACCAGCATTAAGCTTGTTCTGAGCATAAGTCAAATCTGCAGAGATAAGACCCTCAGCATAAGCATTAACCTTATCCTCGTAGTCCTTCAACAACTTCTCGATTTCAGCCTTATACTTCATAGCATCCTTAATATAAGGATCTGAATCGAAGAATACATTGTCATCACCATAATTCTTAACCATTGCTACGAAGCCATTGTACTTAGTAAGCTCATCCTTCTGCAGCTGACGTAACTTCTCTGCGTAAGCATAGATATTCTCATGAACCTTAACAAGCTGGTTGGTCTCAAGAGCATTTTCACGGAGATCCTCACGCTGAATGGTTCTGAACTGGTTCAACTCAGTAACAGACTTGCTGAATGCACCACTAGAGAGGTCGAATGCTTTCAAGAACGAATTGTGATGAGCTTCATTCTGAGCATTAACGTTTTTAGCATAGTCGGTCTTAGAATTACCAGTAATCTCATCCAACTTTGTACGGATATCCTTGATCGCACCATCGAATGCAGCCTGATTTTCAACAGCAGCACCCTTACCGAACTCAGTCTCAGCATTCTTAGCAAGCTTATTGATTTCCTCCTGCTGCTTAGCCAACTGACTCAAGAATACAGGTCCCTCATTAGACAAGTCATTATTAGATACCTTGTCATAAGCAGTCTGCCATTCCTTCTTCACTGCGGCAATAGTTCCAGCCTGAGCTGTATATGCATTCTGGTTAGGCAATACCTTCGTTGCCAAAGTCTCTGCGTTAGCAAGAATTACATCCTTCTCACCAATCAGCTTATCCTTATCAGCTACAGATGTATGAGCAGCGTAAGCATTCTCTGTCTTTTGAGCAACATTAGCCAAATCGACGATATACTGAGCCATAGCATTATCGTAATATGTCCATGCAGGATCTACTGTAATGCTGCTCAAGCCAGAACGAAGTGCATCAAGTTTAATCTGTGCTTTAGAAGTAGCATTAACTTCCTTGATTGTTGCCTTATAAGCGGTAACGTTTTCAGCAGCAGCCTTAGCAGCGTCATTAAGTGCTGTAACCTTAACCTTCAACTCTTCCAATCCCTTATTGGTTTCAGCCAATACACTAATAGCCTTAGCTGCAGCATCCAACAATTTAGCCTCATCTGTACCAGCTGCCGCCTTATCAGCAGCGTAATCAGATTCAGCCTTCTTCTTAGCAGTTTCAAGCTTATCAAGTTCACCCTGCAACTTAGTCTTTTCAGTACTGATATCAGTAGCCTGATTTCCATACTTCTCATCAAACTCTGGTGTAGTAGGATCACCGATTGCATTTAAGACATCACTTTCTGCATCAATAAGATCCTGGGCAGACTTGATATGTGCCTGTGCAGACTTCTCTGCATTGCTCTTATCGAATGCAAGCTTATTAGCATCATAATCGGTTGTCAACTTAGCAATATCCTCGCTAATAGTCTTCTTAGCTGCAGCTTCCATCGCCAGACGATGATTATCATCCTTCTTTGCCTTTGCAGCCTTTACAGCTACATTGATAGCCGTGATTTCATTCTTAATCTTATCAATCTTACCACCATAAGTAGTACCATCAACAGCTACTGTAGTATCCTTAGCCTTCTCTACCAACTTATCTAACAAAGCCTGAGCATCAGTTGCAGTCTTAACAGCCTTGTTATAAGCAACGAGAGACTTATCGGTACGTGTACCGTAATCAGTAATACCCTTATTTATATCATTCTTCAACTTAGAATAATCAGTAGAAGCCTGATATTCAACAGCAGACTTTGTACCGAACTTGCTAGCAATAGCATTCTTGACCTTAGTAATATTGGTATTAATAGCCTTTACAGAAGCCTCGAAATAAGCAGCAGCATTATAAGCCTTATCATCAGAAGTAGTCTTTGCCTTCTCGATAGCAGTAGCCAAAGCCTTCTCCAATGTCTCAATTTCTGCATTCATCGCAAGCTGAGCTTCCTTATTAGCTACAACCTGATCAACAGACTTCTTGTACTTATCACCAGACTTGATACTACCAATAGCGGTATTGATTTTACCCTCCATTGTAACATAGTCCTGACTAGAAACATTATTCTGACCATTAGCATAATGCTTATCAATATCAGTCTGCATATTATTAATCTGCTTCTGAACTTCATCAATAGCTGCATCACAGTCGGTCAAGTTATACTTAGCCAACTTATCCTTTTCGTCATCAAGCTTAGTCTGCAAGTTCTTAACCTGAGTATCAGCAGTAGCCTTAGCAGCATCCTCAACCGCAGCCTCTGCCATCTTATTACCGACAAGGGTCTGAATTTCAGCCTTAGCTTCTGCTATAACACCCTTAAGAGCAGCAGCTTTCTTAGCTGCTGTACCTTCTTTATAAGCAGCTTCAACCTGCTTCTTTGCATCAAGAAGCAAACGATACTGCGCATTCAAGTCTGTCACAACCTGCTTCTGCCAATTCTCATAGATAGGAGTAGGGAGAGCCTTGATAACATCCTGAAGCTGAGTATCATATTCTGCCTTTGCTGCATTAAAGTCAGCAATTACGCCCTTATAGCTAGCCTCATTATTGTTATAATCAATTTCAGCCTGCTTAATACCTGCCATCAAATTCTTAATCTTTTTTGACAGCGTCTTCATTTCATTTTCAATCTTGGTCTGAGTAGCTTTTGAAATTTTATTAGTTGCGTATGCAGCATTAATTTCCTCCAAAACCTTCTCGACACCCAACTTCTGCAATTGAGACTTATAGTTAGGACCTACGTTAGGATATTTGCCTGTCTCTGTAATTGCAGCATCATACTCTGCCTTAAGAGTAAGATACTTACCATCCAAAGTAGCCTTTGCAGTTTCCAAAGCCTGCTTGTCAAGAGCAGCCTTCTTAATCTCAAAAATCTTACCTGTAATGGTAGCCTGCTCTGCTTCACTGAACTCAAGAACCTTATCATCATTGTAGATTACGTTCAAATCATTAGTAAGCTGACTAAGTTGCAACAAGAAAGGATCCTTAACACCAGGACATTCTTTCTCAATCTCGATAGATGCAGCATTGAGAACCTTACGCACTTCGTCTATCGCAGCCTTCTTGGCCTTGATAGCTTCAGCTTTTTGCTCCTCCGGTGTTAAATCAGCAGCCTGCACCTGTGCAGCTCCGCCTAAAGTTGCTAATGCAACGAGTGATAGAGTAACTTTATTCATACGTTGTAAGTTTTAAAAGTTAAATTTATGTTCCTAGAAATAGGGAGAGTACTTTGTGCTCAAAATGTAAGTCCTTAAATATCTAAAACTTTTTTTATCGAAGTTTTTAGTTCGCTTCTTATCAGTTCGTATTTCCTTTTTCGTCGTTAGTTTTGTCATTTTAAGACTTTAGTTTTTTGTTCCTAGATACGTCCCAGTTTCTTTTATTCGCTGGCAAATTTAAGACAAATATTTGAAACCAACAAAACTTTTCATGTTAAAAAGAGTAAAATGGCTAAATTTTAACACCAAATTGTAGCCTTTTTCGCTAACTTTTCGTTGTTTGCGCAAACAAAAATAAACACAAAACTACGAAATCAGCAAAAAGGGGAAAGAAAAACCGCAGACTTGATGTAGGTCAAGACTGCGGTTTTTCATCACTTATCGCCATAATGGGAGTCTAAATCCAAGACCAGAACCCTTATGCTTTCTTCATATATATCATAGTGAATGCAAGTAATGTCGAAGATCATCAGCTGTAGAACAGCTGACAAAATTCCCTTTTCGATATTCTTCTTTTGCACTATCTATCTTTGCCTGAAGTTCTGGAGTAATCACATTATCACTCTTTTTGTTCATCTGTTCCATATCACTATCTCCTTTTAATAAAGTTGCACTCATACTATTTTCCAATCCAAGATACCCTTACCTAAATCATCGAGTTCCAAAGCCAAGCCTATCACTTGGCGGGAATCAGCCTTAAATGGCTCCAGATAGTTGTTGCTCTTGATTTGGCTGGCAGCAGCATCCTTACCGCCATTGTTCTTCAACTTCAACTCTAATACATAAATGTATCGGGAAGTCTTCACTACCATATCAATCCTTCCAGTAGCAAGCATGTGCTCAACTTCCACGCTAAAGCCTATGGCATGGAATATCGTGCTCATCAAAAGACGATAACGCTCCTCCATATCCATCGAAGCCATCTTCTTGTTACTATACGGCACATCAGCAACCAAAGCCTGAAGGCACTTCATCGCCTCATCAACATTTCCTATATTCATATAGCGAGTCAGCATATTCTGCGTAGAAATCACCTGTTCTCCATTTCGCAAGGTAAGTGCTGGCATCACTATCCTATTCAGTGCCTGCTTCACTTCCTCATTTGGAAAGCCAAGGTGATACATGCCATCCTCATAGCCCTTCATCGTCAGGTAACCAGACTGATAAAGGAAGAGCTCGGCACCGCCACCTACCACATCAGAAGTCTCCAAAGTGAAGGAATCGATATAGCAATCATTAAAGTAATCTAAGCGCATCTCCAAGTTGGTTACAAACTTCGGTAGCAGCGAGGTGGCACCCGAAGAAGCCCAGAAATTACGAATCTGCTGTGCTCCCAAGGCATTCACAAGACTATATGGATTGTAAATATCCACAGAATTTCGCTTGCAGAAATGATAACCATCATAGAAATCCTTTAAGCGAGCATGCGTTTCCTCTACCGTCCAACCATTCACATCCGCCATTTTCTTTACTTCATATCCAAAATTGGCGGCAATTTCTTCTTCCGTTATACCACAAATGGCGGCATATTCAGGTTCAAAACTGATGTTAGTTAAGTTGTTGAGCACAGAGAAGAGGGAGATTTGCGTAAACTTGGTGATGCCGGTGATGAACACGAAGCACTCATACTCATCATCTGCCTTTAAGATAGCAAACACCTCACGATAGGTTTCCGTGCATCATGCTACAATGCTCAGACCATTGAAGGTTGCGAGGCTCTTGTAGCTTGTATGAAAGAATTTGAAGCTAAACATTAATTCTGACAACAATGAAAGTATTAGTAGCAACAGAAAAACCATTTGCAGCAGCTGCTGTCAATGGTATCAAGGCCGAAGTAGAGGCTGCCGGCAACGAACTCGTGTTGCTGGAGAAATATACAGAAAAAGCGCAATTGCTTGATGCAGTGAAAGATGCCGATGCAATGATTATCCGTTCTGATAAGGTTGATGCAGAGGTGCTTGATGCGGCAAAACAATTGAAAATTGTGGTTCGTGCAGGAGCTGGTTATGATAATATTGACCTTGCAGCTGCCACAGCTCATCAGGTAGTGGCTGAGAATACACCAGGCCAAAACTCAAATGCAGTTGCTGAACTTGTATTTGGCATGTTGGTAATGGCTGTTCGTGGTTTCTACAACGGTAAGAGCGGTTCGGAACTGTTTGGTAAGAAACTCGGTATACTGGCTTTTGGTAACGTTGGTCGTAACGTAGCCCGTATTGCCAAAGGATTTGGAATGGATGTTTATGCCTATGATGCTTTCTGCCCAGCAGAAGTCATTGAACAGGCTGGCGTGCATGCTGTAGCCAATCAGGATGCTCTCTTTGAAACTTGTGATGTCGTTTCGTTGCACATTCCTGCTACTCCGGAAACCAAGCAGAGCATTAATTATGCATTGGTAAACAAACTGAAGAAGGGCGGCGTGCTCGTAAATACAGCTCGTAAGGAAGTTATCAACGAACCCGAACTCTTGAAACTCATGGCAGAAAGAGAAGACCTGAAATATGTAACAGACA
>OQVZ01000926.1_pt1 | contig 11064 bp, 8 predicted proteins | sample 1691571 | NCBI WGS metagenome assembly OQVZ01 (sample SAMN03418261, study PRJEB22391) | human gut metagenome | biome: human-gut; feature: organic feature; material: feces | host: Homo sapiens | place: Tanzania | collected 2013-01
AGATGAAATCGAAACGTAATATTCTGTTCCTACTTGGTGTTTCAGCATCTCAAATCTAGCATATTAGTTTTATGCGAAATTTGAAATATTTGAGACTCTAAATCAAGTTCAGGGTGACACATGCACCCTCACACCTTGAGAGGGAGTCTCGTAGGGTGGGCAAAATGAAATGTGCCCACCATTAAAAATATCTAACGAACAACAGCCATAGTTTGTTCTTTGACTACATTTCGTTTAACCTTGCGAGTTGCTGTACGTGGGAACGGTTCTTTACGAACAACAATATTTACAGGACGCTTGTATGGCGCTAATTGTACAGACAAGTTTTTAACCTCATGTCCGATAAATGCTTGCAAGTCATTTTCATCAGGATATTTTGCTAAAACTTCTTCTGTCGGCACTATAACTGTCATAATTTCTTCTGTACCATCTTTTGCTCCTGAAGTTCTTGTCGCTCCGAATACACAAACCTCAGCAAAATTCGGATTTTGTTCCAAGACAGATTCTACCTCTTCTGGAAAGACTTTTTTACCACCTGATAACACAATCATATTCTTAATTCTGCCTGTGATATATAATCTTCCATCAGAGTCAAATTCTCCAATATCACCTGTATGCAACCATCCATCTTCTTCCAAAACCTCAGCAGTCTTTTCAGGGTTTTTGTAATATCCTTTCATAACTGATGGACCTTTCACAAGCAATTCCCCTGTTTCTGGGTCAATTTTTGCATCATAAGAATCTAAAACCAAACCTACAGACATTAGTTTTCTATCATCTCCCCTATCTACAGAAATAATAGGGCTGGTTTCTGATAAACCATAGCATTGGAAAACTTTGATACCAATTCTTTCGAAAAACTCTCCAACAGACGGATCAAGCGGAGCTCCACCGGTAATAAAGCCATAGAAATTCCCGCCAAATTTTGCCAAAATACTTCTAAACAACTGACGACGAATAGAATAATCAGTGATATACTCTGCGGCAGCATAAGATTTTTCAAACAAAATTTTCTCATCTTCCGGCAATACTCTAATTTCTGCCTCAATCGTGTTTTTCAACAATTTCATAAATGCCGGAACAACAATCATAAAATCAATTTTCTTTTCTCTCATATCACCCAAAACATCTTTTGGTTTCAAACTTTGAGGGTAAAAAATTGAAGAACCCCTATTCAAAAATGTTGAAAAACCTACAGTCAATTCAAACAAATGGTTCATTGGCAAAATTGAAAGCAAATTTACATTTTCGTGAGGAAGAATTTCAGGAAGAATTTTTGACATTCCCCAAACCTGACAAGTCATATTTCCGAAAGTAGTTTGAACCCCTTTCGGCGCTCCTGTAGTACCTGACGTATAAATAATAAGCGCAGTATCTCTTAATGAGCGATGACGCCATTTACATTCTCTACCTGTTGGCAAACTGTATAAACTTGGATATTTTGAGTCAAATGTAGGCTCATCCATAATGACAATATGTTTAATTGAAGGGATTCTTTTTTGTAATTCCAAACCTTTATCTAAATTTGCCTGAGAAACAGCTAAAACAGCAGGTTCACAACTCGAAAGAATTGATTCTAATTCATAAATTGTTAATTTATTATCAAGAGGAACAGTCACCATGCCTGAAATAACAGACGCAAACACGCAAGCACCCATCTCCGGCATTGACTCTGACAAAATCGCTAAACGCTCACCTTTTTGCATTTGTAAATCTGTAATCAAATAACTTGCAAACTGTTTTGTCAACAAACTCAAACCTTTATATGTAAGCTCTTTCCAGCCATATCGATTTCTTTTACCAAGAGCAATTCTTTCGCCATATAATTTTGTATTCTTATCCAACAAAGACAAAATATTCTCTTTCATATATTTCTCCCCTATATTTTAATAAACATTTTATGACAGCTTGTAGTATATCATAGTTCAAAAAGTTTTACCATGTTTTAATAATATGTAACTTTTAGCAAGCACAACTCATCTCCTGTATTCTTATTTTTTATCAAGTGCTCTGTCGCTAAATTTTCATAATCATATTTAACCTGAGAAATAATTTCTTCCCCATACTTCACATCGTGTTTAAAATAAACATCAATAGTTTTTAAATTGTGCGCACAGCGGAAGTCATAATCTAAAGCCTCCAATGCCCAAGTAATATAAACAACATTATTCACATGGTTATTTATATCCATATCTTCATAACGGACTTTAAAAACTTTTTCGCCATCGACAACCCCTAAAGTCTTCAACTTTTGCAAAACCAAATCATCGTCACGTTTTTCATAACGCAAAAAGTTCGGAAACTCTTGTGCAATATTCACCACAGACTTATTTTCCAAATTAACAATAAACCAACTTGATGCGGCCCTCAAAATTCTTTCACCTGATTCATTATCAAAGATTTCAAAATCTCTAAATGAAGTCATCCTCTGACATCCGCGACTTTCGGTTTGGAGTTTTATTTCTTTTACATCTTTCGGATATTCGTCAAATTCAACACGATATCTTATTATAAACCACCCTAACCCATTTTTAGCCAAACCATCACAGCTATATTGATGTCCGTAAGTATCAATAGATTTCGCGGCTAAGTCTTGCATAAAATTAAACAAAACCGAAGTTTTTATTTTGTGATTGCAATCAGTTTCAGAAATTGATATGGGGCAAATTCGCTCTAACGTGCAAGCTTTATTGGACTCGTTAAAATTTATTGTCATAATTCGCCTACAAATTTATTGGGTCTACCGCATATTTTGCTCTAAATTCTTCAACCTGCCCTTTAAAATCACCAGTATCTGCCTCTTTCAATTTATTTTTCAAAATATGTTTTGGTAATGATGAATTTATTGACTGAATGATATTTGTAGCAATATTTGAACAGTGGTCTGAAATTCTTTCCAAATCATTCAAAATTTCAGCATAAGCAAAACTCCTTTTGATATGAGATTTGTCTTTTTTTACACGCTTGATATGATTTTTCTTTGCAAAATAGGCAATATCATCAACTACTTGTTCTAATGGCTCAACGTGATATGCTAATTCTAAATCATGGTCGACAAAAGCATTAACCGTAACGTCAAACACCTCTTTAACCGCATTTACAACATGTTTCAATTCTTCGATAGTTTCAGGAGAAAAACTCCACTCTTTACGGTGAATTTTTGTTGCAATACTCAAAATATGGATAGCATGGTCTGCAATTTTTTCATAATCAGAAATTGATAAAAACAATTGAGAAATCTTATTACTATCTTCATCTGACAACTCGCGCCCTGATAATTTTTGCAAAAAAGATTCCAAAGTATCTTGATATTTGTCTATTTTAATTTCGTTTTTATTAATAACTTCTGCGACTTTCGGATTATATTGTTTCAACATACGAACTGACATTACAAGTGTTTCTCTTGTGATTTTTGCCATTGTTGCAGTAACTTTATAACATTGAGTAATCGCAAATGATGGGGTCATCAGCAATCTTTCATCAAGTATAACTTCTGACTCATTTTTATCATCTTTAACAACAAGTAAAGCCAATTTTTCTAAAAGTTTTGCAAATGGGAATAAAATCAAAGTTGTCGCAACATTGAATATAGAATGAACAACCGCAATTCCAAAAGGGTTTATTGATTCACCAAAAGGATAATTTATCAAATAATGTCCAAGTTCGTACAACGGCAAAAATATCAATGCACCTAAAATATTAAAAGCAACGTGGACAATCGCAACACGCTTTGCATTTGTATTTACACCAATGCTTGATAACACTGCAGTGATACAAGTACCTATATTTTGACCGATGATAATCGGAACCGCCATAGCATAAGAAATACTACCGGTCATAGATAGCGCTTGCAACATACCAACTGATGCGGCAGAACTTTGAATAACTGCCGTAACAACAGTACCAACCAACAAGCCAAATACTGGATTTGTAAACATAGTCAATACGTGGGCAAAATTAGGGTCATCAGCTAACGGACTCATTGCTGAAGACATCAAACTCATACCAAACATTAAAACAGCAAAACCAACAAAAAACGTACCGACATTTTTACGTCTTGAGGTATTATTTGGAGATGTCATCATCATAATAACACCAATTAAGGCTAAAATTGGAGTAAACGATTCAGGTTTCAACATTCTGATAAAGAAATTATCACTTTGAATACCTGCCAAACTCAAAATCCAAGAGGTAATCGTTGTACCGATATTTGACCCCATGATTATACCGATTGCCTGAGATAATTTCATAATACCTGAGTTTACAAAACCAACAAGCATAACTGTAACTGCCGAAGAGCTTTGAACAGCCATTGTAATACCGGCACCTAATAACAAGCTCTTTATTGGATTAGATGTCATTTTTTCCAGCATCTTTTCCATTTTTCCACCTGCGATTTTTTCCAAACCTGCAGACATAACAATCATTCCGTACAAAAAGAATGCTAATCCACCACATAGAGTGAATATTGAAAAAATGTCCATTATTTTTTCTCCTGATTATTTTTCATGTTTATTCTGAGTTTATAAATCATATTCAAATTCCAAAACTACACAGGGAAATTATACTATAAAAGAAATTGATTTGAATTAATAAAATTTATAATATTTTACAATTGAGAAAAAGAATAGTAGATACTGTCATTCTGAAAGCTTAGAAAATTTGTGTGAGCTTTGCAAACACATAATTTTCTTGCTATTCGGAATGACCGCTAAAGTAGGTCAATATTTCTATGTCAGCATTAAAATTTAATGCAATAATTTACTTTTTCCTCCATACATACCATGCTGCTGTAGAATGCGGTTCAACTGTATTATTATAAAACGCAATAGGAAAAATATCTCCCATAGTTTTATCATTTACAACACAATCCTTAGCATCAAAAACATAATATGTTAAAGTTCCTTTTGCACAAGTAACTTCTCTATTAGGTTTTGATATACCATTAACATCAATTAACCCATAACAAGCAGTACCATGAGCCTCCCCATCTGAATTTACAGTAATTCTACTTCTATTTTCACACCCTTGCTCACCAATCCTACTTGACAATATCAACAATTGCCCATCAGGCAATCTATAAATAGGTAAGGCATTTTTAAAATTTCTCAAACTCGGAGTATCATCAAAAAATTTAGACTCGATTTGGTAATCTCCCAACTTGTCTAATCCATAATAATATTGAGCTCCTTTTAATGTTCCATTTAATAATGCACAAGCAGTTTGTTTTGTTTCAGGATGATCCGAGCCAGAATTTGCATTACACAGAGTATCAATTCCTGCAAAATCATACCCAAATTGAGCCTCTGACATTCTTGCAGCATTACTTAGAGTTGATAGTGATTTTTTAAAACTTGTTGTGTATTGTTTGCTATGAGTTTTAGCAATCAAAGTAGGTATCGTTATTGCAGCAACTACACCGATAATGCCCAGTGTTATCAAAACCTCTGCCAATGTAAAAGCTAAATTATCCCTATTATTCATTATTTCAAACATCAACTCCACCTTTCTATTATAAGATTTATTAAAATTTTATACATCTATGCATGTAATATTAACATGCGTAAATGTATTTTTACAATCTTACAATACAAACTGTTACAATATGCTTATGATTAAAAACAGGTTATCAGCAATACTAGGCGAACAAAGGATGAGAGTTTCGGAGTTGTCAAAACTTTCAGGAATCAGCCAAAACGCATTGAACAAAATTTACCACAATAAAACCAAAGGAATTGATTTTCAAACTTTGGATAAACTGTGTGAGGTATTAAAATGTTCAACCCAAGACCTGTTTCAATATATTGATGGATGAAGACAAACCTTTACCTTACCACCCTACAGCAGAAGAAGGAATTTTTATTATTTCGGATATATCAACTCACCGACTATTTAATCTTTTTCAACGAAGAAATGAAATTGTTATGCTCAATATCCCCATCAACCTTAGTCAAAAATATTTGGCAGTCTTTTTCATCTGCATCTATTTTTGGCAAATGAGAAATCTCGTAAGCATAATATTCATTATCATTTCGTGTACTCAACGGTATCCTGTTTGCCAATGAATTTAGTGAAAGGTTTCTAAATAGCCCATACAAACCTTTCCTGCGATTAGAAAATTTTGTATAAATTCTTAGTGCCGCATCCTGATTTTCAAGATTATATGTACCGATAATAAATGAACTTAACTGCGGTGCACTTGATGTAATCATCATTGGTACAACAATATTATTTTTTAAAATTAATTGACCGTCAATTTGGTCAAACTTACCTTCAGGAACACTCACCAAATCAGAAATAACAGAAGGGCTAACCATTGTTAGCGGATTTCTAAACAATGCAGCAACCTTCATCACATATTCTACCAAACCGATTTTTCCAATTGTTCCTTTATAAATCCTAAACTTAATTTTTCCGTTAAGTTTTAATGAATCATCAGTATTAAGCTCAATCAACCCACTAGCTTTTCCATCAATTTCTTTTGACAAATTTAACAACGATGTTGCTATAATATCTGAATTAACTTCTTTTATGCCCAGCCAAATTGAATATTTGTGATTTTTTAAATCACAATTTATTTTGGCGGAAGATGTCCCTTCTGCTATATCAAATCTATTTGACGTTATTTTTAGCAAACTGTTTTTATCCAAAGTCAAATTCGCAACAACATTTGCAAAATTTATCTTTTTATAAAAACCCTTACCTACCTTCAAAATACATTCTTCAACAATTAAATTTGCCAAGTCAAAAGTCGGAGTATCATCGTTATCATCAATATCTCCACCTTTCGCAACAGAGTCTGAAATTGCAGCATTGACATCTTGTGCTGAAGTTGTCGGAGTTTGTGCATTAAATGCTTGCAAATATTTTTCAACATCAACTGAATCCAGTGAAAGCGTAATATTTTTGACCACGATAGGGAATTTTATTTCATTAAGAATTGAACCTGTTAAACCGTACTCGGAACGACGATACCTGCCATCTGAAGAAATGTGCATATGGTCCTTATCAGTCTTGAATTCACCGTTTCGAATAAACACTCTTTGGCTTGGAATTGCGACTTTTTCAGCCTTCATATTACCTTGAATAACCGGATATTTACCGGTATTAATAACCTTTATATGTCCTGTAAATGTGCCATTTTTAAATAGTTTTTGCTTGATTAACATATTGATAAAACCGCTTGGCATAGGTTTTGGCAATTCTAATCCAAAATCTTTGATAAACGTTTTGCCGTCAGAAAAATCAATATTACCATTCATACTGACAATCGGAATCCTTGCCTGCGCTCGGTTTGGACCATCAGGATTCCCTGCGTAATAATCCAGAGATTTGATGTTTAAAAGCATATTATCAAAATGCATTTTTGCCACAAGAACCCTTGTCGCTGCATTGTTCATAAAAGATTCTTCACCGTCTACAACAAAACCATTTCCTTTTTTAAACATATAAAGCCAAGTCAAATCGATTTTGTTATATTTTGATTTTAAAACAACACGAGTATCTGCTTTACCCTTCATCAACATTGGATAACCAATCATTTTAGACAGATAATTTTGTGAAAAATCATTATTTACAACAGCATTTCCGGTCAAATCCGTATCTACAGATTTTAGATAATCTTTTACTGTTCCTGAAAAATCCATCGTATTTGAAGTTTTGTTATTGTAATAACCTTTAAAATCCTTCAAAGTAATATTTTTATCATCAAAAGAAACCTTGCCATTATTCAACAAAATTGGTAAATCCATGAAAGGAATCAACTTAAATGACAACTTTTTCAAATAAACATTTCCGCCATAACCCTTGTTATTTGCATTTATTACAAAATCAAATTTGCCATTAATATCTTTAAAATAAGCAAGTTGTTCTGACAAATTATTTTCTACAATTTGCGAATTTAGCAAATCAATCACTGCAGGTATTTCAAAATTTTTTGATGATAATTTGATATCATAGTTTGAATTGTTATCAACAGAACCTGCCATATTTATCATCGACTTATTTACATTAATTTTTGAATTTTCTATAACAATTTTTTCTTTATTTTTTATGTAAACTTTTCCATCATCAGATGTCACAATATGCAAGTTATCCTTGCCTTTTGAGATATCAGCAATCAAATCATAATTAATATATTTTTTGGAAATATCATCGCTAATTTTGACATTTTTAGCTTCAACTTTAACATTAGTATTTTTATCAAGTTGATATTTCACAACCGCATTCTTTACACTCAAAACTGAATTAAAAACATCAATGTTCCAATCAGATTTTTGTTGTTTTTTATTTGATGTTTTAACACAAGGCAATGCCATTATTTTATTCACATCCGCATAAAGATAATCAATATTAGCATTATTCAATTTAACATTTTTATCAAAAATTTTAGCTAAATAAAATTCTGAACCAAAATTTTCTAAATTTAAAACCTTACCATTTTTGTCAGACAAATTTACCTTGCCCACACCAAAATATAACATTGGAGTCAGCGAAGTTTTTAAAATCGGATTTTCTATCCTGACATCTGTTCCTAAAGCTTTTGAAGAAATATCCTCTACATAAGAAATCACCTTAGGATTAGAAACAGCCCATGGCAAAACTTTCAAATAAACAGCAACAGCGGCAGCCACAAAAATTCCTGCCAAAATTACCATTATGGTAAAAAAAGTTAATATATTTTTTGCACTCTTCTTAATCATAATTTATGCCTGTAAATATTATACCATAACAAATTTTATGCTATCATACATATATGAAAAGATTTGTAGTTATACTCGGTTGTTTGTTACTAACAAACAATATGAACATCGCACAAGAAATTGAACAAACCAAAATTTCAGGGCGAGATTTGACAACTTTTAGCCAAAATGAACGTTGGGGATTTAAAGATAAAAATGGTAACATTATTGTTGAGCCTATTTATAAAAAGCTCATCCGTCTCGGAGATTCATCTTGGATTGTCCAAAATAAAAGGAATAAATTTGGATTGATTGACAACTGCGGAAATGTCATTGTTCCAATAAAATATAACCACGCAGACAGACTGGTAACAAAATTTGCTAAATTTGGCAATACTTATGACTATGGAGTTTATGACGAATACGGAAACACAATCGTTGAACCCAAATTTTCCAAAATAGATATTTTATATGGAAAAATGTTTTTAACGTACAAAAACTACAAATATGGAATTGTCGGATTTGACGGAAAAACTATTTTAGAAAACGAATTTGAAGATATTTACATGCCAAAACCTAACGTTATGCGAATAAAATATCAAGGTCGTTGGATTGAACTTGAACAGGTAAATGCCGATACGTTGACATTACCTGCAGATGCAAAACATAATTTGGCAACAAAGGAAGATTTAGATTTGCGCAACATTGTTGTAAATACAGGAGTCGTTTCAGGATATTCAGTCTTAACGTTTTCTGATTATGTAATAAAATTGTTTTCCTCAATTTCTCCGGCTCATGAAGACACAGTTGATGAACTTATGCTATCTCAAGGTGCAGATACAATGAATATTTTTATGAAATTGACTTGGTTGCCCAAATATCCATTTGTTTATGTACGAAAGTATTATGAAAATGTGCGCAATCCAAACAATGGTCCATTGACTGATATAAGAGACGAATTGAAACAGCAGATAAAGTAGGACAGTCATTCTGAAAATGTAGGAAATTTGTGTGAAGAATGAGCACAAACTAGTTTATATATTATGAGATACTGAAACAAGTTCCACTACTGTTCCAAATAAAATTTATCTAAAAGAAAGCTGGATTGCTTCGCTATCGCTCGCAATGACGATATTGAAAATACGTAACGTCATTGCGAAGGAGTGCATTTGCACGACTGTGGCAATCCATTTTTGCTATTTAATACTATTTTATTTCGTAGTTTTGCTATATATATTGATTACAGGATTTATTTGGGACAGTTGTGGAAACAAGTTCAGGGTGACAGTCACTCCACTATCATAGCCTTACAACCGAGCATCTTTCATCGCCTTTAGAATAACATCACGTGCGCGAATTGCCTCTTGTTTAGTCAATGGTGGCACATCTTTTAAAGGATAATTTAATCCTAAACTTTCATACTTCGGAATCGCCATATCGTGGTAAGGCAATACATCCAAAGCTTGAACAGTTTTCAATGTTGCCAAAAATTGTCCAAGCTTTGTCAAATATACATCATTATCCGTAATATTTGGAACGACTACGTGACGAATCCACATCGGAATATTATTTTCTGATAAATATTTTGCAAAATCTAATATGTTCACATTTGACATGCCTGTCAGCTTTTTGTGCTCCGCATCATCAATATGCTTGATATCAAGCATAACCAAATCTGTATATTTTAAAAGTTCATCAATTTTTGATGTATATTTCCTATTGAACAAAACTCCTGAAGTATCAAGTGCGGTATGAATTTGCTTTTGTTTAGCAGACTTAAATAAAGACATCACAAAATCAATTTGCATCAATGGTTCGCCACCAAACCATGTTACTCTAAGTTTTGTACAAACATTGGTATATCTACTCAAAAATGTCAAAATGCCATCAATGGTTTTCTCGTTAATGTCTTTTTTAACTTTTGTGCCTTCGAAACAATACTGGCATCTCATTTGGCAATTTTCTGTCAACAGTATGGTCAAGTCTATAAAAGACATGTCACTCCTACCTTCAACATATTGTTTTTCCCAACACTTCTTTTCATCAGTATCAGCATTCACAAGAAAACCATAACGAAACAACAATTCCTTAAGTGATTCATCCATTTCATCAGGTTTCTTCATTTCTGAATTATCCATTAATATAGCATTGCGCATATATGTATTAAACAACACGAATCGATAATCGTCAATGACAATTTTATCGTTCCACACAGACCATTCAAGAGCATTCTTACAATACAAAGAAAACTCATTGTTGCTTCTATATATAGAATAAATTAATTTCATATCAATAGATGACTTTTAAGAAATATTATGTTATTTACTACACTCTACTTTCTTCATCCAGACATCGACTTAAAAAAGCTCTACTGCAACATTAT
>OQVZ01000933.1_pt1 | contig 11015 bp, 10 predicted proteins | sample 1691571 | NCBI WGS metagenome assembly OQVZ01 (sample SAMN03418261, study PRJEB22391) | human gut metagenome | biome: human-gut; feature: organic feature; material: feces | host: Homo sapiens | place: Tanzania | collected 2013-01
TTCAAGTGTGACTGGAGTTCAGACGTGTGCTCTTCCGATCTATATAAAAAGTACCAATGGATAAATTATATTGTATATTATCCATTGGTTTCCGTCAAGCAATTTTATCCTTTGAGACTCTTTGTGAAACTCTTTGTTCCACTCTTTAAATGATACCGTGATCCTTCGCCAGTGCCTCAATACTGCGATCATAAGTTGCTTCTGCTTCTTTCGAAAAGAAACATCCCGGCACGCCTTCATTGTGATCACGATGATGAGCTACACAGGCACAACATTTCCCGTGACGCGGACAATCGTATGTACAGGGACAATTCCGTTTATTGTCGCATTTAATCTCCATAATAGCTATTTTTTATTTCTCCATATCTACTTTGAGAAATTGGTATTCTCTTCCCATCTGTCAGCAACAACTCACGGGCTGGCTTCCACGGCATATTCTTTGGAAACAGTCAGAAATAAAATTTCTGCTCTCTCTTTTCGTTCCCGGATCCGCCTGGCCAACGTTACACCTGTCATATGCGGCATAACGACATCCAATAAATACAGGTCAAATCCACCTGTTTTTTCTATATCATCCAATAAATCATATGGTGAGCTGTAAGCCTGTATCTGTACAGGCATTTCTGGGTGTTGTTCTGAAAATCTGACAGCCAGTTCCTGAACTCGACTGATATCTTTTTGGTTGTCATCACATATGCCTATGTGCAGCACACCCCTCACCTCGCTTTTGCCTAATATGTAAAAGCATATCATAAAAAGGGGAAATCCTCAACCATACAGCAAGTATACTTTGACTTGAATTGCGCTATTCTAATCACCACTTCTTTCATCAATTGTATCCCCCCTGTAATCCCTTCATGAAGGAATATAAGTGCCAAAAGAATGGAAAGTACGGTACTTGGATTTATCAATGGGTACAACCTTATTGATATCTCCCTACTTATTCAGTCGGTATCCTGCGCCCCACACAGTCTCCAAAATCTTGGGATTCTTGCTGTCATCCTCAATCTTTTCCCGGATCCTGTTAATATGCACCATGACAGTAGCACTGTCCCCCATATAATCACAACCCCATATTTTTTCAAAAATCTGCTCTTTAGAAAACACGATATTGGGATTCATAGCAAAAAATTTCAGAATTTCAAATTCACGGTTTGGAAATTTAACTTCCCTTTCCCCTTTATAAACTTTCCAGCTATTTACAAGAATCCTCAAATCATGGATCTGGATTTCTTCCGGTTCTTCACTTTCTTCTTTTGGTATCTTCTTGTACACCCGTTCATATTGTCTTAAGTTTGCATGAACTCTGGCTACCAGTTCTGCCGGATCAAATGGCTTCGCAATATAATCGTCTGCACCAAGCCCCAGTCCTCTGATTTTATCCACGGATTCTGTCCTTGCCGTGACCATAAGAATTGGAATATCAATCTGGTTTCGTATCTCCCGGCAGATTTCATATCCATTTTTTCCCGGTAACATCAGGTCAAGCAGTATCAGGTCAAACCGCTCTTTTTCAATCATTGCCCTGACAGTCGACCCGTCTGATACAATTTTCGTATCAAATCCAGCTGATTCCAGATACGCCTCTTCCACCATGCTAATATCTGCATCATCTTCTACGATTAAAATTCTTTTATTATCTGCCATCTTTATAACACTCCTTCATTCCGGTTACCGGGAATTCCAAATAAACAGCCAGACCATCTGCATTTTCTGCCCGGACACTGCCATTCATCGTCTCCACCAGATATTTTACAATATATAATCCCAGTCCATTCCCTTCTTTTTTGTTTCTGGATTCATCTCCACGATAAAATTCTTCAAAAATATATGGCAGTTTTTCTTCCGGTACACCGACTCCGTTATCCTTAAAGCAAATACTTAATCCTTTTGGTGTTTTATACAGTGCAATCTCTATCTCCAGAGGAATCTTCTCTCCATATTTCCTGCTGTTTTCCAAAAGATTGTCCAATATTCTTTGCAATTGCTCTGGATCAACAGCCAACTCTGCTGTAATCCCTTGCGTATCTGTCTTTATTTGTTCTTCCTCTGATTTCATAAATTCCTGCTTTGCATTAACATAATTATGCAGAAATGTTGAAATTTCTATATCTTGTAGGTAAACTGGCATATTTCCTGTTTCTATCTTTGAAAAATAAAATAACTGATTCAACAACAAGTCCATATCTCCGGTTCTTCGATAAGCTGCCTCCAGGAATTTCTTCTGCTGTTCCGGTCTGGATGCAATTCCATCCATCAAGCCTTTAATTGTCCCTCTGATTGCAGTGAGCGGCGTACGAAGATCATGGGATATTCCCGCAATCATATCTGTTCTTGCTTTCTCATATTTCCTGTTCTTTTCCTGTTCAATCAAAATAGCTTTCTGCATGTCATTAAATGCCAGACACACATTTTCAAATTCAATCTCACCAGTATATTCAATATTCTGTGTCAGTTCATTATCGCGAATTCTTTTCACTCCATCCGCCAATGCATCCAGCGGAGCCATGATATGATCGGTCAGCTTTTTAGTAAAAAACTGGCTGATGATAACAAGGATTGCAATACACAAGATTCCATCTATCCCAAAAATCAGAAAAAAATCATTTCTATGAACCGTAAAACCTTTCAACAAATCCTCTATTTCATTAATATTTTTCACTTGTGCCATAGATGCCCTGAATTCTTTCTCAATAATTTCCGAATAGACCTTTATCACAAACACATTGATCAGCAGAAAAATAATCAGTGTAACCAGTACCATTATTGTATTTGAAATAAAAATTCTTCGTTTCACTGTTCCCTTTTCCATCATAGTAACAACCTCCTTTGTCTACCGATGATATGACTATTATACACCCCTGTCTTAAACAAATTTCAAGGAAATATTTCAACAAGTATCCTAAAGAATCCAGACAACGCTTTAAATATTTCTCAGAGTTGTAACAAGGTACTGTTATCGTTAAATCTTTCATTTTCTCTCTTTATCCTTTCCTGATCCATCACTTCATCTATTACCGTCTATTTAAATATATATTTTTTCTATCTGTACGAACTGCAATTCTTTTCTGCTTAAGTCCCCGCTGCGAAATTGCACTTTTTTCTTTTATCAATTGCATTCCCGCTACCAATGCCATGCCTGCCAGACATGCAAGTATCTGAAAATTTCCTATATCCATCGCCGCCTTCGGTATTTCCAGTGTAGTCGGTCCCTGCATAATCGCATAAAAGGAACCAAGCATCATACCCAGAATCATATAGACTGTCTGCGGGCGAAATCTTTCAAGACAGACTTTAATTCCTTTCACTACTGTGACTGCTCCGGTCAGTACGCCGAATCCGAAAAACATCAGACAAGGCACATAAGAAAAATCCAGTCCCATAAATCCCCGAACTGCGGAAATCACCGGAATATATGCTCCAAAAATCAAGAGAAGCGTGGAACCAGAAATTCCCGGAAGGAACATAGCAGAGATCGCAACCATACCGATCAAAAACAATTTTACCCCCAATCCGATGGAAAACTGGCTCAAATCCATATTTGTTCCTACAACTCTTCCATTCAACCAGGTAATTCCTACAACAAGAGTTATCCCAATCAGGCAGAACCAAATACCTTTCCCCACTTTGCGAAAGCTGTCTTTTTCCTCTTTTACGATCAATGGAATAGAACCGGCGATAAATCCCATAAATAGAGAACTCACTGTGTAAATCTGACTCTCAAACAATGCTGACAAAGCAAGAATTGCCAGAATCATTCCAATCATCCATCCAATGCCCAATTTAGCCAGATATCTAAATGCTGATTTCTTTTCTTTTACTTTCCCAAATACCAGATTATGAATCGAACCGATAAACCGATCGTAAAATCCCATAATAAATGCAACAGTTCCTCCTGACACTCCCGGCACACTGTCCGCCAGTGCCATACAAAATCCTCCGATTCCTTCTTTTAACATACAAAAAACCTCCTGTTCGTTTTCTGTGAATATCTTATCAACCCACATTAAACAAACAGAAGGTAAATTTCTAAATAATTCCTAAACACTTTTAAATAATCGCCAGTAAAACCGTTCCAGCTGTAATCAACAAAACACCTATCGCTGCCTTTTTTGTCAACTTTTCGTGAAATACGATCCAGGAAAAGGCAATCGTCACCAGCATACTAAGCTTATCAATTGGGACTACCACACTTGCCGGTCCCTCTTGTAATGCCCGATAATAACAAAGCCATGACGCTCCCGTTGCCAGTCCCGACAGGCAGATAAAACATAATTCTTTCTTCTCTATCGCCTTGATCTCTTTCTGTTTTCCGGTAATAAACACCATGAGCCATGCCATAAGCAGCACCACCGTAGTACGGATTGCTGTACCGAGATTGGAATCAATCCCTTCGATTCCAATCTTCCCCAAAATAGAAGTCAGACTGGCAAATACCGCTGACAGCACCGCATAGATCAGCCATCCGCCACTCTTTTTCCCGGAATCTGTTTCAATGTCTTTTTTCGTGATCATCATCATGGTTCCGATTCCAATCAACAATACGGATACTATTTTTGTCCCTGTAATCCCTTCACGAAGGAATATAAGTGCCAAAAGAATGGAAAGTACGGTACTGGATTTATCAATGGGTACAACCTTATTGATATCTCCTTTCTGAAGGGCATGAAAATAGCACAGCCATGACGCCCCCGTCGCCATCCCTGATAAAATCAGAAACAGAAGTGTCCTGCTATCTATCTGAGTGATTCCTCCCCATGTTCCAGTCATCATCACCATAAGCCATGAAAACAACAATACTACCACTGTCCGGATGGCTGTTGCCACATCCGAATCCGTTTTCTTAATTCCGCATTTTGCCAGAATCGCTGTGATTCCCGCAAAAAAAGAAGAACCTATTGCATAAAATATCCACATATTTCACATCTCCCTAAAACTTCCAGCTTCTACAACACAGATAAATGTATCAGGTTTTGGATTATACATCATGTAATCCACTTGTTTGTGGCAATTTCCCAGATTCTTGAACAAGCTTCTTTTCTTGTGACTTTACCCTGCGCTCTAATTTCTTTATATCTTCAGAAGGAGGCAACTCCTCTGGTTTTATCCCCCTGGAACCAAGCATATCACGTACTGACTGATTATTCTGAACATGCTCTGATGTAATAGCACTCTCTCCCTGAAGATTCTTTTCTTCTACGTTATAATTTGTCATTTCTGTAGCAAGATTCTTAGCTGCAATGGTTAGTGTTGGCAAAAAATCGGCAAGCGGTCGCTTATCACTAACACCTAATTTCCTCTTCATATCCTGCGTAGACTTGCCACCAAATAATGCCTGGTCACCTCGTGATCTAATGCGACCAAATCCAGCATCATCTACACCTCTTTCATATATATTTTGTGATAATCTCTTTTCTGATTCACGAAGCTTTCCTCTTGCCTCTGTTCTCTCGATATATGCGATTCTTTCTTCTATCAGTTCCTGCTTTCTTGTCTGAACAGCAAAATAGCTCTGAGCAAAAGCAATTTCTTCTTTTCTAGGATCACCATTTTGTGCAATGAGATAACAGGCATATCTGGTAAGCATGTAATCCTTTACCCCTCTTTCTGCCCCACTACCTATTTGAACCATTTTCGTGACACTGCGAAAATGGTCCGCTGGCTCTATTTCAGAAGCCTTACAAGAATCTATCGCCCTTTCAATTGCCTTATGAAAATTTTCCCAGCGATCATATCCAAGAAGAGCCATCAAATCCCTTGCATACCAAAATTCAACAGCTTCTTCTTGTATTGTCTTTACAATTTCATCAAAAGCATTTTTCATTGCATATATTGTTTTCTTATCCATATTAGACTTTCTCCTCCCACATTGAACCATTTTACTAACGTCAGTAAAATGGTCTATTCCTCTTTTTTCTTCATTTTGTCATAATGCGCTTTATACCTATAAATTGTCCTCTCACTGACATTGTTCCTCTTCGCAATTTCTACCATTGTCATGCCGCTCTCATACCCAACAACAAAATCATTATAAATTGCCATCCATTTGGCGTTATGTTTCTGCCGCCCGCTTAATTTACGATTTCTGTAATATTCCAATTCCTCCCGAAGTTCTGCATTCTCTTTTTCCAACTCCTCAATTCTTTTTAATGCCTCTTCAAGTGTTACAGATTTCTCCATTACCCTGTCCTCCGTTCATGTCATTTTCGTTTTGTCTATATTATAAATATTTGTGTTTCTTTAGTCAATCCGATTATGTCATGTTGCATCATTTTTTACAATAGCTTTCATACAATCGAAATACCGCTGATATCGTTTACAGGCTAAACTTCTCCAAAAACACTATTGTCCCAACAAAATTTATCATCATTCCAACTGCTGTTCAACCAAAACTTTTTGCCCCCAGAATTACATTGGTGCCTGGCACTATTAATTTTAAGAGGTGGATTATCTCAATGCGGAAGATCCTGATGTTTTCTCCCATCGTGCATGGGAACTTGAATATCAGAGGAAACAAGAGATGCGACGAAATCAGCCTGTTCGATCTAAGAAAAGGTCATATGATATGGAATTATAATTTCCTTTAAAAAGAGGCGCATGGATCAGCAAATCCATACGCCTAATTGATACCTTGTTTCTATTCCTTGCGAATTCTTTCAACAACACTTTCCCGACTCATCTTTTCAAACTGATACTTTGGTATCACATACGCAATCCCAACCAAAATTGGAATCATAAGCACACATGGCACTATCGTAAGATGCAGCCGGAAGAAAAATGCCGTACCGAGCGTATTTATTAAAATCTGCTTTGCTCCAACCACAACTAACAATACTGCAATCATAAATGCGCCTCCCAAATATAGGAATCCCTCAGCCACTAGCATTTTCGATATCTGTTTTTTCGTCATTCCAACAACTTCCAAAAGTGCCAGTTCTTTTTTTCTGCTAATTACAGAAGTTGCTGTTGTATTAAAGAAATTCATAATACCGATAAAGGCTAAAATAACGACAAGAAAACTACCGATCATATAATATTTACTGACATACCGCTGAAAGCTCTCTTTCATGTCCAATACAGAAAAAACATTCATCATATCATTTTCTTTCAAAATATTTTCATCAATGTATTCTTTTATCTGCTTATCCGCTCCTTTCTTTGCATCGATGGCAGCATACATGGCTGATTCATTTCCCGTCTGGGTAATATACTCATCTTCTGGAACTAATACCGTAATATAGATAAGGTCTGCATACGGATAATCCAATGCATATGGCATCAGTGCTTCTCCAATGACTTCGTAATCTTTTTGGTTTCCATTTTTGTACTCCATCTGAAAAACATCCCCAGTCTGATAATAAGAAACCGGATGCTCTGCATATTTATCACCATAATCTACAAGTACATAATTTCCGCTTTTAAATGTATCCCAAGAGCATTTTTCCCCTCTCCATTCTAATTTGTCAAACACCGACTCGCTGATTCCGAGAAAATGAACACTTACTGTATTGGAAGCCTTTGCCTCTTCCCAAACCTGTTCTTCATAATCGTTCCAGTTCTCTTCATATTTATCTGCAAATGCTTCCCATGTTTTCAGAAGTTCCGGCTCCATCTTGTGGGTTTCCTTCGAATAATACACATATCCTGTCTTAGCACTATCAGGACATTCGTCCAGAATCTCTTTGATTTCAGGTGTAATACCGTTAAAATTCGTATTTGACAAACTTGCCGTCATCTGATCCAGTTGAAAATCGGATGCTAAAAACACTTTCTTGTAAGAATCAAAATCATATCCCTGCACCAACATCACGATACAGTTTACCACCATCATAGAAAGAGCGATAGAAAGCATAACAATCAATCCCTTTTTCCAATTTCGTAACACATTTTGAACTGCCATCCCCCACCAGGTTACAGAAGTATTCTTTTTTATTTTCCTATGTGACCGCTCTCCTTCTGCCAAACGCAGAGCTTCCACAGGAGATACCCTTTCTACCATTTTACAAGCCTGCAGACTGGAGAGATACACCGTTAAAAGCGTTAAAAGTATCGCTGCAAGGAAGATCAAAGGATTCGCTGATACTACTGTCTGAGTCGTTTTTCCTGCCTGTGCACTAATTTGGGCATCTGCATTCAAGGACGGAGCCATACAAAGACCTGCAAGATAACCACAAAGCAATCCGATTGGAATCCCCACTGCTGACAATTTCCATGCCTGCATACGTACAATTTTTTTCAATTGTTTTCCTGTTGTTCCCACGTTCTTCAATAATCCGTAGGCTCTAATATCCGTTTTCACGGATATATTAAAAATATTATAAATAATTAAGTAACCAGCCAATATCACAAACAGTACCATTACAATAAGGGAAGTGAATGAAAATGAATCCTCTTCAAAAAGATTATATGCCGGATTGATCTCCAATCCTGTCCCTGCTTTCGTAAATCCTGCTGTCTTAGATATATTTTCTGTTTTCTTTTCCAGATTCCAAAGATTCTTGTACCAGACAGAATACTCCTTTCCCCCATTATAGATACCATTTTCTAATTCTTTCTGTGTAACAGGATAACAATTCTCCTTCGCATAGGCTTCAGATACCCAGACCATCTGACCTAAAACAGCCTTATCACCCTGCCAAAATCCACATATCTGGAATGTATCTGTTTTGTATTGTTTCAGCATTGGATTTACTTCCCACGTCAGCGTGACTTCTTCCCCAATCTTTGGTGTAACTCCCAATGCTTCCAGTACCAAGCTGCTGACTGCTACTTCATTTTCCTTCTCTGGCAGTCTTCCTGTAGTTGGCAGACAATTAAAGCTTTCTGCCATATTTTTATCTGCATATCTAACTTCTACTGAAAAGCCAAAATGTTTATCTCTTCCTGCTCCCAGAAAAATGCCTGTTCCATATCGTTCCACCTCATCACTTTGTTCTATTGTTTTTTGCAATCTCTCCGCATCTTCTTCTGACAAATTCTGCGCAATAGCATGGGATGAATCCATAAATTGCTTAATTTCCGTTGCTCTTTTGGAAAGTATCATGGATACGCTCCCCACAAAGAGGCTTGTAAATAACAGTGATGTCAACATGATTGCAATAACAGCAATAATATTTCTTGCTCGGTTCATTTTCATAAAACGTTTCGTCAATAATCGTAACGTTTCTTTATTCTCTACTTTTACCATATAATCGCCCTCACTATACCAAACCACTGTCTGAAACAATTTTTCCGTCTTCAATCTGTAAAATCCTGTCAGCCATCTGGGCAATCTCCTCATTGTGAGTAATCATTACAATCGTTTGATGAAAACGCTTACTGGTGACTTTTAAAAGTCCCAATACATCCTGACTCGTTTTTGAGTCCAGATTGCCTGTCGGTTCATCTGCCAGCAAAATAGCAGGTTTTGCCGCTAATGCTCTTGCGATTGCCACCCTTTGCTGCTGACCCCCTGACAGTGCACTTGGAAGATTTTCCAGTTTTGTCCGAATGCCCAGTGTATCTATGATTTCATTTACATAGCCTTTTTCAATCTTTTTTCCATCCAGTTTTACAGGAAGAACAATATTTTCCCATACATTCAGCATCGGAACCAGATTATACTGTTGAAATACAAATCCAATATTTCTACGCCTAAAAATAGTAAGCTCTTCATCTGTCATATGGCTTAAATTCTGTCCGTCAACAATGACCTGACCGGATGTTGGATTATCCAAACCACCAATGATATGAAGCAATGTAGACTTTCCACTTCCAGAGGTTCCAACAATCGCTACAAACTCCCCTTTTTCTACTTCCAGGTTTATACCATCAAGAGCCCTGACTTCTGTTTCTCCCTGCCCATATATTTTTCGTAAATTTACTGCTTTTAATATATTCATGCCATCCTCCCATCAAAAAAGCCTGTATTGATCTTTACAATACAGACTTTATCATAACAATGTCTCCATCTGGTTTCTGAAATATCACAGTTTTGATACTATTCCTTCTTTGCTATCGGAAGAAACACAGAAAATGTAGAACCCTTTCCTCTCTTTGATGTCACTTTTATATACCCCTTTTGTGCCTGAATGATCTCTCTTGCAAGGAATAAGCCAATTCCTACTCCTGGCTGGTCTGCCACTGACAGACTCCGATAAAACCTTCCAAATATCTTTGGTATTTCTTCTTTTTCTATTCCAATGCCATCATCAATGATATCAATCTTTACAAAAAAAGAATACTGCTCGACTTTTATCTGAACATTTCCCCCACATGCTGTGTATTTAATCGCATTGTCTACAATATTTCCGAGTGCCTCCACGGTCCATTTTGAATCACATCGAACATGCAAATCCGTGTCACATAGGCTCAGAGTAATATTCTTCTCCCTTACTTTTACGTTAAACTGCTGCTGTATAGATTCAAGCATCTGCTTAATAGTAGTATCCTCCGAATGTACTGCGATAATTCCACTCTCCATCCGTGATAATTTGACCAATGATTGTATCAAAAAATCTAATTTCTCTGTTTGCTCCAAAATGGTAGCTATTTCCTCCTGATTTTCATTACTCACTTCAGAGAGTATTTCTCCATAGATTTTCAGATTTGAAATAGGAGTCAGTGTCTGATGCGCAATATCTGAAATAAGTTTTTGTATCACTTCTTTCTGTTCCTGTTGATTTTTTCCTGCCAGAAAGCTACTGTCTATATATTGTTTCATGCTGTTTTCAAGAGCAGAATACTTTTCTTCTGATACTTCTGTCCGTTCCAGTTCTCCATCTATTGCACAATCCAGCATTTGCTGCAGCCGGTTCAAAAGCTTTTTTTCTTTCTGATAAAAAAAGCTGTACCAAAAAACTCCGCTCAGGACAAATATAACTACAATCAACATAATTGTTTCTATCATCCATTCACCGCCCATGTATAACCAATTCCATAAACCGTCTTGATATATTCAGGCTTCTGCGTATCATCTTCTAATTTGTCTCTGAGGCGTTTGATTGCAACAGTCAGAGCATGAGCATCCACAAACT
>OQVZ01000935.1_pt1 | contig 11006 bp, 8 predicted proteins | sample 1691571 | NCBI WGS metagenome assembly OQVZ01 (sample SAMN03418261, study PRJEB22391) | human gut metagenome | biome: human-gut; feature: organic feature; material: feces | host: Homo sapiens | place: Tanzania | collected 2013-01
CGGCAGTACGGAGACTAAAAGAAGAACTGGAGATTACGGTAGAGCCGGAAGAATTAAAAGAAGTTCATTCCATCGCATCAGAAGTATGCTCTGTTCATGAAGGAACTGTTCAGACAGCATTGATCGAATCAGTCAGTGAACACGATCCATCCATGGTGACTGGACGTTTAAGCAACAATCTGCTGGTACATATCAAGGGAGATAAAGGAATGATCGGACGTCTGGCAGATGTCAGACTGACTGAATGCAAAGGTTTCTATTATCTGGGAGAACTGGCAGTACAGAAAACATCATACAGATCCCGCCCAGCACAATATTTTTACAAAATTCATACACACATAATACACAACATTGTCGACATAACAGAACTTATACGAATGCGCATCATGCTCTATTATTGCATACAACTGCTACAAAGGGGTATTTAAAACTAAACTTTTGTCATCGTTCTCCGAACGCAGCCCAATCAGATTGCGAACGCAGCCCAATCGGATTGCGAACGATGAAGGTGAGTTATATGCAAAGACTTTTGAATTCTTCACTCTTCGTTCTTCACTCTTCACTTAATAAGGCGTCAGCCTTTTTTACCTTTTTACCTTTTTACCTTTAAAAACTCTTTTACCTTTAAAAATATAACCTTTTTAGTATTTTTTTGAACATAATGTGAGGTTCTATAGATTAAAAATGTTACCTTTGCAAAAATTAAGCTAAAGCCGTATGCTATGCTTCCACTAAAAAGAGAAGAACAATGTTGGCTTAAAGATGCCATTTATTGGCTTAAAGATGCCATTTGTTGGTTTAAAGATAACCATTGTTGATGATAAATAGAACAATGTTGGTGGGAGATGATGGCAAGGCTTGACAACAAGTAAAAGATAATAACAATAAAAATAAGGTAAAAGGCAACGGCCAAACCTATTGGCGTGTGACTGCGCATTTGTGTCCGCCAGTAGGTTTCGTCGAGCATACATCTGAAGTTTTTATAGAAAAACAGTCACATTATGGCTCAGAATATTTTTAAAGGATTAGGAGTAGCTCTAATCACCCCGTTCACACCAGAAGGGGATGTAGACACAAAGTCGTTGAAGCGTTTGGTGGAATATCAGATTCAGAACGGTGCCGACTTTCTTTGCATCCTCGCTACAACAGGCGAGACACCTTGTCTCTCGGCTGAAGAGAAAGAAACGATTAAGCAATTGGTCGTAGACGTAAACCAGGGCCGCGTGCCCATCCTCATGGGATGCGGCGGCAACAACACACGAGCTGTGGTTGAAGAACTGAAGAACGCCAACTGGAAAGGCATTGATGGTGTGCTGAGCGTATGTCCATACTATAACAAGCCCTCACAGGAAGGTCTGTACCAACATTTCAAGGCCATTGCCGAGGCAAGCCCTCTGCCCGTGGTGCTCTATAACGTGCCGGGACGAACAGGCGTGAACCTGAAGGCAGAAACCACCATCCGTCTGGCTCGCGACTGCGAAAACATCGTGGCCATAAAAGAGGCAAGCGGCAGCTTGGAACAGGTTGACGAGATCATAAAGAACAAGCCCTCGCGCTTCGACGTCATCAGCGGCGACGATGCTCTGACGTTCCAGATGGTAGCCAGCGGTGCAGCCGGCGTAATCTCGGTCATCGGCAACGCCCTACCCAAGGAATTCTCACGAATGATTCGTCTTGAGTTCAACGGCGAGTATGAGCCTGCACGAAAGATCCATCATCGTTTCAACGAGCTCTACTCTCTGCTCTTCGTCGACGGCAACCCCGCTGGCGTTAAGGCTCTCCTCCACGAGATGGGATTCATCGACAACGTGTTGCGCCTGCCCCTCGTGCCTACACGTCTCACAACAATACAGAAAATTTCAAACATATTGAAAGATCTGAAGATCTAAAAACAAGACGTTCAACAGAACAAGCAACAGCACATAACAACACATATCAGCACACGTCCCCGAAGCGATCGAACACAAGCAAACAGATTGTTTTGCATGCGTCACATCGCTTCGCGGACGTGTGTTTTTTGTGCAAAACAGACAATAAAACGTTGGGCTACGAACAAAAACAATGACTTTAAATAAAATTGACAAACCATAATAGGATATAAGCGAAAAAACTTGTAACTTAGCAAGTTGAAACAATCAAATCTCTAAAATTTATTATTATGGCACAACAATTTTATCAAAAAGGAAAATTTTACACCTTACCCATTATTGAAATAAGAAACGAAGGGACAAACTCGTTTTTCATAGTTGACGCCAACGGGCGCGAATATGCAATCAAGATGTTCGATTTCCAAAAGACCGATAGCGATGTGAGTCAACTGAAAGAATTGCCTTGCATGGTTAAAGATGTTCACGGCGACAACATTGTGTTTGTACAAAATTTTGCGCAGATGTTCGGCAACAGATACGTTGCGGGCAACACATACCAATTTGTTGTGAACAAGGAAGCCAATAATGCAAACAACGATTTCAGATATTATGATGTGAGAGACAAGAACGGTCTGCCGTTCCGCTTAAAATGTGACAAAGACACATACCTTATTCCTAACCAGAAGATAAGCTGTTTGCTCTCACGGCCAAGCCAGAACAAACTTATACTTTCTCTCGTAGAAGAAGACAAGCAATCGGCAACCCAGTGTGTTACCCCAGAAACACTGCTTGAAGAAGCGGGCGTGGAAGAACCTATGCGCTGCTACATCATTGAACGGTTCCACACACACGATGGCTTTGCCGAAGCACGCCAGTTTCTTAACGACAACAATGCGGCATGGATAATAAAAGCCGTCATGGCAGTGAGCAACGCAGAGAGATGGACAGGCATGCGCGATGCCAACAAGCTACGACTGCTCAACAGCTACCGAAGGGTGTGTGCTTATCTGCTTGAAGACACCGACTACCTGTTACAGTTTAGCGAGTCGGAACGCGACAACTACCAGGAATGGGTGGCAGAACGCGTGGCGGTGGCCGACACTTACATCGAATGTCTGCAACTGATGAAGGAGAACAGATGCAGCGACGAGATTGACGCCATCCTCGGCAAGATACGCCGCTCTGGGTTTATCCTGCACCCGCACCGCCGCATGCAGCTTATGATCGCCATCTTCTCCATGCAGCCACAACTTCTTGACGACAAGTTCGACTCTATCCTTAACCTCGTCGCCGAATGTGCAAAAAACTGGAAGCAGCAATCGTTCACCAATGCCTTCTCCAATTTCCTCAGGTTCTACATCACCTCAAACAGCGAGAAGACAAGCCGCGTGGCGGTGGTGGACGACGAGAAGAGCAGGGTGTTGCTCAACCGCATGGTACGTTCCATCTGTTTCCTGCTCCTCATGACCGACCATAACGATCCCCAACGCCTCTATTTCAGGTCCATGCTCATGCACTGTCTGTCGTTCGTGCGCTCCAAGCAGATGCTTAACACCGACAGCGTGATAAACAAAGCCAACGAAGACAAGCTCGTGGAACGTGCCTTCAACGCCTTGCAGCTTGCCGACGACAACGGCGTCGACTTGACATGGAACAGCGACTTCGGTAGCATCGACCTCCTGGCTTACCGCATGGCTAACGCCAAAGACGAGGGCGGCATCATGATGACTCGCTCCTTTGAGGCACACAACGTGCGCTTCACGGTCAGCCCCGACGGCATAACGCTCTCGCGCTCAGTAGCAGGAAAGAAGGAGCGCAACGTTCTGCCACAAGGGTTTCCTGGCTGGCACAACCTGCAACTGTTCCTCGACTCGCCAAGCAAATACACAATCAGCAAACAGACAAAAGCCATAAAGCAATGGAAAACATTCTGGACCGACGTGGAGCACGGACTGTTTGAGAAACGCACGCTCACAAAGAAAAAGATCACCAAATGGGCGCCAGAGGTCGGAACAGAGGTGTTCGTGCGGGTGCTGCGCAAAGACAGCACCAACCCCTACCGCTTCTTTTGTAAGATTGAAGACACAAGCTATGAAGGCGAGGGATGGATTGATGTCTACCAGAAAGGCGGCTCCATAGGCATGTTCCATTACGACCCTAAGTTTGACGTCAACTCGTTCACCTACGACGGCCAGTCCATGCTTCTGCGCGTGCGTGTCAACTCGGTAAGCTCGCCCAACGAAGAGAAGATCTATTACACCTTCGACTGCATGTCGTTCATCGACAACATGATACAAGAGCAGGTGGCCTTTCACGAAGAGTCAAACTGCACCATCGTCCACCACGACATTGCCAACAACGTGTTCCTGGGCATCACATCACGCGGCTACGGCATCTTCATTCCTGTCACTCCCGACAACGACTATTACGCCATGGGCGACACGGTGCGCGTGCGCGTCACCAACAGCTCATCACCAAGAGCCATACAAGGCGAGATTGTGGGCCCCGGAACCGACATCGTCAACATTAAAGAGGCGGCAGAAGACATACTGCAAACCTACTGGCGCTATGAGGGCGGTGCCGTGCATGAAGAGACAGAAGAGGAGCTCGAAGAGCAAGCCATGGAGGCTTCGGAGGAGAATTTTGACGCCGCCCACATGGCTGAGATAATAAACATCCTCGACCATAAGGCCATCATGAGTTCCGACACCATAACAGCCTATGCCTTCCTTGCCATAGCCCATATCCTGGCAAAGATGATCGACAACGAGTCGATGCTGCAATATATCGAGCAGCGACAACACCTCCTTGGCATCCTCGACGACTATGCCACCAACGGCAGCGTCAACGACCAGGAGCTCGAGAGCCTTGACAACGACAGCAACGACCTCATGGAATGTTACCCCTATCTGCGCCAACGCCTCACAGAGCTGCGCATCATAACCTGTCTGGGACGTGCCGACCTCAACAGCTTCCTGTGGAACATCTGCAACACCTACTCGCACGACAAGCTCGGCAAGCTCTCCCGACTGATGCTCAGCTACAACCTGGCTGAAGGCTTTGCGCTCAACGACTATCAAGAGGCTGTGGTGGCAAAGATAAAGAGTCTGCTCAACGTCAACGTGACGCTTCCCAAGATCTACTCGTTCGGCGAGGAGACACAGCAACGAGAGTTTAAGACATCTATCGTGTTCCCCCCAAACAACAACATGCGTGCCGACATCAAACAGCAGACATTCAACGTGATGAAGGTGATCTGCGGCATGGCCAACTCTTACGGCGGCACAGTCTACCTCGGCGTGCAAGACACAGGAACGGCAAGAGGTCTGGAGGAAGACCTCAAGTTCTTCGGCGACAACCGCGACAAGTATGACCTACATGTGCGCAACAGCATACACGAGGCTCTCGGCAATGCCGTCAACATGTCGTGCCACATCGAACACCCCGACGCAGGCAAACATTACATTTATGCCATCAAGGTGGCAGCAAGCAAAACGCCTGTCATGCTGAAAACCGACAACCAGTATTATCTGCGCGAAGGAACATCGACATGGCCTGTGAACGACCTGGCAGAACTGCAGAAGATTATGGACGAGCGCGACTTCAGCAAGTATGATGTCTACGACGACACACCGTCCGACCCCGCCATCGCACCATCTGCCGACAACGGCAACAAGGGCAAACAGCAGAAGACGCCTGCACAAGACGTGACCATTGCAACGAGCAAGCTGCGTAAGAACATAACAGAAAACTGGGACCCCGACTATATGGTGAACAAAAACTGTTTCGTGCGCCTCATGGATATGGAAACCTGGTGTGTGCTCGACGACATCGACTACCCCGACGGCATACTGACGCTTGCCGTGCATGAAGACGAGACCGACGGCAGCCTCATCGTGGCCTACGGCAACGGCATGGTTAACCGCGTGCCCATGTCTCAGATCTGCGACAAGACAAGAGGCAGCAGAAACAAGATGTATGCAGACGAGTGTCCGATGTTCGTGTCGCCTGCAAAGAAGAGCGATGTGCTCCTGTCTGTCTGCAAGGATGATAAAGACAAGGTCTATTTCCGACTCGACGACATAGCCACCATTCCCGAGGGCAAGATGCTCTCTGCCGGACAGTTGCTCACAGACGTCAAGTTTGAAAAAATGATGTTCTACGAACTTATCGACCACGACGATGCCGTGGCCATAAAACGTCTCTACAACCTGAAGCGCAGCACTCTCGGCGTGCAGGTGCTCTCAAGCTATTTTGGAAAAGAGAAGCAGCAGCTCGAAAAGGCAGGCATAGACCTCAGCGTTTTGGAGGAGTAAATAAGGATTTGCCAGACAAGCAATGATTAGCAGGCCAAGCAAAAAAAACAGCCGGCCAAGTGAAAAAATGTGCGGGACCTGCCCCATCCCGCACGTTAACAGTATTTAACCTCCAAAACCAAGCCGTAGGGTTGCAAATGTCAGTTTTTTTTCGTAATTTTGCAAGGATTTTCGGTCTAATTATAATAATAAATTGTAAATCAGACAATTAGGCGAAAACAGCAAGTTAAGAAAGAATAAGGTATATAAGATGAGACAATTAAAAATTCAGAAAAGTATTACAAACCGTTCGAGTGAGGCATTGGACAAGTACCTTGTTGAGATCGGACGTGCACCGCTGATATCTATCGACGAAGAAATTGAGTTGGCCCAGAAAATCAAGAAGGGTGGTCCCGAAGGCGAACGCGCCAAGGACAAGCTCGTGACAGCCAACCTCCGATTTGTCGTGTCTGTGGCAAAGCAGTATCAGCACCAAGGTCTCACCTTGACCGACCTCATCGACGAGGGCAACATCGGCCTCATCAAGGCAGCCCAGAAGTTTGACGAGACACGAGGTTTCAAGTTCATTTCATACGCTGTGTGGTGGATTCGCCAGAGCATCCTGCAAGCCATTGCCGAGCAGAGCCGCATTGTGCGTCTGCCCCTCAACCAGGTAGGCTCGCTCAACAAGATCAACCACGAGATCAACAAGTTTGAGCAGGAGAACCAGCGTCACCCCTCTGTGTCGGAGCTTGCTGACGCCACCAAGATTGACGAGGAGAAGATCGGACAGAGCCTCATGGCAGATGGTCACCATGTGAGCATCGATGCTCCGTTCCAGGACGGTGAGGACAACTGCATGCTCGATGTCATGCCAAGCGGCGATGACACCCGCACCGACAAGCAGGTAGACCACGAGTCGATGGCTCAGGAGCTCAACTCGGTGCTCAACAAGGTGTTGAAAGACCGCGAGATAACAATCATTCGCGAGTGTTTCGGCATTGGTTGCCACGAGAAAGGTCTCGAAGAGATTGGTGACCAGCTCGGTCTCACCCGTGAACGTGTGCGCCAGATCAGAGAAAAGAGCATCGCCAAGCTGCGCGACAGTGGCAACGCCAAGATTCTGATGAAATATCTCGGTTAAGCGCTCAACAACCACAAGCAAGGTCTATCAGACCTAAAACAAGAAAGACAACAACAACTCAACATAAGCAGGAACCACACATTTATTATATATGTGGTTTCTGCTTTTTTTGTTTTTATTATCATATTCTTAATAGACGCCATAGCCGCTACAATTCCCATTGCTTTATTGGGCTAAGAAACAGCGAAAATAAGTTTTTTGCAGTTCTATTGTAAAAAATACACAAGAATGTTTGGAGGATAGAAATAATGTTCATATCTTTGCGGTGTAATAATTACACAAGACAAGAATATGGAAGAAAAAATGTTCTCTTACAAATATCCACACCCCGCCGTCACCACCGATTGCGTGATTTTTGGTTTCGATGGCACACGCCTTCAGGTTCTGCTTATAGAAAGAGGCCTTGAACCATACAAAGGCAAATGGGCTTTTCCCGGCGGATTCATGAAAATGGACGAGTCAGCAGAGCAAGGAGCCAAACGCGAACTGATGGAAGAGACGGGCATGAAGGCCGAATATATGGAACAGTTTCATGCCTTCACCGATCCCGACCGCGACCCTCGTGAACGTGTCATCACCATTGCCTATTATGCGTTGTGCAAGATACAAGAGGTCAAAGGTGGAGACGATGCAGCAAAAGCACAGTGGTTCAGCATCGACGAGATACCGCAATTGGCGTTTGACCATGACCGCATTCTGCGTCACGCCCTTTCTGTTCTGCGCGAACGTCTTCATTTCCGGCCTATCGGCTTCGATCTGTTACCCGAAAAGTTCACTATGAAAGAGCTGCAGTCGTTGTATGAAGCAATTCTGAATGTAAAATTTGACCGCGCCAACTTTGCCAAAAAGATGCTTCGTTTCGACTTGCTGAAAAAACTCGACGAGACGGTTTGGCCTACACCCAAACGTGAGGCAGCGCTCTATAGTTTCAACAAAGAAAGCTACGAAGAGCTTAAACAGAAAGGATTTCGTCTGGAGTTTTAAACACATAACAACAACACAACACTCAACTGTCATTATGAAAAACCTATTAATGGCCGCTGCCGTTGGCGATATTGCAGGCAGCGCTTACGAAGGCCGCTGTCTGCGTGGCGAGGTCTATGCACTCCTCTTTTGTGCGTGCCAACCATCCTGCCGAACTGCAGCGCATAGCTGAGCCGTTGCCCATGCTCCCGTATGGCTCATGGTCGTGGTCTTTAATCCACTGTTTGAATCGGTGGCCGTAGCCGGCGTGTGGGTGTTGGTTGGCGCACATCCAGAGGTTGTCTGCCATGTTCTTGTTCTTCAGAAAAGCTTCGGCACAGGCAAAGGTGAGCACCGTGTCGTCGGTGAAATGGGCGCAGACAGCGGCCCCCACGCACAACCACCCTGAAGGCATAAACGGTGCTGTGGCAACAGCCCTCGCCATCTTCTATCTTAAGAACGGCAAGGACAAAGAGTTTGTGCGTCAGCATGTGCTCGACCAATACTGCCAGTTCTGGAGCGGGAAGACCTACGACGACATTCACGACTCCTACACGTTCTTCTCCAACAGTCCCGGCACCGTTGGTCCTGCCATCCTGTGCCTCATCGCCTCTACCGATTATATCGACTGCCTACGTCTTGCCATCTCCCTCGGTGGCGACTCCGACACGCTGGCTGCCATCGCCGGTCCCATGGCCTATGCTCTTTACCGCGAGATGCCCGCCCCCTTGGTCTATCAAGCCTTAAAGTCGCTCCCCGACTGGATGCAGCGCGTAAACGCCGCCTTTGACCAACGTTGCGAACAACTTGGAACAGTGGAGTAACGCTTCATCGCCACCGACACGTCGCGACTATCCTGGTTCGTTCTCAAAGTCAAGTATCCATACTGTGAACCATTATGAACTTGTTTCGTATCTATAATTTTAATACTTTTGCATCAGAGATTTAAACCTCAACACTGCATGCTATTGCAAGAAAGCAAAAGCTTGATGAAATAATAACTAATTTCTTTAAAAAGAACATACGCTATGAATGGTTTTTCAATGGAACGTATCTTTAAGAGGTCGGAAAGAAACAAGAACCAGTTTTTTGGCGCCGACACATATTGTTATCCATTAATGTTTTATATGGTTAACGATACAAGATTATCAGACTGCCGTTTTTGTGATTCTGAAGAAGTTGCAGAGAGCATGTTGGCCGAATGTAACAGCGAGCGCCCTTCACTTGTATGCCTTTGGAACACAGCTGTACTCTCATTTTACGGAGATGCTATAATAGAAAATGCGTTTAAGAAAGACGTAGCATTAGCCAAAAGTCTAATTCAAAAAATATATCGACGGAAAAAAGAATTGTTAGTTGACGATTGGGACAAACGACATGTGTATAGACAGCTCTTCGACTTTCGATCGTACATCAACCGCCCTAATGTGCTGAACGAAATAAGCTGGAACCTTGAATACATGAAAGAAGAATATCTTTTCTCATTTAATCATGTTTTGTGTAATAATCATTTCGCTGAGGAAGGTTTGCTACAAGAGTTTTCAGCACTAAGAGTAGAGGAAGGATGGCATTTCGCAATAAACAAAAATCATACATACAATTGGGATGATAGGTACAAAGAGAATAGTAAATATGAAGATGAAGGTTTATATATAATCTGTTTGCAGAACAAAGAAATACTGAAAATGTATGCGCAAGATAAAACAGGAAGAAAAGACAACGACTTCTTTAAACATCTATGCATAAGCAATAGTGAGGTGGGCGGTTGGAGCCTCCTACTATTCCTTGAGGGTTTCTTTCATGTAACAGTAAAAAAGGTTTTAAACAATGTTTATCATTTCTGTCCCTATGTGAAGACAGAAGAAGAGATAACGGCAATGTGCAAAAGCAGTTGCACAACAGATCTGCACAGCCCTGACGAATACTTGCCATACGGTGACTCAACGATGATTGATGAAAACCGATGCCGCATAGACATTGTGTTTAAACGACGCCTTGAGCCTGAACACGAAGACAAACGCATACATGCCGCACTGCTGCTAAACAACAATCGTCTGGCAGGGGTGGCGATAGAAATGGTATATGACAAACATTAAAAATACAAATATTATGGAAAAGATGATGATGAAGGAAAATGGAGTGCCGCATTCCATGGCTTTTTTCAAGGAAATCATGGCAAGCACATACATCGCTAAAATATTTTTTGACAAATGTCGGAGAATACAGAACCGAAAGTTTATAAGTCATACTGTCAAGGAACCCTTTGGCTGGCAGCGTAAAACTGCTTAGCCTTAATCTCAAATGTTAACGAACTATAGTTGAAGTAATAATATTTTATATTTTTGCATCCAAAAAACAATTTTATATGTTTCTTATATAGAAATTAACAATATTTGGTCATGAGATATATTGTCGTGACAATTATAGATACATAAAACGACCTAATAAGCAGATAGTGACAAAGAGTGGTTTTACACATAATTTGTCATATCCTGAAGAAATTGTAGGTAAATTTGATTATCTTGAAAACCTATATTATTTTGGTAATGATATTTCAATCGCTAATAAATTCTCAAAGATATTAGATTGGATTTATGAGCATACACAACGTCACTACGATGAAGTAATCGTAGAGACTCTTATAAAATATTGTCCTAAAGTGGATACAGAATCTGTAGCTCCATTTTTTACAATAATATATCTTGCAATGCTTGATTTGGAAATAGGAAGTCCATA